>Ga0209782_1001603_pt1 | contig 11959 bp, 7 predicted proteins | sample WorMetmaBAHAMAS1_FD_187390 | JGI IMG/M metagenome (GOLD analysis project Ga0209782, IMG submission 187390) | Marine gutless worms symbiont microbial communities from Max Planck institute for Marine Microbiology, Germany - Inanidrilus... | ecosystem: Host-associated > Annelida > Digestive system >... | reverse complement strand
CACATATTGATTGATCTGCTATTCATCATGTGGATTTGGGATTTTAATTTGCAATGATAAGCGAGTGTCCGTACTTACCAATGCATCGCACAAGTATCCATCTCAGACATTTCCGATGTGCTGCCTCCAGGGATCGGACATCAGTGACAGTTAGGCTCCGTGTCTCCATGGCAAACAGTAGCACTGACGATATGAGTGCATGGTATATACAGACCTTGTTGAATACGGACACTTGCTTATCAGCCCAAATTAAAATCCCGACTCCACATATTCCCCCAAAAATGGCCCTTAAAATTGTGCACGTGTGTGGGCGCTATTATAATTTAACAGACAAGGAAGTAATCACTGTAAATGTGTTCCGGTTCTAGCACTGTCCACTGCATAAAAACAATTTTTCAGTAACCATACTTCAATGGAACTGTATTAAATATAAAAATATAGATTCTCAACAACAAAGAAGGAGATTGATATTTGTTCCACGTATGACTGATAATCTCATATACTGTTTACTGTTTATTATCATAATGTTTGATTTGTAAAGTTAAGGTTTAACGACTTACTCGACACAAACTATGTCATTTCAGAGATGCTCTTTCCATCTAATTTCTTAATTAGTAATCATGAATGTCTATACTGAGTAACTGTTGCAAGTACGATCATCACTATCAAATAACCACTAAAATATCTGTCACATCGTGCTGCCAGTACATACGTCGTGCAAACTGATGATGTTTGGATGTTCTCCGTACCGCAGCAGCAGCTCAATCTCTTCATACGGGTCGTGTTTAGACTTGTCAATTATCTGTCAAAGAGTCAACAACATTTTACTCCATCAACTACCAAATCAATTTGTGTTTGCATATTAAAAATTAATAATAATAATTTTGCTTAACTTTCAATTTTCATGCCTGCCGCTTTGTGCTGGTGGGCCAAAAAAACATAATAATAATAATACCACAGCAATTTCTAACGCACCTAACATAGCAAAGCTATTACACACAAGTTATTACATTCACATTATATTCAGTTTTGTGTGACCAGTCTTTTTCCACAGTCACAATGTGATCCGTAACTTACGCTGTGCCTAATGCATATGCACTTCGCTTCACACAGTATACGTTTTAAAAGTAACGTGAAAATCAGACTATAGACAGCATGGTGATCTCAGAGATATATTAACAGTTGAAGCATTCAGCTTGTGCCAAGTGGTATAGAAAGTCGACGACACCTGTCCAATAACCTGCTGTTACCTTCCCAACGTAGCAAATTATACTACATCATCATGCAGGCGGAAGGCCATCGACAGCCTCCCCACTCCCTGGGGTTGTGACAGAGGAGTGCATTGATGGGCAGCTGAACCCACCGCAAACTCTACTGCCAACAGAACATCAGCACAAAAACACACAAATCCCAGAGAAGAACGAAATAAGACTAACAAGTGATAGATACTGTGCCAATTGCTAAACGAGTGAAAGAGACATGCACTCAGTTTGTTGTACAAGGGAGTATGAATAGGGCGGCGGCCCACGCTATCACCATTGCATGATTGGCCAACGCGCTGTTAGCCCGCAGGCTAACAGCGCGTTGGCCAATCATGCAACGGTGATAGCGTGGGGTGCCGCCCTATTCTATACTCTATTCATACTCTCTAGTACAACAAGTTATGTTTTACTGATCTTCTTCTTCTCCGTGCGTATTCCACGGGAGTGTGCCAAGTCCCACAGAGCAGAACTTCTGGAGACACCTGGAGCACTTTTTACATGCCACATGCCTCTCTCCGTCACCCAAGCACCACTGAACGGAATACATGATTATTAATACATAAACTGTCGACAACTAGAATAAAATGACAAATGACTCTACTTTTACGGCAAACTCGAGGCCAGAATGCCGATGGATACATCGTCTGCAGACTGAGTATGAACCGTGACCGAGATCCTACAAAAAACACAAACACATACACAGATACAGGTCTCCATTACGCTTGCTTCTGCAACTTATACACATTAACTAGTCAGTACAAAGATGACTTAACTTTCATTAAATACATCTACATTATAAAATTTAACAGTCACGCACCATTTAACTGACATGTAAACGACGTACTCCATAATGGACAGTTACTGAACAACGCACCATGGTCAACTGATGCATGTTATAAAATGACATTCACTCTTATCTAATTAAGAGACTGGACTGAAACTGTTGCTGGAGCAGGGAGTGATTTCAGTGAGAGGTACATGTATGTACTGATGACTACAAAAATGGCAATGGTTTATCGCATGCTCTGCCTGGCCACCTGCACCCCGTGTCACCTGGTCAGTACTAGACTATAGACCAGGTGAAGGGTGTAATTAATTGGTACATCAGCCGTACATCCACTACTGCCGTTGAAAACATAGGAAACTGATTACTTCCTTAATATTAGACGTAATTTGCTGTACATATGCGGTTGCATAACGTTTCTGTGCATAAGGAGTGAAAATTAGGGTTAGGGTTAGTTGTCATGTAACTACGGGGCCAATAGGCCTATAGCGACTGTAAGGCCAATGCATCTATTGATAACACCTCTAGCTGAATGGCTGCACTGAATGGCAGCTGATGCAACACCGTAGCCGTTTGATACAATGTAGCTGTTATTTATTACAGTTAAAGAGTGTGGATGAAGTGAGTGCCGTACTTCTTTCAACTCGTAATCTTCAGTAAATACTTTGGCTTTCACACCAGGCAACTGTACGCAATCACAAACATGTCGGCGCGACTGCAAACGTGCAAGCACATTTAAACACGCATCCAATTACAACCAGGACGTGTACCACACATGCACTTTTTTCCACGAAAAATGTGCTGAGCATATCTGACAAACACAAGTTGGTAAGTGCCACGTGACCAAGCTTCAATCTTTGATCAATGTCGTCAATAGCCACTACCGAGGCAAATTCAAGCTACGACATTTTTTGACATGTTGGTCGCTTGTCATAAAACATGCTGCCTAACTGGACCGCAGACGTTGAAAAACTACTCAAAACATCTCTTTCAGTCTAGCTTTGACGTTCATTCACAGATTAAACAGTTTTCAATTCAGCTAAGTTTCAGAGATGCTTTAGCAATGTCCAAACAACAATGTGCAATAATCAAGCAGTACCGTAACTGAATTATAACTACTACTTTTGTTTAATTGCAAATTTGTGGTCAAGTATCAAAATAGACGACATAATAAAGCAAAAGAGCAACGAACAAATACTCACAGAAGAAATAACCTGTGTGTTGCGGATCGCATGCTTTGGGGCCGGGTCGTCGTTTAGTATAATCGGCGCAATAAAACTGAAGCCACGGAAGAGTTCGTGAGCAGTGGCACTAGGTGGCGCTCCTGGAGAATCTGTACACACAATGACAGCAACTGCGGACAACTTTTTTGCTAAGTACTAATACAAAAAACAACAGCTTTACTTCTTCTAATACTCGTGGTCTCCGCTTAACATACAAAATACCAAGTCGGCGCCTCATCAAAATCCATCCAAGAAAATCCTTTGTGTGATGATGGAGAAACATGCCGAACCGTTGTTCAATAGGGCTGAGAACTAAATGTATAAACTGATGCACTGAAAAGAACAGCCACTCACAACTTAGTTTCAGAAATTAATAGTTTAACAAGCCACAAATACAAGTAGACAAGAGTTTCAACAGTCAATGCTCAGAAGACAAGAAATTTAGATTTCAACAACATCAACAGTCATTGAAGACAGATGCTAGGATTATTATGTAATAATCCAAAACTAGCAGCAACGTTAAAAGCTACATTAACAATGATCATTGCCATTCAATACTGTTAATACGTGACCAGTATTGGCTCGTTTTACTAGCCTGAATGTCTGCATTGTTTCAGAGAACTGCAGCAGCGAATAAACTTGAAACAGCTAACCAAGGTCCGTACGATAACAAATCGGCAAAAATCCTCAAAACGTGTAATGCCTGTACCACGTGGAGTACGGGACGTAAACTCGGAGTCAAAGTGGAAGGCATCATCGACGCAGCTGACGACTGGCTTGAACGGCGGAACGACAAGACGTCGATACAACCAGTCAAAATTGATCGTCGCAAAGAATGAGTGACTTTTTATATCGCTAACGCCGGCGGGTCCAGCGCCTGACAAGAAAACAACCAAAACTTGACTGTAATGACTATTTTCCAGGCAAACCTTGGTTTAGTCAATCAGCTGACTGTTGCACAATTTCTGGTTGGCCGAATGTTCTTCCAGACTCAATCCATGGTAACAGACCACTGATCCTCGTCCTTTCCTCATCCACTTACTGCGACCAGACTAAAGGGACGTTGATTCCTGAAAATTGACCCTCTAATGCCTGTAGTCACTACTTAAATAGAAGGTACAAAATTTTATAAACAAAGATTGGCAAAACTGGCTAAACATAATTTCTTGTAACAAATGTGACTTGATTTCTTTTCATTTCTAAGAGACGTCTGATTTCTCGGTTCAGTCTAAAAATGTTACTTTGCTGCTGGCCTTGATAATGCTCCACTACAATGTCAATTACAACTGACAGAGAACAGACAGGTGAAATGATTACCGAGCCGATTCAATGGATTCCGTTTGAACAGCGCTCGTAGAAGACTCTGGGCTTCGGCACTGAGAAACTGCGGCATGCCGAGCTTTGCTCTGTTAAACACACAACCATGTTTGCACACATCTAACAAAAACTTCACAATAACAGCATCATGGCACCAGCTGTAGACCCGCCTGTTCCAACACTAGTGTGCTGGTTGCAGTTTCGTGTCTCATTCACCATCGTCCGGCGACGTTGTCGTGAGTATCTGTGTCCGGCACGTACTACAAATGTCGCAACTCAACTCAACTCAATCCACAACAAATAATGCCCACAAACAATCGCAACGAAACTTTAAATACAAGTCGTAACAATAATGGCTACTATTTTCAACAGAACAGAACTATTAGAAGACAACTAGAATTTCTGGTGGATATGTGACACAAATATTTCATGGGTGAGATGAGTTTATTGTGACCTAAACCACAGTGTAAAAGCACAGAAGAAAACTACTGCAACAACTCCATATGACTACAGGCAGCTCACACTGACCAGATGATAAAACACCACTACATTTTCAATCAGGTGAAAACTCAAAACTAACCAAACTTACTTTAATATCAAGGTCATAGTCTCCTTGCGATTCTGACCTTGGAACGGCAGCGCACCAGTCAGCATTTCAAACTGCCAACAGCAAACATAACACTGTCATGCATCAATTACTTCAAAAACGTATTATTAACACATATTTGTTAACATTGCCATAACAATGACACTAAAATAAAGATCTGTCATTTGCTATATCAGCATACAGAGAATAACTGAAAAAGCAAGATTTCTTACAGTCTGGAATCCCTATTTGATATTTAACTAACAGTTTCACACTGCTGACAGAAAAAGGACCATTGCCAGTAATGTCAGCACGGACACTTAGTATTACATTCAGCTAGCCTACTAGTTATCTTAACTGTTTACCAGGCACCACAAATATGCCTATAACAAAACACCATTCTATCATAACTGGTCAATATTACCTGACAGGCAGGCTGCTGCACATCAGATACTGGCTGCTGCCTACTCAGTGAACTACTGCTAGTTTCACTGTACCAAATGTGATGTGACAAAGCCTTCCATCAAAGGCATGTGTAACTTCAAGGTTAAGGTTTATCTTGTACAATGTTTGATATTACTGCTCATTTCTCGGTCACAACTCACAAAACACATCTTTTCTAGTTCATATAGTGTTGGCCCATCCGTAGTTTGAGCATTTCATTGTTGAAAATGTTCATACTTTTAAAAACCATCGAGGTTAAGTTCTCGTCAGATCACAAGATGATACAGGACTATAACGCAGATCTGCATAGCATCGGGAATGGTAGTTATATACGTAGTTATGCGTGTTTTAGAATTTTTATAACTTTGTGTTTTGAAGTTATTTCTAGGATACAGAGGGCTTAGAGGCCTGCTTCCGTTCTCTCCATGCGATGTGATGTACATGTAATGTGTTGCGTTAACAGAAGCTTGCACTAACACCAATGTTATCTAAATTAACAACATCTGCGTACCATAAGAACACCGTACGACCACCAGTCGGCCGCAGTACCATGTCCCTTACGGTTGACGACCTCCGGAGCCATGTACTCTACCGTCCCACAGAATGAAAACGTTTTCTTCTCGTCAAATATCGACTCTTTGCTGAGACCAAAGTCGGTCAGTTTTATGTGACCGTCGGTATCCAGCAAGATGCTGCAGTAACATCCAGTGATCGTAAATTATACAAGGATGATACGCATATTATAAACAAACAAACAAATATACACATTTATATATTGCTATAAGGTCATAACGGGCGAGATTATAACAGTCGGATTGATTGATTGATTAGGGTTTAACGTTTCACTGGACACCAAACAGGTCACATTGGATACACTCTTTCCAGCGAATCTATTGGCTAGTACTGAGATAATAACCGTTGGAAGTTACGGATGGCAGTGTCAAACCTCCTTGCCTGTCCAAGAATATCAAAGCAAGATCCCGATGCTGACACAAACTAACTGACCAGACGAAGCAGTGAACCTGGTTCATGCTGGTAACCATTCCGGCACAGCATGCACTGTGAATAGCTAACTCTCACGAGTACAGACAATCAGCGTGGTAATCATGAATTACTTTTCTATATGTTGGACTAAAATACAGCTCTGAAGTGGCAAATAATAATAAAAAGTTCATATCTCAGGCTACTAAATATACTTGTTTGTAAATAATAAATATTATTCTTTTACGTTCGGAATTCCAGCATTCGGCATTCCGGGTCGTGCCTAGCCTCGTTCACTTGTTTACATGATTACATCATCTATGATGCTAAATCCAAAAAGTAAAGAGCAAATTCTTTCTAAAACCGAAGTTAAAGACTAGAGACGACACTGCTCAGAAAGATAAACAGCAAGAATGCCATAAGTAAGTAAACTGTTTACTTTTCTGGTTTGAGGTCACGGTAGACAATGCCAAAGCCGTGCAGATGATCAAGGGCAAGAGCAAGTTCGGCAAGGTAGAACTTGACGTCTTCCTCTGTAAACATTACCTGTCAGATCAATCACATCACACGCCGACACACGTGCCATGAGGATCTCAAGCACATTAGCGCCATTACCAAGCTAGCAACGTACTCAGCTACACTCACACAGTGCCAGTGTACAACAAACATCACAAAGATGAAAGGTCACTTATAAGTGACAGCATTTTAAAACATTCAAAAATATTCTAAGTGTGAGAAAAACTACGACACAAAATACGTCATTCACGTCAGCAATGTATCACATTGTCTTATCAGCAGAATTAATGAAAAAGTTAAGATAAAAATTTAGACAAAATTTTTGGAGGATCAAAATTAGATTTTGCATTATGAGGTGTCATCGCCTATCACAATGTTGTTACAATGCTGATAGCCTATAGAAAATAAACAATTAAACTGTATTCATAAGATAAAAGAATATTATCTTTTTATCTGTAAATTTACCATCCAAGAAAAAGGTATCCCTGGTCTAAAAAGTAGCCGTGGTCTAAAGAATCCATGCTCTAACACGACTAATTAACAGCTAAGCAGTGCTAGCATGGTAAGCATCTTCACTCTAACAGCCATTTTCCAGGTTAACCTGCATCACCCTGTATAATTTCTTTCACATTTCTCCACCTGTTCCTAAAGAGAAGCTCCAGGGATAACTGGTACAGGCTTTATATACTGGCTGAATACTGTATCATGTAATCCAATCACCAGTGTCAATGCACAGAATGAAACCCAAAGCACTACTATGATCTACAGAAATTTACCCATATGCCTCAACCTTTGCACATACCTCAGGATTCAAGGTTCATTCCTATTATTGCCGAATTACTGATCTACAGATTAATAATTTCACTTTGAAGCTGGTCAGCGTTGTATAAACTCTCACACTGCTTTCTTATTATTAAACACAGAAACATTGTGTACAACCAGACCTCTTTAGACAGCCTTGTAAAGAGGTCGCCACCGCGGAGAAATTCAAGAATAAGGTACAGCTTTCCTTCTGTTTGAAATGCTACGTACACAAAATGACATTGTAAACAACATATAATAGCAGTTTGTACACTTCAGGTCACTGATCTGCAATATCATAATAAGAACTGGTTTTTATTTACTCAGAGAACTTAGCAAGTTAGCAATGAGTTTCTTTCAGCAATTTTGTGCAGGCCAACTGTCAAATCTGCGTAAAAATTATAACTTCTTCATTAGACAAACACACAAACCTTATACAATGTCTGAAAAAAATATTTAGTACCAACATTCCAAACAATATTGCAAAACTACAAAGATACTTGATACTTGGTTGTCAGTAGACCATATCTCGGGATCTACAAAAATAAAACCACGATTGTGCAAATGTTTATATAAGTACATAACTATCTTCAGTTTTTAATTTTTTATGTGTCACCCTGTACAACTGGTACATTACCTCTGATGCACCACAGCTGTTAGAACAAAACCAACATGTTACAACGACACAGACGAAACAAATAATGAAACATTATACGCTTCAAATATGCAACTAACAAACCATAGTTCAGTTGTACAATGAAAGGATGGTTCACATCCGCCAGAATGTCACGCTCCATTTTTGTCCGTTCTCGGTCACGAACTAAACACCAAGTTGAAAAGACACAATGGAGTAAATCTTACAGTAAAGCTGATTAAATTTAGATAACGAAACATGCCCGCACTATCATATCCATTTTCATCAACATAACTTGCACCATCAGATTCTGCACCTTGTACTATCAACCATGTCATAAAATCAACAGTACTGAAACCACAAAGACAAAACATAAGTACAGTTTAAACAAATACCTTTTAGTGTTGCTTTTTTCAAAACTTTCATCGCATATAATGTGCCAGCATCACGGCCCTTAATTTTTCTCACCAAAAATACCTGTTTGAGAAAATGAAAACCAGAAACACAATGCTAACACTGGTTGCACTATACTCCTACATAACACATTAATCGAAAAGCACTCATAGAGTGTAAACCTCCATCAGAGTTGATCAAAGAGCCTCCCACAAGTATACGAGCATCCTAAATCCAGAAACAATGTGGATGAAATACAATAAAAATCCAGAAATTTTTGCGAATTATCATTTCATATGTTTTTGCTAGCTGTAACAACTGTGATTTTTTTTCCACATTATTTTAGAAACATCCAACCAGCAAAAGTAAATCTGCTTCATGATGAGATGTCTTAGTTATGGTAAACTGTATGGCATAAAAAAACTGTTGTATATAGTTCAATTAAAACATTAAAACTGTGTTGACACTCACCTTCCCAAAAGAGCCTTGACCCAGAACCTTCAACAGCTCAAAGTCACCAGGTTCGGCCTTCTGACCAAGTCTTGTGACATTTTTTACCTCAATCTCTGACATCTTTGTTTCCTCACCATTCTGACTCTACAACACATTCACAACAACACAATTCACTTTAAATAGGTTTTTCAGTACCTGAACTGCACCACTTCGGTTTACTTTCTATGTACTACCGTAAACTCAAATACTCAAGTATCTTCTAAACTACTAACTTATTAGTGGCCTGTGTCGTGTAATGGCAGAGCATTGGCTCGTGACCCAAAAGGATGCGGGTGATGTAGGTTTGAATCTCGGCCGGTCCGCTTCCAGGTAACAGCCTTGGGCCAGCTGCTCACACATTATTATTATTATTATTATTAAGTACATTTATACAGCGCAAAATCGCGTAATTGAGGTGGCTCTGTCACTGAATCGACAGTTCCATATAAAAATTACCCAGTTAGTGAAATTAAATTTCCTTAAATCATAGTGACAGTAATGTTGAATAAGTTTATATCCCTTTCCACTAGTCCTAATCAAGTCATCTGATAGTTCCATAAATTCTACAAGAGGTATATATGTCGAGTCATATACGGTACACCTTTAATCATCTTGAACAATGCCTGCGATATCGTCTATATTTAAGTGTAGCAGATTTAAGGTCGTTAACCATTCACTATATGGTTTTTTAAGCCAACTCTAGGATTAACTTAATAGTCCTCTTCTGAACTCGTTCCAACACCTTAATATGTCTTGGCTTTCTCTGTTATGTATAAAGACAGAACGATAACCATCGGAACTCTCAATTTGGCTTTGTGGAAAGACTTTTTTCTCTCGGCAGAGACGACTGTCTCCATCAAAGGAGATAGCCGTCTTTGATGACAGCAGCGGTGAGCCATTAAACACAGTCGAATAGCAGCTCAAAATGGGCATAAAATATTCAACAATCAAGATGATCGAATAGCCACAGACAGACGGAAAGCTATGTAGACGGTTTCCGTTTGCCTGATGCTAATATCCTAGCTCAGAAAGGTGTAAAAATACCTCATCAGTAAGGTCGACAATCATATCTTCAGCCAACTGTGCCTGAGGCTAAAACACAGGCCAAATCATTAGTTATTACAGCAGTAATAAATTATTTACCAACAAAAATGTCAATGAATACCAGATAGCAGTCATTGTCAGTTTATACTAGAAAGAATACAGAGACGTTTTACTAAAATGATTCCGGCGATACGTTCACTGTCATATGAAGACTGACTGAAAAGTACTGGTTTATGGTCATTGGAAGATCGAAGAGTCAGAGCCGATCTTGTTAAAGTTTTCAAGATTATTCATGGCATGTCTACAGTCAACTTTAATACCTTCTTCGAATTTTCACACAACATCCACACCAGAGGACATTCACTTAAACTACAGAAAAAGAGAGTCCATACTGACCTACGGCAACACTTCTTTACCGACAGAGTGATAAACAAGTGGAATTTGTTACCAGAAGAAACTGTTACAGCAAATAATGTCAACAGTTGTAAGAGAAATCTGCAAAAGATGTACACGGATGGGTCATTCCAGAGACTGTTTAAGTCTGCATGACCTGTTGGGCCGAGCCAGATCCCCGGGGAGTCTCTAACTGGTAAGTTATTTTATCATCTTTCTTTAAACTGCAAAATGAGTGCAATGCACATAATGCTGTATTTACTAGTAAATACACATGTAATTTCTGAATAATAAGTTAATCGGCAAAATAAATGATGAACAGCTACTGAAACACAAAACATAAAGAAATGTAAACAAACGTAAAAAAATTGGCTTGCCTCAAAAGCCTCTTTCACTTCAACCCGTTGCCATGGGTTGGCAAGGGGTGCCAACGGCATTGTTGGAGTTTGGAGCGGAATTTTAAGAGATTTGAACAACAAGCAAAACAAAAAATAACTTAAAATACGCAGCTGCTAACTTTACACAGCTGTGTTTACAAAATCGCACTTCCTCCGCGAAATTTCAATATGGCAATGCCAGTACGTGCTGCCATCTATAAATAAGTAAATACGTTTTCGGCAGTTACATCGATTAGGATGAAATTTGGCATGAAAGAACGAGCGATATGACCGCTGTTTCACGCCAAATTTTGCCTGGATGAGTGAAAGGTTGCGAGTACAAAAACCACCCAAGGAATCTGCTTAATTCGAAAAGTGTGCAAATATACATATCTTATTTTCCGACAGTAAGCTCAGTGACCGGAAGTGACGTAACAGATGACGCATATTTGTTGATTGATTCGTAATTTCAAGTTCATGGTACTGTGTAATTTTCGTGTCAAATATAACAGATACGCCAAACATCTATACTTATGTTAAGATTAAATATGAAAATATTCTTCTTGCATTGGCGTGGAGCTCGGAAAGGGGCACATCGGATGATCGGAGGGGGTGTCAGACGGTCAGGCGGGCCCACTATAAAACGTAGGATTTGGGACTTTCCGGTTTCGTAAATGAGTGAATCCTGCAAAAAAACAGCTCAGTGCTCAAC
>Ga0209782_1001602_pt1 | contig 11960 bp, 7 predicted proteins | sample WorMetmaBAHAMAS1_FD_187390 | JGI IMG/M metagenome (GOLD analysis project Ga0209782, IMG submission 187390) | Marine gutless worms symbiont microbial communities from Max Planck institute for Marine Microbiology, Germany - Inanidrilus... | ecosystem: Host-associated > Annelida > Digestive system >... | reverse complement strand
ATATATTGCGGTTTGGTACCATTTCACTTCAGTCCTTAACTGGCAACGTATGATTCCTATTAGTGACCTAGGTCTAAGTCGAACTGTTGTCAAGTTACAGGTCGTAAAAGTTAGCAGAAGCATAAAGAAGCATAATCCCATAATCGTCTGATTCTGCATGCTGGATACGCTCTGCTGCTGCAGTCAACGCACACAGGCACTTGTCGGACCTCCATAAAATAGGATCATTGCTGAATATCTTCGGTGACCTTAAAATTTAATGGTCCTTCAAATTTAATTCGGTAGTTATGAAAAGATAAAGTAATATAACTTTAAAAACTATTTTGCACTGGACTGGGTCACAAAAAAACCTTTCGGGGATAACTGAAGCTGACTTCTTAGGCACGTCCCATAGCCGAAGTGGCTCTGGAGATTCCCCGCAATGTCATTCTTCTAGTTGTTGTTGGAGATAATCTTCTACTTGTTGGTTATTATCAGTTTGCTGACTTCAATGGTTTATGGCTCGATAATCCAAGCTTCTCAGGTCACTTCAGAACTAATGAAAAGTGATATTTTGCGAGTCAAATTCAACCAATGTCATGCTGCTCCAAAGTGTCCAAAATCGACTTCGGCACATACTAACTTTGGCACTCCTTATCTCAAAAGCTGTGCATCCAACATGTTAGGCGACTAATACAAAATCGCACAATGCAACTGGATCGATATCATGCGCCGGATGCTTCTCCGACGACTGGGCACAATATACTGCGGTTTGGTACTGTTTCACTTTAGTCCTTAACTGGCAACGTATGATTCCTATTAGTGACCTAGGTCTAAGTCGAACTGTTGTCAAGTTACAGGTCGTAAAAGTTAGCAGAAGCATAAAGAAGCATAATCCCCAACAACCACAAGAAAAAAAGAATGCCGCTGGGTAAATGCTATTTACAGAGCCATTTCACCATGTGACTAAAAATTACCACAACACACAAAAAACATTTTTTTAAACTATGACCATATGACCGTATGACGTCTGGCCTAGAAACAGATGTGGACAACGCCTTCGAGACCTCACCAAGCAGTGAATTTTACCTTCATTTCAGAGACGAGGGTCTCGTTGATAATGGTTCCGGTCTGCACGTAGCGGTCGTACGCGGCCGTTATCTGGTTGATCATTTCACAGTGCTTCTCCGTGAAAATGACGTTCTCGTCTGGCAAGTCCGGCTCCAGCCAGTACCTAGAGGGTTAACATTTAACGACGTTTTCAACACAAAATTAGGGTCACTCGACAGTGTACTATCTAAAGCATCGGACTAATGACCCAATGGCCGTGAGTTCGAGCTCTGGCTGCCAAGGTTTTAAACATTGGGCAAGTTGTTTACACCCATATGTCTCTGTCACCAAGCAGTATAAGTTGGTACCGGCAAAAGATGGGACGTACAGAGGCACATCACACGATGCAGTAGCCCCATATGTGTGGTCTCACAGCATAAGCTTGTATCTGGTTGAAAGCTACAGAAACAGAGATTAACGTCGGCCTATGGACAAGGACTTTGTGTTTTTTACATTCAACACAAACCACGTCATATCGTACATTAAATTAGTTGGAAATATTTTTAAGAACACTCAAAATATACGGTACGAATGAGACATACAGAAACAAACGAAATATGTTTATGCTAACTAAAAACAGTTTCAGTGATGGCGATAAAAAATGTAACTCAATACACATGAATAGTAACAATACATGAGAAAAAAACATGGCAAAGCACAATATAGGTTGGTTAGGTGGCACATTCAGCAAATATTATATCTGAAAAGATTTCGTAGATAAAGGATTACAATTTATCATATTAACTGGTCTTTTCACAAATGAATTCTACCGCATTTCCACAGTTGCAGGGAACATATAAAACAACATTTTATAAACAAAAAATCGAAGCAGTCCTAATTATCTACTAGCACAGCAATTTCACTTAGTAAAATATTTGTGCTGCATAAACTTATACAAAGTTATTTTAAAAAATATAACACTATGGTTTCGCAACATTCCATACTGTGTATCAAAATTCCATTAATACTATTAATGCAGTTTCAGCTTTACAATCTGCTTTGCAGGTGTATTTTATGACTGGTTTAATACAGAATTTATTGCTATCATACAAAATAAATGATTTGGTTGGATATAACAGACGTGCAGCCAGTACCTGCTTGACGCTGGATCATACATAAACGAGCTATCATCGACGGACGCCGATTTGCTCGGGCACGACTCGCTGAAGAGATGGCATGAGCTGGCAAGTGCCATCACACTAACATACGGCGAGTCGCGGTCGCTTGCTATGTGCCACTTTGAGCCTGGCGACACGTCCGCCGCTGGCGACACATCGGTTGTGGCTCGCGACAGCTGCTCGGCCGTCCCTGCCGCTGAGACACCGTCGTCCGGTGACTCGACTGTCGCTCGTGTACTGCACGTCAGCGGCGCAATGCCAACAGATGTCGCTGTACAATCGGCGGCCTCGTCCACCAACATCGGGTCGCATTTATCACCCGATGTCGTCTCCGCGGCCGACGAAATGCGAGTTTTCACAACGTACTGCGGACTTCTGCCGAACGGGTCGCTGACAAATGGAACAGTTTGCGTACCGGCAGTCGCAGCGTTCCCCGAGTTCACTTCGCAGCAGTAGCCACCGCTGAGCACATGCTGCTGTTTACCACCTCGCCAGCCAGCCGACAACATTCTATCGGCCGCAGCAACAGCCAGCAAAGACGACGGGGATGGCGATAAACCGACAATGTCTGCACATTCGGTCTTTATCGATACCGGCATTGTCGTACCGATGTAGTAGTCAATATTCCTCACATGGTCGTGACGCGGGCGGTGCGAACTGACCTCCGCGAGGTTGGAATCACAGTCAGACTTGTCGCGCTGCAGATCACCGTCGGTTCGGGCACCATCGCTGCCAAACGAGCGACTCCGCCGTTGTCGGTCAACCGACATCATCTCCCCATCGTCTCGCATCATTAGCATGTCATCACGTGTCATCGGTATGTCCGCAGACATCCCCGTAGGCGACATGCTGCTAGCCAGATATGCCACCGTCGGCGGACTCACGGTACGCGCGTGCCAACCGTTCTCGTCGACGTCGTCCGCGAGTTGTTCGGCAAAATTCAAGAGCTTCATTTCTCGTTGCCGCAGCGACGCGGTCGTCTGATTCTGCAATCTGTGCTTTGACGGCCGACCCATCTGTATTGCTGCAATGAGTATCGCACATAATGCTTGCAAGTAGCATGCAGTAGAGTTAGCACAATCCGCAAAAAAAGAACAGATCGGACTAATTCATTAATTTTATGTCGCCTGGACTGGACAGACACAGTACATAGGGAATATGCTTACATAAAATGACCAGCGTTTAACAATACTAAAATAGAGGAAAAAAATAAAAACCGAAATGAAACTGAAATGGTTGTAAAACTGATAGTCCAAAAACGCTCTTCGAAAAAGAACAGTTTAAAGATGACGGTATGGCACTGCAGACTGGAGACTATCTGGCATCCGCCAGAACTAGTTACTGCTAGTACTGGCCTGCTGCCAATCTAGAAAAATAAACCGGCGCCGAGTCGATCTACAGTGAACCAGAAGTGGTACTAAATCAGCACCAAGATCGTTTCTTACTCTAGTATGTATGACAGCAATATATCCACATGACAACTACTACATTACTACATACAACAAACTGAACAGAGTCCGAATCTGCAAAGGTTAGACTTCAAAATTTCAGCCGACTTCCTGCTTATGTTTACTTAGCTACAAGAAGAAGCAACTGAATACTGAATACTAACTGGACAACTGACTAGAGAGTGCGTTTAGAAATTATACTTAATTACTTATTAAAGCAGGGTTCCCACTCTTCTGGAAGAAAAAAATCCAGTTTTCCAGTCCAATTTTTGAATTTTCCAGGTGGTTTTGGTCATAGTTCGCAACCAAAATACGCAATATATAAAAAAGAGACATTCATCATTGACCTTCACCATTTATTCCTTTGTAACACGAATTATCTAACGCGATACAGCTGTTACAGTGTCAAAACCAGCATAAATCGACTTATCATACCAAAAAACTCCAGGTCTAGCATAAAATTCCACGAGTTTTCCAGGAGATTTCCAGGTTGACAAATTTCCAGGTGTTTTCCAGGTGAGCAGGAACGTTGTAAAGTGGCCGACAACAACAAAAAGCCATGTTACAAGTGGAGCGATGTTGATTTAATTTCCTCACTTCAGTCACTCAGTCGTGTGGACACACACTTAAACTGACGTCATCATTCTAGCCACGAGCAATTAAACGAGCTGATGAGAGCTGTGCAATCTAACCATCGCGAGACATTCCGACTGCCAGGCAGCGGACGTATCTGCAGTAGCGGCAGGCGTTGCGCGTACGCGGGTTGATCACACAATTCATGCCACCTTTGCACGTGTACGACTTGTGTTCGATGAGGCCACGACGAAAGAATTTCTACACGTGCATGCATACATATTGCTCCAGTAACCAACTGTTGACAACAGCAGTGCACATTAGTATAAAAATAATCAGCAAGTTCACAAGGTCGACTTGATAGGACACTCCATCAAATCTGCAATGCTCATGGCGAACATAAAAGACCGCACGGAACCAAACCAAAATTAAGTCAAACTGGCTATCCATCAGGGGTGGCGGTAGACTGTTGGCAGTCTTTCGACGTGCCTTCAGCCATCGCCAGCGATGAGGCCTAGGCCTGTCCCAGTGCGTTAACTCTGGGGCTTGCACTGTATATTTATAGAGTCTAGCTTAGCTGGCGGGTTTCTCCGACAGGGTGCCAAAGTGCGGCCCTGCTATAGGACACAGGCGAACCCTCTGTACCTGCCCGAGAATTTAATCTCATAGCATGCAGAAACCTGACTCGACATGCCGGCAGCAGCGGGAGTCGAACCCACGCTACCGAGCTAGCCAGCCAGTCTCACTGCACTGCGGCTCAGCGAGAGCGTTAGCCCACTGAGCCACAGAGGCATGTATCCCAGAACTCTTTGAAAGAGTTTATTACTGTGTTTAATAAAACACAGTTGACAGTTTAGACAACCTCCACTCTTATCGTCACCTCTATCCGAGTGACCGTCTTCCGGCTAGATTAGTCGATTCACCTTCAGTCTTCTTCCTCCACAAAGGAAAACATTTGGGTATAAATGGCAAAGGTTTCATATTGGTCTGATGACCCTGCTGTTCCCCATCCAACAGTGATGAAGCACTGAAAAAACTCACATGCGCACTGACACCAACCCCGTAAAATTCCCGTGATAGATCAAGTCAACAAGTGTACTGTCTTCAAACAGCGGGGAATAATGTACATTGGCCATATCATCACCCCTTGCATGAGGACTCGTCTAGTCTTCAGGCTTGTTAACGATACTTGCAAATATTATCACCGATATCGATACCGATACTTTCTGCTGAAAGTATTGATGATACTGATATCGAAACTTTCGCAAAAATTATCGGCAAGGCTTTACTGCTACCGATACTTTCATGCACCTTCATCAGCAGCGAATTATCGAATCGTATCCATCGTCTCTGGTATAAGACGCCGAAGATGCTCATCTCATTGCCGCTGCAGCCAGTAAGGTGATTTACTCGGCGTTGTGCGGTGGCGCCGGCCACGGCAAGCTATTCTTAGTCTTCCGACCACTGAACGTGGTGGCCGGCCAGAAATTTGGTATCGAAATATCAAGCCAAAAAAGTATTGGCGATACTTTTATCAATATTTCTTTTCAAAAGTATCAGCGATAACAGCACCGATATTGAAAAAGTAGCGGCGATAATGTATTGGCGGTACTGGATACATCGATATTAACAAGCCTGCTAGTCTTGGTGCCCACCGCCGTCTAGACAGGATGCAACCACACAATGCAGCAGCCTCATGACGCTTGAAGGACACTGATTTGGTAACCACACCCCACCAGTCCCACGACTCAAACCACAGACGGGACAGAAGATGTGCTGCCTTATCCACTTTCTACTAAGTATGTGGCCATCACAAAAAAAGAAATACATATTCCCACTTATGATTCTTTTCTTCGAGCGACCTCTGCCTGGTTTCAATGTTACGTTGTATGCAGCAAAATCGTGTGGAACTGTTTTATCAGTGTTGGGTGAGCTACTAGAATTCGACTTAGACTTTGTTCTGTTATCAGCCATTTACCACGATAACAATACACAAATTGCATAACAGCTGCACTGCTGTGCCGATGTCAGTAGCTGCCAATGGCAAATTGCATCCTTACAGTTTTGGTATGCCAGTGACCAAAGTAACTGTATCATACAGCATCGGAGTGTACCTTGCAGCCTTCACACGTGAGTGCTCCAAAGTGTATTCCGTTGGCGACATCGTTGCAGACTGCACATAAGTGTTGGCCTTCATGGACTTGTACATGCACTGGCCTCACTACCGAACACATCAGGCACATGCACACGAATACAGGTTAACTCCGAGGACCAGTTAACTGCGGTTATTTTAAATGATTCAAACCCCGGATTCACATGATACATTTCTAGAGTGGTTAAGACCACAGTTTAATTAAATTTTGTTAAATAAATTCCACTTGCTGTGCTCCCCGTAATAACAACAAAATTTGTATTTGTGTGGTAAAAGCATGCGTAAAATTAAGCCATTCTGTACAGTAACATGCTGTTTCCAAGATGTATATCTTACTGTAAGTTAATACGACAATCTTCTTGAGTGCATCGTCTGCTGATGTTATCCAGTCAAATCACTGCAATCAGCAACAAGAAGGCCTAGCAGTGGCTAGCATAGCGCGAGATGATCCCTCCACTCTTCCCGGCGATGATCCCTCACCTCGTGTGCACTGAACTATAAATAGCTCGCGCCCGCATGCACCGCGACCGCAACACACGGTAAGTTAGGATCGGAAATTGAAACCTATATTAGCTATAATGCGCCAATGCACTTCCGTCACAAACAGACAGACAGACAGATGGACACTGACATCGTAGCATAAGCACGAGATGTATATATTACATCTCGCACTAAAAATCATCAACTAATCATCATTCTTCTTGATTCATCCTTGCTTCATTTACCAACTGTCCCAGCAGCTGGACCAAGATACCATATTTATTTATTTATTTGCCAAAATGTGAGGTCATAAGGCCAACAATATTCAGAGTAAATTTCACAGTACAACAGGCAGGACTGACAGGCACATGTACTGCACTTATGACTGCTATTAAATTTAGACTAACATACAACTTGATGTAGGTTAAGAACATAAAACTAATTCAGACTAAACACAGACCTAATAATAAAAATTACGCCAGAAAACCATTAACTCTACAAACTGTGGAGAAATTGCTGTGGTATTACAGCGGTTCGTTTAAATAATTCAAACCCCGAATTCACACGATACATTTCTAGAGTGGTTAAGACGACAGTTTAAGTAAATTTTGTTAAACTAGAAAAATGCATGGCAAAGCCTAGAGTATAGCCCGCTTGGCGCCGTAGAGTCGCCCTCTAAAACATCTGAAACAACACAAGCAATGCCATGCATCAGATCAGTTACCTCTGCGAGTCATGCCTGCTTCCACACACTTCTGATATCTGCAGTATTTGCACTGCGTGCGATTGCTCGGCGTGATGATGCAGCCACCGTCGTATTTACAACTGAACGTCATACTGTCACTGGCATAGCGCAGAAAGAACGTCTACAAACGAATACGGCAAACATCGACAAATTAAGGTTGTACCAAACATTGAGTGTGGCATTTTCTTATCATTTTTGTTGTGAGAATAAAAGCCACTGACAGTTCATTTTACCAATCTGTGGCTCAGTCGTTTAACCGTTTTCTCCTTATTGAATATTGAGTGATGCTGAAATACCATGTGTTTGCTGCCTTGCAACCATTTCTCAGACATAAAATATGTAAACAATCTTAAGAAGTGTGTGGGAGAAAGCATAGTGATTGATGTCTGTCGCGGGAAGGTGACAGTCGTATATCATCAGTTAAGTCGTGACATGGTTTCACTTGTGTATTGCTTGCCAGGCACTGCTTAACAAGCAGCCACTCACTAATACCATCTACCCTTCCCTACCCAAACTTCAAACTTCAACCACCCTGTATGCATCAACATGCCTTCACTCTCATACAAGCACGACTACAATTTCCAGTAGGTATGATGCCACCACACAGCCGACGTGCCAGGAAGCGAAGGTAAAGCCGTCATATGATTCCCAACAAACATGGCCATCGCGAAGATTGCAGCTGTTGACTTCGTAGACTTATATCAAATATTCTCGGTTGACTTCAACAAAATGACATCACTCTACTGGCGGCCTGCTTGCGGCCATGTTCGTTGGGGAATATCTGCTAACCAATCAAAGGCTTCAAACACTTCTACTGTTTTGATTGGACGTAAGAAGTCTAGTGAATATTTAATATGTCTGTGTGCCAGCATCCAATTTCTTTTATCATCTATTCTGATAACTGAGTAATGAATATATTTGCAAAATAATTGCACTATCACTACTTCCAACTCATCACCCTACAGAGCTCTCAGTTCACGGTAATCCAATCTACGGAGTACCAGTGTCGGCAAAGACATCAATCACTCATGAACATATCAATCTTACGCTGTCTATAAAAACACATAAATGAACAACACAAGAGAACTACACTAATGCTAACAACTAGAGTACACTGTATCGCAAAAATAACCTAAAGTAAGGCAAAAGGACACAGCAAAAGCTCAAAATAAATACCTTGCATGGTACACAGACAAGAGCTCCGAAGTACATGCCCGTGGCGCTATCTCCACAAACACGGCAAACGGAATCGGCTGGCAGCAGAGAGACAATGCTGCTGAAGTCCTGGTCGGTGACGAGCGTCTGACAGCATTCATCTTCGCCACTCACTGCGAGGTCCATCTCCTCATCCATTGTCGACAACAGATTCATCACACCGCCAGCAGACCAGCGCCGACGGCATCAGCCGCTGTACAGTTGTCTACAACTTTTCATACAATTGACCAGTACTGTTATAGTGTCATCACCTACATACTGATTTCATAATGATACTGAGCAAACGAGTACATTTAGCTTGCTGTAGATAGTCAGCCTACCTGTTCACTGTTGGCATGAGTTTGCGGGCTGTAGTGGAACTCAGTTATTTTTAGGAATGCACCAACTATAGTGACTATTAACATTTAAAATGCTGCACGGGCCCCTTTACACAGTGGCAAGTGTTCCAGTACACTCGTACACAAAGTTAATAGAAATGGATCAAAATATGAAGGTTCAACTTAGCACTGAAATGTAGGAACTGACGCTGAAGTCGTGATTTTCAACTATAATCCATTCTATGCTCTGGCACCAGCTACTGGAATGGCACAGCTGCCCAGCAAGTCCCTGGCTATCATGTGGCACTGTTTGCATGATTCCACGTTTAGTTGTTTTTAGCCAATATCAAGTGACAGACAGAGAGAAAGATCGACAGACACATGACGACAGCATATACCGTGCTAGCATAGCGTCGCACGGTAAAAAGCTAACGTCAGTGGGATCCATGTGTGCGACGGTGCAAAGCGAGCTTAACGCAGTGAGCTGGATGCCAAGTGTGATCAAAATAAGGCAACTGTCATCGGTTAATTAATGTAGGCCGACTCATGTCATACTCGGGGATTAACAAGGCCTATGCACTAGAACATGCCACAGACCCATTCTACAACAAGTCTACTTGTGATTTGCACTAGTGTCCAACTGTCTTGACAGTTCAGACCCACAAAATAGTGCCAAAATGTCTTAAGTCCAAAGTGTCCAGGGTTCAAAGTGTCTAGTTACCGTTCTTACTCTAGAACACATATAGCTCATTTAAGTATATTTCCCGAAACATGTCGATTACTAGCTGGTGCCTAAAACAGGGAAAGTAGTTTTGTCATTTTACATGCATGCACCTGTTGCCATATTGTTGTTACAATTTAATTTTTACACTGGGGAGGGGACTTATGCACCTCCTAAGTCTCCACCCTCAGTAATTTCTTTTCATAGGATGAAATTAATGCTAACCCTATAATAACTGCTTAGCATTCTACATACTAGCCATACATTTCATATGGTCCTTAAGCATCAAACAAAGCCACCACAGAAATATGTAACGATAAACTATTCTCTGTAACACAGCAGTAAGAATAACGTTTAATAATTATTCGTGTCAGTCATTTACTAGTTTGTGGAGCATTTTAAAAAAATATTTACTTCATACTGCTGTAATTTATTTACAGTAGAAGACGACGTGTCAGTTGCGTAATGTGGACAGTAATTGAAGTGTTTTGCTGGAAATATTGGAGACAGCATGTTGTATAGTACCCCAATGTATAAGTCTAGGTGAGTAGTTAATGGACGTAACAACAGTCTGGGGGTAGACCGTTTCCCTAATTGAGGTACTTGTTCCCATTTTTAAAAGAATGAGCATCATAATTGCCAAAGTGGCAGTACACAGCGCCTAAAACACTGGAAGTAGTTCCTCATTTTAGGTTTTTTTTTAAATTAATTTGTACACTGGGGAGGGGTAGAGCCCCCGCTCAAGACCCTTCCAGACCTCACCCTCAGTAATCTCTAACTCTACTGTAACCACCGGCTGCTATTCTACATTCTAGCCCGTATTAATTCTGATGTGACATAATCCAACAACAGAATATAGCCCGTGTCAGGCAGACGACCAGTAACATGCAACTAACCCTGGATAACTATTTGCTGGTGCACCTGCAGCTGTAACAAAAACGACAAAGTAGCGAATAATTTCTTGTAAACAAAAACTTCAGCTGTAAATTAAGGTGTCATCTATCGCACAAGACAAATCAAGAGAACTTTTAATAACTGAAAATTACTATCCATAAAAACTGTACCATGCACCGGGCAAATTACTAGGCGAATGTGTAGCTGACTGCCTGCCAAATGCCGATTATTGCGCTTGCTTATACGCAATTCAATAACAGGCATTAAGACAAACGATTGGACCAAAATACGTTTTTCGATAACTTGGTCATTATAGTTTAATGCGAAACTCCATAGTATTAAGAAAATTCTGCGTTTTACTTCAGAACTACTTCTTTGGCGGACGCACTGACCACAGGTTTGACATCAGACATCATACTCTGACGTCATTTTGTTTACAGAAGGAGATCTATTTCCTGGTACCGGCCCGCACCGCACGTAACGTTGCGCGAAAAATATCGTGGAAATTGGGCTGGTTGTTGCTCGAGGCCTCGAACTATGTGGACCGTAACCACGCACGCAACGAGTCGCTATTCAATCTCGTTCAGCCAATGCACTGGTTGCTGTCAACGCCCGTCCACTAATGGGGGCGTTCAACGTGTCCTTCGTAAAAAGGTTACAAAAAATGTGCTACGCGAAAACAGTTGCCGTGCAACGGTGCAGATCGCGATGCAGAGACGCTATGCAGCCATATGCTAGATATCAATTAACAACAACTGTTTATCAATAATGTTAACAGCGACGGATCAAAAACTACAAATAATAAGGTGATACCCACCACCAGATCGTCTTTAATTGTCACTGTGATGCTGAGTAATATTCACCTTTTCAGTCTATTATTTGCAGTTTTTCATCCGTCACTGTTGTTAACATTATGGATAAATCGTGGTTTTTTAAATATTTATATTTGCTGTTGTAGTGCCAATTTCAGTACTTTTTAGCGCGAGATGTCAGTGTCAGTGTCAATCAATGTCAATCAATTATTTTTAGTGTGGCTTAAATAGAACTATTACAAAGACCACAGAGGCGTAGAAATAGCGTCACAGTACAATATCAGGAAATGATTGCCGGAATAGAAAATAATGTTTTAGGCGTTGACGGAAAACAGGTAGGGATGGAGATGACTGAATATCAGATGGCAGCGAATTCCATAGGAGTGACGATCGAGG
>Ga0209782_1001601_pt1 | contig 11961 bp, 8 predicted proteins | sample WorMetmaBAHAMAS1_FD_187390 | JGI IMG/M metagenome (GOLD analysis project Ga0209782, IMG submission 187390) | Marine gutless worms symbiont microbial communities from Max Planck institute for Marine Microbiology, Germany - Inanidrilus... | ecosystem: Host-associated > Annelida > Digestive system >... | reverse complement strand
TGATCGATGTCAATACTTACTGAATATCGAATTTGTTGTTAGCATTTAGCGTTTAACGTGAACTCCGAAAGCGAAACCGGCACCTGCTGTACTTGGAGTAAAGTCCGTGGGAAAGTCCAGACGATAAAAATACCTACCGGAAATAGTTTGCTGCGGATATGACACCAACATGTCGGTAAACAAAGAAATGTTGAGGTTGGAGCCGGCGGCGAGTTTGGGTGCTGAGGAGGCTCCGAATATCGATGCCACCGATGATTTCGACCCTTTCTCTGGTGTCGTGGAATGTGTTGAAGAGCATTTGGATATTGCGCTCAATGCACCACCTGAAACAGAGTGAGATTGTTGATATTGCCTAAAACCCGGCCCGGCCTGGACGGGTTACAACAGTCATGACGAGAAAGTGGATTGCTGACAGTGACGGTTTTTTTAGGTTTAGGATAATAATAATTCAGTCACTTTGGCGTACTGAAGATAGCCTTAAATAACTGTTTAGATGTCGGCCACAGGTAAAATGCGGATGTGCGTATTTGCAGAGGTATAAAATGCCTAAACTAACCCAAACCTGACTCTACTAAACCCTAACCAAAAAACGTTGTTGTTGTTGTTGATATTCTTTCACGGCCTCAATCGTGCCACGTATCTTCTCAAGTGTTCGCATTGACAGTAAAATCTTCAGATAGCACAACAATTGTGTCTTCATAGTTGAGACTAATTGCAGTAAACCGTCCTCTAGGTGAAAGATAGCAATCCACTGGTAGAAACACATATGGTATAGGTCACAGAAGAGTAGAGAATTGGTCATGGAATTATATTATTCGTTTAGATTTATTCAGAAATTCAAACAGTGCTTCTTTTACAATGATATTGTCCTTTTTGCTGATATTATTGTCACACTCACATGGTAGTGCAAGCAATAAACTTTGAGAGATACTGATGCTTCTGTTATGCTCTGAACAGGCACCAGTGTAATGTATATAGTGCATCATTTCACTTTTAGTAGTATGATAATTTCACAGTATAAAAAAACCTAAACCTTCTAACCCTCTACATCAGCAGTTCTGCACATCCATGTTTTACCTGTGAGGGCCCGTAAGTGATCCTAGATGTCAGTGTGGACCACGTGACATATAGATTCTAGACAGTTGTGTGGTTGTGTTCACTGTGGTCAGCTATTCTGTTGGTTTTTTTATTGAATATATTGCAGTTTGCAACACATGGGTAGTAACCTGGAATATGTATTGGTAGATTAACTTGGTGGTGGCACATGTAGTTTAGATATTGTGCACATTGTACTGCTTTCATTTGTAAGTGTGAATTTTTTGTTTATATTTTTATAATAATATACTGCACAATCACTGCAAGACTTTGAAAATAGGCAAAAGGTACTATCATACCAGTATTTACTTGATGACAATGGTAGACGAATTCGAGCTGTAAGTGCTGGGTGTGCATGAAGAGTGAGGACAATGAGATAGAAAGACTGCCATGGTCAGTGGACCCATGTGTAATCTGACACTTACTGTGTGAAAAACAGACAGTCTGTTAATCGGCACCATGAGAGGGAATGTAAAGGAAGGAGAGAGAGTTATCGCACTCACAGTCTCATGCACAGATTAAATAGACACACAGAGACAGACAGACACAGAAAGAGAGAGAGAGAGAGCTGGAGAGAACATTGCACAGCTGCTAATTGCGCTCACTGAAATGTACACTGAACAGTCGATATCCGGATATGAAAGTCACTGTCTCCCCACAGCCCGTCGGCCGCAGGGTTGTGCGGCAGCAGTGACTTGTTGTTGCGTCTTTGAGTGATGTGCGCAGTTGAAACAGAGGACGATTGTTTTTGTTACACAAACACGACATTGTGCAGTATTGATGCTGATATCGAAGTTGTTTTTATGATACCGATACCGGACGATGCCGTGGTATCGGTCGATACTGAGTACCCGATGCCAGTATTGGTCTCACCTTATCGGTAAAGCTTTTAATTTGAGACTATTTGACGATCGTAAAAAAAATTTGGAAAACAATACACTGAAACTAGTCACAAAAATATACATAATTGTATTGAAGGAAAACACAAAAAGACATCACTAATTTATAATATTTATAATATTTGCAAATGAGAGAAAATTTAGGTTGTCACTTAAATGAATATACACTCCGAGAATTTATAATTTTTAAAGGCAAAGAGTTACGTTAATAAGGTGTACTGCACATTTTGTCATTTGCTACTGACACTGGTGTTCTTTTGTTAATTATTTGCTGAAAATTACTCATCCAGATAATGAATCATTCTTTATTATGTTATTTTAACAGGCTGGAGAATTTCTGAAGTTGTTTCAACTAAACCTGCTGTGGTATTAAATTACCAGCATTGGTTGGTTATTGTGCTGGGCATCTGGCCCATAACTGCGCACAGCAATAGCCGACACTCGATCATGGCTAAATATCATGGCCATATGCCCTGTTGCCAGTTCTGGAGGCTGCCACACTAAGAAAAACATATTAATTAGCTAGAGGTCTGTGTGATCCACACTTCAGAGTTAGTTAGTTGGTGTTTAACGTTCCTTTTCAGCACAGATTTATGGCTATATCATGGACGAGCCCACACTTCAGAAAACATGTACCATTTATGACAGTAATTAACTATTGTTAAAAGATTGTTTAAACTTAATATATGTTATCAGTTGAATATTGCAGACAATCACATTAGTCATAAATGTGTATTATTTCTATCAGCTATCACTCGTTGTTGTATGTCTGTTGTGTGTTTTGTGCAGATGGTATCATGGTCGGTTAGACAGGAATGTTGCCGAGGATCGTCTGAGACAAGGCAAACAATTAGGCAGCTATTTGATACGTGAATCTGATCGAAAACCTGGCTCGTATGTCCTTTCTTTCTTTGGACAGAAGGGAATGAATCATTTCCGGTAAGTTCAGTTGTGCCATCTTTTCGGTTGATACTAACCATTTTAGGAGTTTAAATCAGTTTACGCAAAAATCCAACTCATAGCCACTGACATGACACTTGTGTTTAAAAATTGTGTGCATCTCATATAAGACTTAACTGTAAGTAGTGTATAAATGCACCGTTTTTACTGCATGCAGTTTTGAAAATGTTTATCGAGAATGATACAGAAGTTATTTCAAAAATAAATTGTGGACTTTTTTGAGTTATCTTATATAAAGCCATATCTGTCAGTGTGTGTGTGTGTGTGTTTTGCCTGTATATCTGTTTCTTTTTTCTATATGCATTATGCACGGCCAGATTTGCAACAGACCTTGACCAAATTTGGCATGTGGCATTCCTTACACTCCAAGGACAGTCATATTCGCCAGGTAGTGCCCATAGACATGGCACAATGACAGTGCAAATGAGGCATCTTAATGGTGGGTGGCACTATAAGCTGACAGGTTCTAAACAGCTAGTTGTATAAATTAATTAATTTGGAGGAACAGTTTGTAGTATTATCATGTGATTGTGCAAAGTCTCAGAACTGATATTTAATACTAATCTTACAAAGGTGTGTAACTACTGTTCTTTGTACATGTGGTGTGCATAATACATCTTTGCATATACATACATCATGTCTTGTGAATAGTGTCACAATCCTAGCACGAGCAATAAATGTAGCTAGTGAATAAACTGAATATAGGACCATGCGGCTGCTGTACACATTGATAGGTCTGTTGTAGGATTACAGCAGTTTGTGGTGCCTATTACATTGGAGGTCGAGAATTTGACTCACTGTCCGATCTGATTGGCTATTACACTTCATACTCAGACCTGTTAAAAGGCGAACGACTCCAGACTCCTGTGCCACCGCCTGAGGTATACGTGCAACCAGTTTTCAGTGAATGTGTATTTTTTATTATTTTTATTTTATTATTTTTATTTTTTTTTATTTTTTACATACATTCAGGTGTTCAGAATGATATTATTATTACTAGTTGTTTCTGCACTTTGTAATTAATTGATAGATTGAGTTATGGTTCTGTATCACACTCAATACAAAATACATTCTTCCCAACCAATCTCCAAACCTCAAAAAAGAAACACAAAACTAGGCCAACATAAGTGACAAAAATAAACCTAAAACTATACAGATAGCTGTAAGAACTGCTCATTTGTATGTGCATATCGTTGTGCACAAATGTCACACACAGCATAGCATGGAACAAAATTTTTGACAATCTTTCATCTTTACTTCCAGATAAATATCCGGCTGATGCAGTCTGATAGAGGGGAGGGGGGTCTGCACTTTGTGCAAAATGCGGGATATAATTGAGCTTTTATGCATTCAGTGTGTGAGGTTCTTACCACAGTAAGATGCAGTTACACAGAAGTCATCTGGATGCGTCGTGTTCTGTTTTTCTGCAACTTATTTTCCACAGTATATATTCTGTCGATCACCGTCAATTGCATGTTGTTGTTTGTGCTGAACCAGTGAATTGTGAATTTTGTGCCAACGTAAACCTCGGGTGTTTAAATGAGATGGATAGCTGGATGCATAGTAAACAGTCAGAAACAAGGATGCAGTGTGACAGAAATTACATGAATATTACACAAGTCAGCATTTAAGCCAAAAGTAAAACAAACTCAAATATTAAGGTACATATCTTAGATGCTTCATTGACATTTATTGCTTTTTATGTTGCGTGTTTATGCAGCCTGTGTACGATACAAAGAAATTGATTGCTATTTTAACGTACAATCAGATGCCAGAAACAGATGAGCTAAGGTATGATTTTCAGTTTTAAATGCTGCTAAGGCATGATAATTTCAACCGTTTCTCATACTAAAAATTTGTGTTAATGATGCAGGATTGTTGTATCTGTTTTTATGTTACTGTTTTAGTGAACGTTATTTAAATAATAGATTTAAATCAGCTTTTAATTTAAAGTGATATTTCAATCAATATTTGTAGGTTTAATTCAATTGCATTCTGACGAGATTATGAACATAGTGAAGTTCAGAAACTTTACTATCTCAGCCATCTCTGTAAGGTACCATGATTGATAGAAGTATTCACTAGTTTGTAAGGACTCTGGGTTATCTAGGGTTTACCTGGAGTAAATGCCATATGACTATTACCTTACATCTTCTACTAGTTAAGACAGAAAAAAAGTAATGTGTTGCACCAGATGTGACAAGACTGCATAGCTCTAGATTTCTTTGTAGGTTTGTCATTCACTGCAGCATGCTGTCAAAGAACATTTGCAAGCTAGCACTTTGTGATAACATTTCTTGTCCAGTGTTTTCTAGCATGAAAACTGTTGATGTTGAACAGCTTTGTTCCTGGTGAGATATTCATCGTCCGCAATGACATGGGTGATGGCTGGTTATGGGTGACGTCCAAGTCAACTGGACTCAGTGGCATTGTTAATCGAGAACTAGTTAAAGATCTGGTAAATTTTACTACATTCTATATTTAACAGTATTTTTATCTCTGCTTATTACATATCCAGCTTGTAAAAGAATCGAGCTCCTGCTGTTGTCAGTAAGATACACCAGTAGCATCGGTAGCAGAAGTGTGTGTTTCTTTGTCGGTGTTATCTGGCAGAACTGAAGTTAGTAATTAAAACAAATATAGTGATAATGTAAGCAGGTCAGCTTATAACTTGCTATTGGTGACAGTTCCAGAAGCCCCCTGATGGATGGATATGCACCAAGTTTGGTATATGGAATTGTATCACAGACAGAATCAACTTTAATGAGTTTCTACATTTGGTCAAAGGGTTGCTGTTCTTTATTAACTTGGCAACTATTTGTTAACCAGTGTTATACTACTGTTCGCCCCATGATTATATTATCTGCCCAGATATTGGATCATGATAATGCAACTGTTTAAGCCTGTAATTTGCAGCAGGATGTCAGAGTTTACATTGCTGATTGGCTGTGCAGAATGGAAGTGCTGATCCAGTTGAGGCATACGACTGGTTTCACGGCAACATAACAAAAGAAGAAGCTGCCAGCAAGCTTGCGAAAGGTGAAAGATTTAGTTTGTAATTTGTGTCAGATAGCCCGTGAGCAGAAATAACATTATTTATTAAATGATCACATGTACATACACGTGTGAATTGCACACCAAAGAGATGACATTCAGTATATTATTATTTTGTTTAGTTTGTTTTTTTTGATCATTTAGCATCTGTAAAGTGGATAGAAGTGATGCAGTGTACTCATGAATGTGATACCACAAAATGCTGAATCATATGGCATACGGACATCACGGTTGTTTCCGTAATTGTTATCTACAGCTGAGTCGGTGTTTTTTTGACTGCCATTTGTCTATCTGATTGCTAGCAGTATAACCAAAATGTTATGTGTGGATTTAAAAAAATGAAATTTAGGATATAGGTATACTATGCACCAGAGGGGGGTTGATTAATTTATTATCTTTTTTAAAGGTTAGGGTTAGGATTAGCATATTTGCTGCTCACCACTAATAAACTGTGGTAGATGTATGTACTTTATCGAGTGAGATCTCTCTAGGTTAGTTTTGTGATGCAAATGTCAGTTATTTTTAACCTGTGCTTAAGTCTGTTCTGGCTGGTTAGTTAAGTTTTAGGTGCATATTTTATTTCTTTAAGGTAACATTTGTATCTTGCATATATACAGCAAGCAATAAGAACTAATAAGAAAGTTAGCTGATCTTCCTAGCGTATGGATTTCTGATACTATTATGTGCATAACAAGCTAACAGTGGCAAATTTGATGTGTATTACAACATCATAGTAATCACAACCAAACTTTATTTTACCTTGACGTCACATCACTACCGTGGCAAGAAACAGAAGAAGAATTGTTAACAACTTCTTCTGGGGAAGGTCTGATAGAGATCAAGACGTCAAGGTAAAATACAGTTTGGTTGTGATTAATATAATGTTGTAATAATGTTTTACCACGCTAAATAAAATCCCATGTTTATTGTATGCAACTGTGTTGGCATTGATTGCTGTAACGTGTGTCATTGTGACAGCCGGACAAGATAGCTGGCTGGTTAGGCCAAGCGACACCACTGAAGGCGACTTTTCCATCTTTTTCTACTGCAACACTGCAGTGCAGCGTTTTAAAATTCATAAGTCTGGCCTTCAGTACGCGATGGGAGGCCGATACTTTGACAGGTCTGTGACTGTGTTGAGTGCTTGTGTTGGCTGCTGTCTGTTTCAGGGCTATGGAGCAATAATTGTTATTTTGTAACTTCAGCCGCACTGTGTCTCACATATAACATTTCATACGTGAAATACAATGAGGTCGAAGTAACTAAACATCATTATCGTTCCGCAGTAAGAAACTTGACTGGTCCATAAGAAATTCTTGTGGGAATATGTTTTTACATTCACATGACCACAAAACATACTTAATGGCCACAATCCAGTTGCACGTTGCTTAACCTTTTGATTATGACGGGAAACACTCGCTGATGGGATGTTTATTCTCCATCTAACTAAAACGGGAAGGCACATTGCTCCTTGCTCCATTTATGTCAGTTTTGTATAAGCCAGTACCCGTTGTTGGTGAATGTATATGATAGATGTCTACAAATAAGCTGTGGTGTGACTAGTTTCATTGTAGTGAGGTTACGTGACTCCTGCTGCTCTCTTTACTTGTTAGTTATTTGTTGATACATTCTTCAAATCAAAAGAGCTGTTGAAGAATTGAATAGCTAAGGCACATGAGCAGTCTCCAGATGAATTCATATTATAAGAGTATCCGTGAAGAGTCTGCAGTCTAGCATTCGTTGCCTCTGTATTGATAATCAAGTTGTTTATTTTCAGTTACATGTGATATTGCTGGTTTGCTTTCTATTACTAAGAAGTGACTACTGTCTTTTTGTCTGTCTCTGTGTTTGTATGTGTGACTATATATACATTGCATTGCATTTCTTTCCTAACCTTTTAGCACGCCCTTTCTCTTCTATTATCTTTCTTTTTCCTTTTTCTCTATATCATCCTTTCTCTTTCTTTTTTATGTTTCTGTCCTCTGATAGAATTTGTAAAGTACATCTATAGAGTGTGCCAATGAAAAACAGTCCCTTAGAATAATTTCTATATTTTAACAACAGTTATTCATACCCCGTGTCCACAAAAAAAGAGGCCAGTAGATTTTTTACAATAATTTCGGCAAATTTTAAGCTACATTTATAACTTTTGGCAGGTAGATACGGTATAAAATATTTCTACCGCACACATTTTGTTTCGCTGCTTTATCTTGTGAAGTAACGTTTGTGCAAAAATTTACATTTTTTATTATACAAGACAGTTGAAAAAACAGATAAATTACAACATGTAGTTTAGTCCAGTCTGCAAGTCTTTCTTGATGATGTTATGTACAGACGAGTGAGAAATGTGTGCTTTACGTGCTATCTGTCTGCCAGAACGTTGGCTATGTGGGTGGTCTTCTTGGCTGTGCACAAACAGACTCGATGTTTTCAGCATTATGCGTTGACCATGGAAAGGCAGTCAACACAGCCAAATTTGTCGATTTTTTCCAGCAAGTGATTTAAACCATCATGAGGCCATTTCTTGTTAGAAAATTCTCTAAGAAACTTACGTATTCTGTATACTGCGATTTCGTCATACTTTGACAGACATATGGCGCGTTAAAAACTGCGTAATAATAATAATAATAATAATACTGTTTTTATTCTCAGAGTATTTTAATTAAATGTTCATCATCAATGGAAAACAGCATTTTGTTTATCAACAACAACCTAACATCACAATTACGTCATCACAACTCAGGTGTGATGGTTAATTTAATAATCGAGTTGGCAAATGTCAGCGTAATTTATGTGCAAAAAATGTAAAAATCAAAATAACTGTATAAAAGTTATGACGAGAAAGCTACTGGCCTCTCTTTTTTGTGGACAGTGCATTTGAGGCAGACTGTCAGACTTCATACGTGAGTGTATGCAACATAGCCTGCAAATTTTATTAAAACAACTAGTATGGTTCAACAGATACAACAGATTAAACTTTGAAGTTTACTTTTTTTAAGACATGCACAATATCAAGCATGCTGGAATTGGAGGCGTGGTTCTTTTTATAAGCCAGATACTTTTCTTGACATCAGTGACAGCGTAAGAAGGCAGCCTCATTTGAAAATTAGTGATATTGATTTGGGCTGTGGTTGTTATTTTTAGCATTGCGGAAATTGTGGATCGGTACAAGAAAGAGCAGATTGTTGAAGGCCATGTTTTGTCTAAACCTGTTGTAAAGGTATGGTTATTATCAGTTTTCTTAACTAGATTGTGTTTCTGTGCAGAACTAATGTTAAAGGCTTGCAAACTGACTGTTGGTATAAAAAAAATCTCGGGTAATTTTTTTCACTCCGTAGGAGTGTAAGGTTTTCTACAAGCTGTATGTCCTTTCCATCACTCATCCAACAGTGTCGAAGCAGTGCGTGGAAGTCCTGCAGCTTAGTCGGTGGTCATAGGCAGAAATGTTACATTTGTTATTACTTGCGTCTTTTGCATCTCAAAGGCTGATCTGATCTTGCTTGCTGGTAAAGATCATTTCTGGCATGAGCATGTGTGACTGAATAAGACATGCTTATTGGTTTTGTGTGATTCATATGTATTGACTCGCCGATATGTCATGCAGCTTCATCCACTGAGTTCGTGCAACGATGCTGCCAATCAGATTTATCAGTCGATGCGACAGTCTAATGGCTCCAACTTCTTCTTGAACCGCAAAGACACAATCGTCATCAACGGATACCTGAACAAGAAAAGTATGTTCTCTTGTCAGCCGGCCAGCTCAGTTTCGTGTTGTCACTGGAAGTTGAGTTTTCTGTCAAAGAGATAACACTGTTTACTGAAAAAAGACATTTCCAAAGACGTCATTGGAAACTCGTACACATTTTAAAAAGACGTCAAGGTCCGATTTAACCAATGCACATTAACCTCTGTTTAGCGATAAAATTATTTCACCAGTGCCAGTTACCTACTGATCTTGGGTTAAACCTCAGTCAAACTTAACTGAGGAATGATCACCGGTCATATTTCGGTAAGACATATAGCCAAAGCTGAAGTGTGAATGTAGAAGTTATGTTATACTGTTTTTGGATTTCTGAATTAGATGTTTACAGGCCAGTGCTGTTCTTGATATCTAATCAGCTGTGGCTGAACAACAGGAAAGCATAGATGATAGTTGCCAGTGTTTACTGTAACAAAGATTTATGCTTGCTTTCTGTATATACTGTAACTTCATTTGCCGTGCATATATTACAGTTTATAATTAACTTCATTTATCATTTATTCTATTATACTGGTATTTCCATCTCGCCATATATTATGTATCTTTTCGTAGAATTTAGAGATCCCTTTTTCAGAACCATTGTGCTACGTAACTTTCATTTAATACAACCGTTTTGCAGTTTTAAAGTTCTTAAATTTTAAATTTTTCAGGAAATATGTTTTCTTAGTTTTCAGTCAACATCTGTTTTGCATGTTTGATTGTTTCAGGTCAGAGAACTAAAAAGTGGAAATCGCTGTACTTCGTGTTGAATGCTTCGGAACAGCAGTTGTACTACTTTGACAATCAAAAGGTGTAGAAACACAGAAATTGTTTGAATATGATTAATGTTTGCTCCCTATCACATTCTGCATTCTTATTTTTCGTGTGTATTAATTTTTAATAAGTCACTTTACAGAGCAGTTTATGCTGTTAGTTTTATTACTATAAATGTAAACATCTGCCGTCAGACGTTTACCGGCAGAACAACCATAACAGACCTGTAATTTCTGCTCTGCTGATAGTAACAATGACTTTTGCAGATGTTTTACATATTTGCTGGCTGTTTCATTATATGTTACAGTTATATTTAACTGTGGTTTTTTCAGCCTGGTATAGCAAACAGCTTCTTGCCTTGCACGCTGCCTGTCTTGCTTTCTGTGTGTTTTCTTTTTACTCTGAACATAATATAAAATTTTAATTTGCTTGTGGATTTTAGTGGTAAGTATAATTAATGCTGAATTTTGGGATTAAGAAGTAAGGCAGCATGACCACTCTACTGGAAAACCTGCCAATATCAGAGAATTTAACAGTTTCTAGGGAAACATCAGGGTATTGACCATAAGTTAGGAAAGTGTCTGGAAAAAATCTTGTATTTTATTGCCTATTTTAAGGACTTCGTTGCTGTTAAATGATTGTGTAAATTTTATAGACTATGCACTGACATTTGTGGTATAGCGGTAGCACTGTAGCATGAACAGTAATATATATGCATGACGCTGTATAACCACAACATAGGTGGGGGTGCCACAAAAAGTGTGGAAAATGCCAGAGAATTTCACAGTGCCTGGAGTGATCTCTTTCTATAGATGAAAGTTGGCAGGCCATACAGAGTTTCTGGTGGCAATGAGAATTGTCCTATTAGTCAAGATTTGTTTTATTAGTCAAGATTTGTCCGTTATTATGTGTGATGCATATTGTATTGCAGCGTTCAAAGCCAAAAGGTCTCATAGATCTGACGTATAGTTCACTCTACCCGGTTCACGACAGCCTGTTTGGCAGGTGATAAAGACTCACATTTGTAATCTTTTACTGGTAGCATATGTACACTGGTTTGTATGTATTGTAACGGCAGAACATAACTACCCTGTAGGTGATGCGGTTTTTGTCATTGCCGTAAAATATTACTGAGCTGGTTATTCCTTGGAATGAGGGCAGCGAAATGAGTTACTCGTTTTTGGTAAAGGTAAATGTATATACTCGCATAGTTCCTGAAGCATCGCATGGCCAGTGCTGATCTACAGTTTACTAGGCAAACAGCTTCCAGGTAATGATAGCCATAAACCCAGCAGTAGGCTGCTGTTACTTCCTGCCAGAACCATGGTTACCTTCCAGAGCATCAGCGCATCATTATGCTTGACTTATCAATACCAGTTTGCGGTTTGGTGAACCAAGGCATGTCTATGTGAACTACACTGTGAGTCAAAAAAAAAAAAA
>Ga0209782_1001600_pt1 | contig 11961 bp, 12 predicted proteins | sample WorMetmaBAHAMAS1_FD_187390 | JGI IMG/M metagenome (GOLD analysis project Ga0209782, IMG submission 187390) | Marine gutless worms symbiont microbial communities from Max Planck institute for Marine Microbiology, Germany - Inanidrilus... | ecosystem: Host-associated > Annelida > Digestive system... | reverse complement strand
GGTTGGTACCGTAGCCTCTCGGCGGGTAGCATTTCACATAACATGTGTCTTTAAGAACTGCTGAGCTACAGCATCACACCGTTTCATCTTCCAGTGGAATGAGCTTTTACTTCCCAGCCGCAGAATGTCGCCTCATTTTGGCTGAAACCCACTTCTCGTCTTTGTTGTCATAGAGGCTGAGTTGGCGTGGGTGGCCACTTGATTGATTGATCAAATGAGTTTCACGTACACAAATTGATACTCAGTAGGCAGGTCATTTAGGTGATCCTTGTTCAGGTTGATCTCTAGTAATGAGAAAACAAAAACAGACACAAAAAGAACTACAAACACATAATACGGCAAAAAACCTAAGCTAACACAAAACTTCCCAAAACCTAGCAAGAAGGACACCAAAAACTACAGCCACCAAAATGGTACCACTATATCTGTGCACAGTCTGTCTTGCCTAGGATGTTAGACAATTATCAATTTTTCAGTTCTCAAATTTTTTATCATTCTCTTATTCGTTTTTCTAAAATCGATTATTGTTACAGAAATTGCACTACATGACGACACCAAGTTTGCAGACGCTACGTGTAGCCTTTCAATACAACACTGATTGTGATGGGTGGATGGACGGACGACGACATATATACAATGCAATTCATGCCATAAGTTTGCTTAACATGATGATAAATTCTGACATCAGTTACGTGAATTTGTGCTTTGGAATGGGTGCGATAAATAGCACAGCACAGAATAATTAAGATGGCATTGTTATATCATATAGCTAAAATTCGACTGGAACCCTGGCACAGCATTGTGGTTATTGCACATGCGACAGTACCAGAACAGGTGGAAATATACTGGGAAAGTGAACGGCAGTATACCTTTGTTCTCTCGTTGCAACGTAACTTGATATGATATGGACGTGCGTGCGACATACGTTCAGTTCAATAAGGTTGTTTTTTCTGCATGCTGAAATTGATCAGTACCTAGACACTGGGCAGGTGTGGCAGTCACACTGCTGTGGGATTGGATTACCAAATCATTACTGCAATCTGAAACTCGCTACTGAAGACAGTGATTGATACCGTTTTTAAATCTAGGCTAAAGACATTCCTTTTCTCTTGGGCTTACTCTCTTCCTTTTTCTCACTCACTAGCACACTCCCTGGCCACAGTGCCTCTAAAGTTACGACCATAAGGCGCTATACAAATATGTGTATTATTATTATTATTGAAGGAAACATGACATATTTCATTGCCTTTCATCACTCCGACGGACGATTTAATTGATGAACTGCCGGTGGAAAAACGACATCTGAGTAAATTGATCATTATCTGCCGGATTTAATGCTGGATTAAATTAACGGGAGATTAATTTGCTGTGGAAAAACCGGACCTTAATCGGTCTTGTCCAGTTTTTTGTGTGGATTGTTCTAACTCAGCTGCCTTGATGCCGGCCGGCTGGCTGGCTGTGCGATGCCAGTGGTCGTGGACTGATGGCTGTTGTAGACGTGAGACACTGCAGCAAGCTGCAGAACGTGATGATGTACCCAGTTCAGCTTGTCGACGTCCTCAGCGACACGTTCAGGCCGCTCGTCGAGTCCGCCATCAACGTGTCGACAGAACTGGATGAGATCATTGCTGGTCAACCCGTCAAAGGGTATGTTCACTCGTGCACCTCACTGATCTGTGAATTATTACCTACACAGGCGGCAGCCGATGTGTGGGTGTGTACCCAGTGATCAGTGGCGTCTGTGACTGTCTGTCTCTAGTGTAATGCTTGAGCTATTAACACTGAACTTGATGGATGTAAAGTGCATGGCAGTCGGTCGGCATGCATTGACCCTGAGGTCAAAGGTCATGGTCATGTGGTTATTAAATGTGCTGCTAGCGTGCCTATGTGTGTCTCTGGGACTGCGATGGTTTGCTAGTTTCTCCCAGCATTTGACAGTTCCGAGACCGCTAGTGCTGTCACTACCTGACCACATCTCACTGATGTGATATCTGAAATCGGCGGCCATAAAGCTGAGATATAAGTACAGAAAAATGCATTTTATTGCAGCTGTTTGTGTGTCTGACACAAAAATAGGTCATTTTGCAAATTCCTAGTAGGTTGGTGCAAGTTGCTGATGAGGTGCTAGATTGTCATCAAGTCGTGGTTTTGTGTTGCTATGTTTCGAGCAGAAATGATATTGGACAATGAAAAATGTTGGTTCAACGGCTGTACTGTGCTAGTGGCTGTATATTGCTGTCTGTCAGTGACTGGACTGGTTGGGTGTAGTGATGATGGTGGTTGAACGGCGGGCGTTTTGACTTGTGCTCTAGGTATCTGCGGCTCAAGTTCAGTTCTCCAACGGAAGCGGCACGTGCGGTCGATACGCTGAAGGAATACAAGCGTGAAGGACTTGAACTTACTATTAAGTTCTTTGCAGAAGATGACTCAGAAGGTAGTAATGTGTCTCGCTGATGTTCCTCTGAGTGGTATACTGTTGTCAGTGCCTCTTGTAGATGCGGAGGCTGTAATGCGCCATTGATTCATTTGATTCAGTGCTTTTAACGCAGTTTAGGTCATATTGCAACTTGTGTAGTATGCAACGTGTAGTGACAGCGTGCTGTCATCTTGATATATTGTGTGTGCATTGAACGTTCGTGATGATAGTTGTACACTGAAATGCTTTGTAATCACAGTTAAAAGTCACGGTCACATGGTCGTGTTTAGGTCTCTGCTCAGGTGCGTATTAAGTTGAACAATATGTTTGGAGATGTGTCGAGTGTGTGGCGTGGATAGTCTGAATGTGTAACACACAGGTGGATCAGTACAGCAGCCTAACCTGTAGAACAATCTTATTTACTGAGCTAACGACAAAAAGTGCTGATAAAGTTGAGTATTATGTGCATTTGACAGTATCAAAATACATTTGCTGTGTGCTTAGGACACGTTTTGTCAAAGATCAGAAAGGATGAAGCCGAACGTAAAGGTTTGTTTTTGTTTAAATGTGTTAAAACTGCCGCTGTCTTGCGTTCTGGGTTCATACTCCAGTTAATGAAGATTAGGACTGCTGTTTGCCTGTTGAATGTGTAAACAGTCACAGATGCATGATTACTAGTTTATACATATTTGTTTGAAAGGGTAACATTTGACTTTTAAATGTTTAGTCTGTCCTTTACTGGATTGTGTTTGTTTAACTGTAGTTCGAGCAAACATTATCCGACTTTCACAATTTTTAACACAAACATTACTGAGAGATTGAACAGTCAAAAGTTGGTTTATTTTTTTCATGTCACCTAAATAGTATTCTGCACTACCTGGCGAAACACAGAAATGACATATTTGCACTCAAATGCAGTATCATTCCTTTCCAAGATTTTTTTGCCAATTGTTGCTTGTTTTTATCAATCCTGTAGACTCAAACGTATGCTTGTATAAATCTCAAAATCTTGTAATCAGTGTGGTTCAGCACTCATTGTTGGGGCCTCGTAACTCAGGAACAGTCAAATTGAGAGCTTTTTTCTCTTGCTGACAACAATTGTTTATAAATAATGCATTTGATGCAGTCCAAGCACGATTGATTTGTGGGTCTTTGGCTGATGATTAGAACTAGAGCTACTCAGGGTATGTATGTAGCGATCTTTGTGTCGAACATCTTCAGTCCATCTCTGTTATTCGGTGAATACTTACATCAGGTTGGTTATCAGATTAAAGTACTTGTGTAGCAGCGTTTTAATCTTTGAGTCGAAGTCTTCGTCGGGACTGACTTACGACTTCTGAGATCAGAAAGATCAACAGTGTTGATTAATTGGGATGAGGGAAGCGACCAGCTGAGCCATGTCTGTGTCAAGTTAACACAGTCAGTCCTGATGACCTCAGCCGACGGGTTGAAATGTTGATAGACAAGTACCTTTAATATGGCTGTGTAGTTGTAGACTACTTACTAGCTGCTCGGCATCATTTATTCTGAAAAGTCCTATTCCACCTAGTTGAGCATGGCCGAGCCCTCAGAGACCCACTAAAAACTGAACTCTATGCATGTGTCATTATGCATGTGTGCTGTACGTGACTGTTTGTCCATAATGCTGTGGTGTGATGGTCTGAAATAGACTGAAATTACTCACTGGATTTCACTGGACCAACCAAAATTAAAGTACTGTTGTGAAATCATTGAGACGAACTGGGCAGGAATTTACCAATTAGATGATGAACGCAAACATTGCCGATAGAGAAGTGGCCAGTTGTAGAGATTGGTGTTGCAGCTAACTGGTTACGTCAAGTGGCGGAATTTAAACGATGACAGTGAAGCACATAAATCAGCCCAACACTTGTGTACTGTATGATACTGCGACGCCTCCTGACGACAAACTGAACTGATTACGTTGAACGACGCGGTGTATTTTTTTCAGGACCGCTGGTTACTCGTCTGCTCTATGTGGGAAATTTGCCGGCTGGAATTGCCGAGGAGGCAGTGAAGGAGTGTTTTCCCGACGCACTACGGGCCATAGTGCCCAGCACAGAGAAAGAAGACTCGACAGAGAAGCTCGGCGGGTAAACATCGAATGGCAACTACCGTTGAAAACAACAGACACATATTGCATTGAGGCTGGATTTCAGCCTGCAGGAGGCGGAGCTGAGCTGGAATGAGAGGAACCTAACCGCTGGTCGGTGTTGGTTTGTGCTGGCCTTGCTGCTTGACCAGAGATGGCTGACGACGCTAACTGTAGCACACGGTATGAACGTATGCGTACGTCAACGTACGCCGAGGCAGTGGCGCAGAAGACAGGCTATTACGTTTTTCTTACACTGCTCAAGAAGATCGTAAAACACATTTCTCTATCACTGCTCGAGAGGATGTTAAACTTGTTGTGTCTACTTGCAGAGAAACTAAAAATCCGTATGTAAAGACTACTCGGGTTGTTGATCACTGGTGGATTGACGGATGATGACATGGGATAGTTTGTTGTAAGGAGTCAAAGAGAATGTAACACTGTGATGTTTTGTACCACGTAGACATGATGAGCAGAACATAGAAATGGCTGGATGGGGACGTAACTGCGGGACACTGTGTGTTATAAAGCTGTTTTGTCTTGAGACATCAGCCAGCAATGTGTTTTGTGACTAGCACTTGTATGCTTGTAGATATGCATACATGGAATATACATCGGAGACGGATGCTGCAGAAGCTGCCAAGAAGTATCAAGATGTTGAGATTGATGGACACAGGCTTTACGTCATCAAGGCTATGACGGAAAGAATGATGAGCTTTGGTGAGATGGCTCACACTGTTACTTACTTGTTATGTGCCAGTTATGTTATCTAAATATGCACACGATCTGCTGGTAAATGATAGTTAAAGTGAAAATGAATAAAAAAAAAGTTGGCAAATGTTTAGTTGTAAGACCTTTGGTAGCGACGATGGCTGTGTAATGAAGCAAAACCATCAGTTCCCACTTGGAACATTACTGTTGCTGTATGCTCTAGCAGCACTCGGTAGGTACATTGCTTTAAAAGTTAACATGTTGACCATTTTTAGCGCACTACTATGACATGCTGTTGATCACTGACGCTGCAGGCTACTGACGTCATATAAAGTAAAGTAAAGTAACCGGATATAGCAGTTCGCAACAAGCCTCACCGCTACGGGAACTCACGTGCCATATGGGATCACACAGTGTTACGTGCCACCCGGCAGAGGTGACATTCCCGCCTTTACCCCAGCCAATTTAGCCTGGTACTCGATTTAGCGACCCAAGAGGGATGCAAGGCTGAGTTGACCTAGTTGGCTTGGTGACATACCAAGGTGGTATACCCGCCCGAAGATGGTCACCCATCCCAGTACTAACCGGGCTCAACGTTGAGCAACTTCGTTCGTGCAGCGAACGACGCTACCACAGCGCTAAACCGCCAACTAAAGGCTCTGGCATCCATGCCTTCAACAGTGTGACGTTGAATGAAGAGACGATGAGACGAAACCACTGATTCGATTCAGTAATGTTATATGGAACAGTGCAGAGTTCTTGTCCGCCGGTGGTGTAATGGTCGACGTGTTGGTTTGTGACTCAAGAGGTTGCGCGTTCGACTCACGGCCGCACCGCTGCCAGTTAACCACGTTAGGCTAGTTGTTCACAGACACACGTACGTTACCAAGCAGTATAATTTGGTACCAGTAGCATGGCAGCAATTCCCTGCGGATGGGAAGGTAACCGTAGGTCGGCGGCGCACTGGCCATGCGTGACATAGTTCAGTGGTTTATCCACCTATGAGCTCAAGGCCATGAGCAGTCCACCAACACTTCTCATGCATGGGGTATGGCACAGTTTTGACAGAGAAGGCTAGTGTGGTGAAGTGAGATGGGGCTGTGTGTGTTGTTTGGAGGTTTGCTGAAGGACAGTCTGCGCAAGTACTGGTTGGAACAGATACGTGGCATGGAAGCAACCAAGGCAAAGGCCGCCGTCAACAAAACAGCGCGTGAGCAGGCCGACCTCGACAATGTACGTACACACAACATTCTCTGACGTCGTCATCGTTTTGCTTGATTGAACACGCAACAAAAATTAGTAGGCTGGTGGCCAACGATTTATGCAAATTTTGTCCACTCTTCGGACTGATCAGATTTAATTGTCAAGTTAACCTGCAGTTGCACACTGAATATGCATGAATAACAAATCGAATTTTTACAGCTTTTCAACTTCAGTTCACATGTTTCAATCACGAATGTCAGATGCCTATAGCTCACTTTGTATTTAAACAGAGTGTTCACAATGTCAGTGCCCACCAGTTGCAGCAACACACGATCGAAATCTGTTATAAAATGATACAATTGCCTTATCAATGAACTCGTACAGCAAATCATTCTGTATCGTCGACAAAATGGTCTTTTATCTCGGCATTACATTGGCCAGCTTTGGCATGTGTCTTTGATAGTGTTCCAACATAGTACCTCATACATGATAATCCATTGGCACATCCATATAGTGCATTTCCTGTTATCACTAACCCTAAATCTAACCTTACTAACCTTAACCCTGTTTGAATGCTTGGCCAACGATTTCCATCATGTGTCGCTGACAGAAACTGGATCGGATGAAACGACGCATCAAGAAGGACAACGATCGTCGCGAACTACTCAACATTCCGGTGCCGGAGTCGGAGGTGATGGAAGTGGCCGAGTCCGACACGGAAAAGGACGGTGGTGAGGAGGGCAAGGTGACGCCGGCCAAGGATGACAAGTCCAAGGATGAAGGAAGCAAGACGGAGCACCATTCCCGCCGGTCTCCTGACCGACGACGTTCGCCACCTCGACGTCGCATGAGTCCGCAACGATACCGACCGTATGTTGCTTCAGTTTCTTCATCGTAGTGGAAAAGTCTGACCCACATCGTCTCCCTGTTCCGTACATATATAATATTTCTCGTCTCCACTTCTGACCTTGCATCATATTTCGTCATTTGTCGATATTTTCGTAACAGCTCGGCGTCTTCACTTTTTGTGCCACATGCTATTTTCATGCATGTATTTTTGTATAATTTGGCTTTAGTATGAACTGTTTATTTTTGTTTTACAGGATCTTTATGTTAAGATCTTATATGTAAATTAGTGAACGTTTGCTTCTATTGTGTTAAGTTTGGTTGGAGTAGCTGTACTGTTGTTGATGATAGTTACCGCGGTGGTAATCGTGGTGGCTACCGTGGCGGTCCAGCCGGCTACGGAGGCGGAGGTCGTGAGTCCAATGCTGATCGTCTGGTCGATCAACTTCAAGAACTTGTCGGCGTCCTGGCGTATGTACTCAACAGTTTTCACATCAGTTTGGTGATAATTACTGATTACATTTGTCAGTAGCAGCATCTCTATGTCCATCTGTCCATCCATTTGTTTTCACTCTCTTCTGAACCAACCGACCTTTGACTGATATGATGCATGAGTATGGATCATGACCATAGCTGGCAGCGGATTGAAGGTAAGGTTATAGGTCAAGACTTTGGCTACAGTGTGGTGAAGCCAAGACCAGCTGCTGTGGTGCTGTCCATTGTGTCTGTGTGGTTAGTAACATGTTTGGTCTGACGTCGATTCTTTATCAACGACTGCTTTTCTCGTTGTTGATGTTCCAAGTAATGTCGTGAGGGAACCGGTGTGTGTTTAGCTAGTAGACGGCGCTGGCCATTAAGCCAGTACAGTATATCTGTCGGTGAGATGAACTTTGTGGTAGTCTGGGATGATGACACTCAGTGCAGCGAGGAGAGGACTGAGTGTCATAATGCTTAACTTTGCCGAATGTAATAGTTCACCTACCAAGGGATTAATCATTGGCCTAACTAGGGTGTTTGGTGCCCCGGGGGAAAGAGGACCTATAGAGTCTCCCCACGCCCAGAGGTTATCACATGAATTTTATTCCATCAGTCCAATGTTCAGTTGAAATACGACCAAAATCTGTGGCTATGTAATGTAATGTAAAATGCGATGCAATGGAGTAAGTAGCTAATGCTGGATCAAGCTAGCACTCAGAATAGCAGAAGTTTGTTGCAGTATGCTAGTTAGTTTTATTTGGTGGCAATTTTTATCCAGCTTGTGCTCTTGTCGTTGTTAATCATCAAATATTATTGATGAGGCTGTTTTGCACCCCCATCACCTGCTGAGCCAGGTGGAGCGAGCAACTTCCCACAGTGCTGTTCCACCCTTCTCCACCAATTACACCGATGTAGTGTACCAGTCATCCTGCTTTTCTGCTGAAGGGTTACTAGCGATTTTTCTGCATTTATCAAAGGTCTCTAATAACAAGCAGTGAAAAGTGTTGGAAGGTTTGTTGTTATTAATGTGGCTAGTAAGTGCGAGATGTGCACGAGACAGCAGTGTGATGAGTAGTAGTGTCTGGTGCTGTCCCGTGCACATCTCACTGATTGTTATTAGAGACCTTTGATAAATGCAGAAAAATCGCTGATAACCCTGCAGTAGAACAGCAGGATGACTGGTACACTACACCACTGTAATTGGGGGAGAAGGGTGGAACAGCACAGTGACTGAATGAATGTGACTGATGCACGTGGCGTTGTGTTGCGTGTTGGCAGCCACAGAGAGCGAGACTACGGCGGATCTTACGGTGGTGGTCGTGGTGGTGGAGGTTATTATGATAGACCTATGTCACGCGGCGGTCGAGGTGGCTATGGAGGTCCGAGCTACAGAGGTAACTGCCTGTTCAGCTGTCACCGATTAATCAACCAGTTAACGATCAATTAACTAATTTATACCCCATGATTAATCAAGTACAATATTTTAGTACTCGACTAAAATATTTCCGTCGTATGACATTCCCACTGTCCATCCATCCGTCTGTCTGATGCTTCTATCCTGAAATGGTGCATTTTATAGCCATGGTTACTGCAAAACATTAATATAAGAAGCCATACGCTGGAATGGAAAGCCACTAGCCAGCGGTCTGACTAAATTGCATCATCAGTTATTAGAAAAGCAAGTGTTAATTTGTTCAATTTTAGTCAACGATTAATTGACTAAAGCTTGACTTTGATTGAACCTCTAAAAATATTTTGTATTGTACGACAGCCCTAGTTACCTCGTAACACCGGAATGTCTTGAAGATGTCCACATGTCTGGAAATAACGTGATATGCAAAGCAGAGATATGTGAGGCAGTTTAACAGGTGGCAGGGAATTAACCAAGAGTCAGTGACATGTTGGTGAAACAAGGATTTTGCTGTTTATTAAATGATGAAGAGTTCAGTCAGATATGCACCGATGTATACTGGCAACACTGACAATTCATTCGTTCATCGGGGGCGGCATGACATGGCCCAGTGCGCAATTCCCCTAACACAGACAATATGTTTTTACATTTCTCCTTTCATCAGTTGTTAATGTTTACATTGTTTGATCTTCAACTTGAATACCCTGTAGTGTGCTGATGTGCCTCTAAGAAAATACTCATTCACGTACACGCTGTGATGTTTGTCAGGTGATTATCAATCATCAAGCAGTCGGTTTCCGCCGAAAAGACCGTCGGACGCCGATTATCCAGAGAGAAAGAGACACATCGGTCCGTTAATGTCAGCTGTGTTCTTGATACTGTTTCTGTCCGATTGTACTTTAATCATAGCGTTAAGCAATGCTGTGATCTGTCCGTCTGTCTGTCCCTTGCCCCTAACTCAGCAACGGTGCATTTTAGGGGTATTGTTACTCAAGATCACTAGTCGAGCTGGAAATCAAACCCGCTGGTCAGCGTGACCATATGTCGTAACAGCTGCCGTAAGTGGCCAAAATGGCTATGAAGCCATCGCCGGCGTTGCTTCAGAGGAATTCACTAGAGTGGCAGGTAGAATGGTGGGATCCCTCGTTAACAGGTACTGTACCTTGGCGCCTAGAGGTGAGTCAGGCTTGATACGACGAGTCTTATGTTCGTGCGGTTGTTCATATTATGTCTGTTATGTGTCGCCAGGTGATGACTACTATGGTGGTGGTAGAGGCGGCGGTGGCGGCTACGGTCAGTTGCAGTCAACTTTGTTATATTTAATTACACAGTTCAGCATGCCAGTGCCGCGATCTAGTATTGGTGCAGACATTGTCTTTGGCTGTGCATTAACTAGAATTTTACTCATGCTAGAACACGATAGAATTTGTACCAGTTGTGTACTACAAAAAGACACCTCTTTCTGTAGTGATCTGATAGTTACCTGCTGAGATGTCGTTGTAGGCTCGTATGGTGGACCACGACGTGGCGGCGGATACTACTAGGTAATACTGCTGTGTGCTGATTTTTGACTAATTCTGTGATGTTCAACTTGTGGTTTCAATTGTTTCGTTTTTCATTGCTGCCTGTTTGTGGACTGAAATGGCTCAGTTTCCCAGCACCTGTTAATTAGAGACTTGTGTTATGTCATCTGTGATTGCTCCTGCACTACCGACAAGACATTCCGTCACACATGTTTATTATACAGTTGCTAAACTAATCGCATTGTGACGACAACACTCCCCCTCACCTCACCTCCCTCCACTAGACAGTGTCTGTGCTGTCAGAACTGTTGGGTTCCGAGTTGTGTATGACGTGTGTGCACATTTGTGTTCTTTCCCGTGATCAGTGGTCCTAGCGATAGTTCTAACTGTTTAGGACACTTTAAACATGTCCATGATGATGATGATGATGTTACGCAGTTGTGCACACAGCAGTTGAATGTGTAGTTTAGTGTTGTGACGGTGATGGCTGTGCATGCTTGGTGTATTGCAGGACGATGCAGCACATTGTCGTGTATTTGTGGACTGAGAGACTGCGTCATTTATGGTCACTGTGTTAGTAGCGAATTGTCAATGACACATCTCTGTGTCGAAATCTCGCGACTTTGGCCGCACTGCACAGCTACATGGGTGCAAGTTTACTGCAACGTTCATCAGCAGACACTTGACAGTGGCTGTTCAGCTCGGAATAGCGTCGTATTGTCTGTTTAGTGTTGAGCCGTTTTCATCGTATTAGCAGAACCAGTTGTGGACTATGATTTGTGCGGAATTGCGGCTGTTTTCGTGTTAATTTTATTCACATAATCATTATCTGTTGTTTCGTGACACGACCAGAGATTGTAATTGTTGCAGTAATTTGTGAAATGGCATACAGCAGACAATCTAGTTGTCACTACACTGCATTAATGACTGCTACGTAGTGTAATAACTCGACATTATTGATCAGTCCAGTAAAATACTGCCTACCAGTACGTGTTCAAGGCACTTGCTTGTTAATACACAAGGTGGAGTGACTTCAACAGTAAAATATATATTTTTGTTGGGATTATGAGTACGAAAAATTAAAATCTGTTCATTTTTACAGAGTTATTTGAGAAATTAGACGCTTTGTTGGAAACAATGTACAACGTGAAAGTGTCAATTTATCCATACCCTTTTATGCCAGCTGATCCGCCATATTTGTCACTGCATTATCACTTTGATAATACTTTTCATAAACCAACCAATTCTCTTTTATTGACCCATA
>Ga0209782_1001599_pt1 | contig 11969 bp, 7 predicted proteins | sample WorMetmaBAHAMAS1_FD_187390 | JGI IMG/M metagenome (GOLD analysis project Ga0209782, IMG submission 187390) | Marine gutless worms symbiont microbial communities from Max Planck institute for Marine Microbiology, Germany - Inanidrilus... | ecosystem: Host-associated > Annelida > Digestive system >... | reverse complement strand
CCCTGTGTGGCTGTGCGTTCGGCGCCATCAGCGTGCTGACGCTCGGCGCTTTCCTCGCACAGAGGTAGACTCGTCCCGCATGCCGCCCTCCATCGTCTGCACCGGCGTTCCTTCCACACGCGGATCTGTTCCCATCTCGGTGTTGTACAGCTACTCCAGCAAAGATTGGAGCTCGGCGTCGTAACGCGCGCTTGTACGCAGAACGTTAAGCCGCCTGCACACGTAAAATAGAATAACATAACTGCTCCAGCACTGCAGACCGTTGATTTATTTTGTTGCAGCGCCTCTGCAGAAAAACTCCACAGTTATTTTCGATTTTGCATACGTGACGTAATGTGTGATGTGAAAATGTTTATTCGTTAAAAAAATAAACAGGTATATACCATGCCAAAGTTCGTAATAACACTCACTGGCATGGTAGCGTAATAAAAACAAATGAAAGTTAACAGATAGACCACGGTCACCTTGCAACGCGACGTGATTGGCTGCAACAGTTTTTGCCTCGTGAATATTATGCTAATGACGCCGCGGGACGATGCAACAACAATTTATGTTATTTTGTTGTACATGTGCAGGTGGCTTTAGCTCGTTTACGTGTAATTTTATGTTTGTGATTTGATTGCGTGTGTGTTCTTTAGTCATGATGAAATATTAAATTTATCAGTAAATTTTCATTGCAGCAGTTCAGTTTTTTAATCGTTTTTTTATCCTTTTGATAGAATTGCGTTGTTTTATGTGATTGTATATTATTGTGTGCTTATGTTGAAAATATGAACAGATGTATAACATGTATAATCAAGCTTTTTTCTGCCTGTATTTGCTGCACAATTTAAAAAATCACTTTAGCTTGTGATTATTGTAATTTTTGCTAACGATGATGAGTTGAGGATGCAAACAAAACCATTATGTTAATGTATATATGCACTCATGCAATTCTCATAGTCATGATTGTTTAGTTGAAGTCAAGGAGATGTGATTATTTTCACTGTTTAAAGACAAGCTTAAAGACTTACAATTATGCTTTATCTCAGAATGTGATACTTGAGTGAGAGCTTTCTCTGTGCATAGAGTGTTGTGATTGACAAAATCTTCTGGCAGTTTCAATATGGTGGTGATTTGGGTCATTCCTATACCAAGCAATGATTATCATTATATAAACAACCTTAATTTTATTATTTTTTTCATTGAATGCTGTTGGCACTGATAAACTTGTTCTTGTTTAAGAATAGCAGTGCTTTTTCGTGAATTCCGACGCTTCTGTGGCAGTTAGTGACTGTCTTTTTTCTTGAACTTTAGGATAGAACCACAATCCAGTTTAAACTCGATTAATGCAAAAATAAAGTGACACTGGTTTTAAACTGATTAAAAACTTAAATTTAGACCAAACTGTGGCTTTAAGCCAAAGAGTCCAGTTTTAAACTGAACTTATGCAATGTATGTACAATGTGTCCCAATGAAAACTGGAACCCATTATAATTGCTATAATTCAACAGACTTGTTATGTCTGAAATTTTGGACACATAAATTATGAAACAAACTATCAAGAACTGGCATATCACTTTAGGGCAATATATGGTAATGTCAGTTTTATTGGCATTTAAAATGCACCACGAAAAATGTAAAATTTCCAATGATCTTATTCAAAAAGTGTTTATTTTAAACCAGTTTCCGTTCCCAGAAATTATGACGTACTTTTTTTGCTAAATATTCCTTTTATTTTCACAACACGTTAATGAAAATTTTATCTTCTATAGTTAGCTACAACCATGCTTTGTTGTTTGTGCAAATCATGAGTGACGACAGTGTCCATGACATGTTGATGTCAGTAGCAAGTGACCATAGAGGAAGTGTGCGAGTAAGTAAGTAAGTAAGTGGCCTATTTATCTTGAACATTTTTTTACTAAATTTTGTAATAACTAAGTACTTTGACAGTCATCGGTGTGAACAGCGTGTACACATTTACTACCATCATTGTTGCTTTCAGCATTACAGTAGTAGTGCTGGAAATGCAATGCTGTTTGGTCTATTTTTGCAAGGTACAGTAATTACACAAATGATAAATGGAGATGATAAATGGAGCAAGCAGTCTGCATAATGCTCTGTTGCAAATTTACTAAAATGCATTTCTTCTAGATAATCAATATTGGTCAAAATTTGACGAAGTTATTGCAAAAATACAGGGGTCCAGTTTTTATTGGGACACAGTGTAGTTATGGCACAAAGCTGTCATTTTAACTTCAGATAACAAAATAAAAAATGTCTGTGGTGCATCAGCTGCTACATTTCAACTAATCTCAAACATGTGCACTGAATTTTACTTAATTTACAGATGACTGAAAAAGAATCGGCTTTAAACTCAGCTTTTAAGCTTGATTTTATACTCGGTTTTAAACTTGGTTTAAACTGAAGTTAATCTCAGTGTTGTTTTAAAGGATGATTTGAGTGTCTGGATTATACTTGTGTTTAAAACTGTACATTAAAACTAAAGTTTTAGTGAAAGACGGTTGTCCAATAACTGTAAATGCTCAGTGTAGGCATCGTGAGCTTGTCACTTCTTTGTAACTCTGTTTCTATGTGTGAACAATGAACTACAAGTGTAAAACTGTAAGTGCAGTTACGTGTATTATAGTTTGAAATTTTGATATGCACATTTGATTTTGCTGATGGTCATTACAGTTTCATAAGCACTGACTGACATTATCTCACAGATGATTTTTGTACATGGCGGCCCGATGAGCTGTATTACTGTTAGCTCGTTAATTCAGTTCACGTTTTTTTTTATTTCTGATGGACATATTGACCAATTTGACGTCGGCATGATATGCAACGTTGATAACGCTGTGATACACTGACTGTGCGATTTGTAATTCGTTTGCAGTAGATCGGATTGCATTAAGACCGTAGATTCATAGCAGTTAGTATGCACTCAACTATATGAATAACATGTGGATATTTGCTCCCATCGGGGGTGGATATATTGTGATGAGTATGTCTGTTTGTCTGTCTGTCTGTATGTCTGTCCACTCGCGTATCACAAACCACACGGCTGAACTCTGCCAAATTTTTCTGTGCATGTTTACTGTGGTTGTGGGTCGGCCCTCCTCTGGTAGCGTTCTGATAGGTTCCGGTTTTGTGGATGACGTCATTTTTTGACACACTGGTGCATCATGTGTATTCCTATGCTGCGAGAACACAGCAGCTGAAACTAGTGCATCGAATCCAAGCAAATTTTGCTGGACGATAAAGATCAGCAAATACACATTGTGGCTTTCACACCGGGAGCGAAGTCTGCTAGCTACGACTGCCTTGTTTTCTCTGTTGTTACTTTGGCGCTGTATCATCTATTTTGCTTACAATACTGACAAAGTGACCAGAATTAGATTACTTCTCATAAAAGTTATGCACTATGCAGCTTACATGATAGCTAATTAATGAAGTAAGTTTTGACAGTATAAAATTCAGGTAGTTCGAATTTTCAATTGTCAAACATTACTTTGTTAAGTTAAATAGAAATTATGTAAGTATATAAATGAAGAGTTTTTGTCACAGATGTTTCATGTTTGCTTACAGCATATTAGGCAGAGCCTACATGGACCAGCATTATTTTACTGTGTTTAGTGCTTTTATTTGTCCATTTTTATTGTTTTTTTTAATTTTTCGTATATATCACCTCCAAAGTGACCTTAAAGAGTAAGTGAGACATGAGAGCCAACTTTATATTTTTTTCTGTCTCTCTCTCTCTCTGGCTGCAAGTCTGTCTCCCCTTCCCTAATGTTTTTCTTTTTCCACTCATCTTTCTGTGCCCGTTCCCTGCCACAGAACGTCATCCTCAGAGCCGTTAATGGAGTTCGGGGATCAGTGAGTTTCTGGTCGATGTCTGGCTGGGCGCTCAGCTTTGGCCGAAATTGTATTGTTTTTATCCTACACAGTCGTAGAGAGATCTCTGTTGAATTTCTGACTTCAGTGCATTTCTCTGGTAGCAATAGTACCCACTACATCCGGGAACGCGGCGCCCGTGAAATGAATTTTGTTACAGAAGATTAAGTTGCTGATGGCAGAAAATGTCGGTACTGTTGATGGCCTGTTTGCCACTGCAGGCAGTTGCACTTGGCGCCATCATTCCAGCTGTGTCCGAAAAGTTGCCAGTCTGTTTATAGCTTCGGCTATGTTATGACGACAGATTTGTTGACTTCAGTATCAAATATTCAGTATCAAAGGTACATTTTGCGAAAATTACCAGAACATGTATGCATGTTTTAGTAGATCTGTTTACTGATGTGTGCTGTCAAACAGCTCTATAGTAACGTCATGGCATCCATCAGTTATTTGCTTATTGTTTTATAATGCTCGCATTATGCAGTATGTATGTACTGCACGATGTGATCAATTCAACGGACGCACATTATTTAGATGGAATGACTAGAGTGTGTACAGTGTATTGTGCTTCATAGCTGCACCACAACTTCAGGCAGGCAGACTGTAGTCGTAGTTGCTCCCGATAGATTAGTAACTTACCCCAGTAGTTATTTATGATTATCTTGGATGCAGTCGGTCCACTGATTATGCAGGGTGAGTCAAAAAAGTAACGCCCTAAGACTTTTGCATAGATTTCAGCTTATAATCGTCCTACGCAGACGAAAATTTACCCAGTTGTTCACCATTCATAACCTCATCTATCTACCAATTTTGGTCGTGAGAACTGTACCAATTTGTGTAACATCAACTCCTGAATTTTAACATTCCATTACAGCTTTGTGCAGTATTCACAGACTATTTTTGAAACAAACTCATTACATTAATGAAATCATACAGTATTCATCAGTAGCTGTTATGTCATTGATCACATTTTATATTCAAAATGCCCTTAATAAGCAGACACACTATCCTTCAGCTGCTTGGGAAAGTCCTTCACACCTTTAGCAATGGATTTCTGCAGCAAGGCAGTTCACATCAGCTGCAGTGTGTCCGTCAACTAGGGAATTGTTTTGTGTACTGGTATAGCATGGTGTTTGTGTGGCTATTGCAAGCTGCAAAGATGTGGGTTAATCTAATGACGTAACCATCACATAATTTCTGTGAAGATGGTAATCTGCATTTTTATTATTATTCTGCGAGTGTTCGAAATCCGACAGCAATGCTTAAAATCTGAGACAGTGAAATTAGGGTAGACGTGAAAAATAGACTCCCAATTCATTAAATTTTGACGTAAACGTCATAAATTGGGTACAAAAACCTGTGGATGTAAATAGCCTATTCATGGGCAAAATTTGGCTTAGAAAGGCTTAGCACAGGCCAAGGTGTTGTTAATAGCTTTTTTGGGGGGTTACTTTTTTGACTCACCCTGTAGTTGCCATCAGCCTGAATGGACAGAATAAACGGGAATAAATATCGCATTTCGCTCAAGTCACTATGCTATTAGCTGTCTTCAGTTGATCATTACAGACATTTACAGGCGTGAGTTGTTGATTCATTCAACAAGAAGCATTTGAAAAATGTTGGGCCCATTCGCCACAACGAGCTGCCTCACGCCAATTCACCAGATGTCGCTAGCGGTACTGTCGCGCGCCGCCTTCGCATCGATGTCCACGACAACGACGACGACAACGCGTGACAGAGGGGACCGCTATGGCCCCATGGAATGGGCCCAATTAGCGAACGAGTTTAACGTCATCCCTCTCGACACATAATGGTCATTTTGGGGACGCTATTCCCAGCCAATCTAAACGCGTCTAGTACTCTGATAAGGTGTAAGTGGAAGAAAGAAGAGAAGCCCAGACCACCAAAGCTTGTCATACGTGGACACCAAACTTTATATCTGTATCTTGAGCGATCATCTTTTGAGCTTGTATAGAGGAGACTTAGGCAAGCATAAAGACGGTGAATTGTAATTGTATGGATAAAATGTGTGTGATAAGGTTTTTTTCTTGTTTGCGTGACTTTTCGTGTGTAAATGGCGTAACTATTGGAAGTGGGTCAATGTGTCTTGCACCAAGAGTCGAATATCAATTCTGAGTGCCGTACAGTTTATAGCTATAGGCCTATTCGTTTGGGATTCTTGATTTCATTTTGCTGATTTAATTCTTACTTAGCACTCAGCTACAAAGAATGTTTTTAATTTCTTACGAATACATTATATTGCGTATATTTGTTGTTTTGTTATGTTTTTAGTCGACTACTTTGACACTACATGACAGTACCTGCATTGATAAGTAAACTATTCCAACATTAATTTTATTACTTTTCCCTGATATACGTGCAAAGTATTTCACTCATTGTGTCTCTATATGTTGACGCTATTGTATCTTTTAAGATATCCACATGTCCAAACTTCACCAGATTTCCCGTGTATGTTGCCTGTGCCCGCAGCTTGATCTTTCTTCGACGACCCTTCGTCCCTGATATAGCCATATGTTTGTGCTGAAAAGGGACGTTAAACACCAACTAACTAACTCTTTGACGACAGCGCTATACGTTATCTACTTCCGGTTTTGTGCATGACGTCCCATTTGCACGTCTTGGCCAGTAATGGACGAGGGGTATAATGCTTATTATCAAAGTGACTCAGCAGCTAATGGGAGCACCGGGCAGAGTCTGATTGATTGCACGATTGTCTTAATTGTTTATACAATAATAACTTCGACAAAATGTCCGATTTTGAAAAATCTTCCAGCTTTATACTTGGTAGTAAATTTGTATGGAGTCCTGGTTAAAGAGCCTACCGTACCTCCCGTTCACGTATGACGGAGATAAGAACGAACCTTATAAATGGAATCATCGAATTTTGACGGCAGCGTTTTACAGTACATTGTAGGGTTTACTTCCAGTCGTATAGCCAGAATATTCAGAGATACATGATTTAGAGGGACGTAAGCAAGCATGGGCTTGGGGGCTTCACCCCCCCCCCCAAAAAAAAAAAAGTTCGCCAATTTTGTATTTATGTGTGAAAGTGCACAAGAATGCATTATTTCACAAAATACCTAAAAAAAATTTCTGGGGACGGCACAGCCTCGTAGACCCCATGTACCCCGCTGGGGAAGTGGTGTCCCCCTCGAACCCCAGACCCTACCTCCTCTACAGCTCGACGCCTTTGGCGTCTTGGTCTCAGCGCATCGGTGGCTTAAGCTCCCCACACTGAAACTTCTGGCTACGTCCGGCCCTGATGATTTATGTATACAAAATACTGGAAATGCAGTGTAAGACATGGCGCCGTAGATAGCAGATTTCGCCCCTGTATGCAACTCACGATGAGTACTTGCTGGTCTTTGTCGTTGAGCAAAATTTGGTTTTAATCTTGGCTGTTTTTCTGTCGCTAAGCACCGCGCAACGCCCGTGCCACGTGATACGCAAGTGAACGGAAAGGGACATTATTTTGAAAAAAATGTTTTGATACACCATTGCCCGTGAAGGTCACTGGGGGTCAACGGAAATGTCCGTATTTGTTGATAGGACATGTATCACTTCTATTAGTGGAGTGATCTCTAATGGAAACCAGTGATATTTGATTTAATCCAAAGGCATAGAAAAGCATAATACCACCGTAGCACTAACTTAAGCTTACTAGATTTCCTATGTATTCGCCAGGGGCCGCCACGCTCTGTATCGTCGTATACAATGGCGGAATATTGCTCATCGCTGACGAAATACGTTAGCCTAATTCTCGATCTCGCGCGACGGTGGTCTATATGCGGTCGTCTTGTCGATCAATCTGTCTGTCTCTGTCTGTTATAGGTCACAGTTCTACTGAAACGGATTAGGCCCATGTAATGTCACGCAACGGTCTGTGTGTGGGACACTGGTGAGCTGCGCAAAAACGGCTGAACCGATCGAGATGCCGTTTAGAAGAGCAGACTCATGTGGGTCCAAGAAACCTTGTATTAGAGTCCAGATCCCCACTGGAAAGGGCAGTTTTGAATGGGGATAGTAGTCAATCTCGGCCTAAATTAGGCTAATTAGGTCAACCGCCCGATGACAGCTTACATGCACTCATCCACCGCGACAGATGCGCATTAGTCGACTGCTCAGCGCACACGGCGGACGAGTGCATCCGCAGTGCGGTTTTTTGCTAAATTATTTTGGACACTTGTTCAAAACTTGGAACCAGATGGTATACATGCAGGGTGGCCCAAAAATGGCACAATGTTTTTGTACGCCTTAACTTTATCAAATATTAACCGTTTTTCGAATTTGTTTTACTGTCCGAATCAGGAGACAATTTGCAACAATACAATCATTAAACGTCCCACCACACCTAAAGTGTGTTGCTACACTACCTTGTGAAATGTTGCTGAGTGGGGCAAACTGTCGCAGCGTTTCATTGATCACGTCATTGGTCAGTGGCATCGCGGCTTGAATGCGTCGTCCAGCAGCAATGTGGACACATTGAACATTTGGTGTAAAAACTGCAGGATGTGACCATTACTTTAGACAATAAATGAGACACTAAACACGTTGTTTCCTGTTGTTAATTTCTTAAAATGTAGTTACAGAAGTCGTCTTGTTTTCCATTTGCTTTAAAACACTTAACGTTACACAAGGTAGTGTAGCGACACACTTGAGGTGTGGTGGGATTTTTGGTGGTGGTATTATTATATTCATCTTTATTCACCATTATGGTAGCAGATAAACAAACAAACATACATACATACAAACAACAGAACAAATTACATACAGAAATAAACAAAAAGCACAAAAAGGACATAGCTTACGTGCGCTTAAATGACAAGCAATTATACCATAAATCATATCATAAGTATATAATTACAAATGTTCTTCTGATTCTGGCAGTGAACGAATTTCGTAAATCGGTTAATATTTGATAAAGTTCAGGCGTATACAAAACATTGTGCCAAATTTTTTGGACCACCTAGTAAGTATATAGGCCTAGACAGCCTATATAGGCCTATCCCTAAGCAGTAGGCTAGTGTGCCTGGAGGGACTACGACTGGACTCACTGTCGATGACGTCATAATATTGATATCTGTAGGCCCATGCTTGTGTATGCTTACTTAACACTCGTACCGCTAAAAGGAAAACATGGAAGTTTTTGCCAACCGTGAGTTCTGCTTATTGCCATTCATACGCTGCTATGTTTTTTACAGATTTATAGACAACACGCACGCTGGGGCTAGTCTAGATTTGCACGTCACTACGTTAACCCTATCCCTAATTCTAAACATGACTAACCCTAACCCTTCAACCTTACCCTAACCATAACCTACTAACCCAAACCCTAAACCCTAACCCGAACCGTAACCCTAGAATTTCACGACGATCTTCATTCGTCACGTTGGCGTTTCCAAACGGATTAAAGATCCCAATTTTGATTTCAGCGGGAGTAATCGGCAATAATTTCTGTACACCTTGTAGAAATTTGATGAGATTTGGTTCAGTGACCCCGGAGTTTAAGACATAAGAATTTGTACAGTCGGCGTCAAAAATTTTTATGAGGTGACTTGAGGTACGTTCAGTAGGGGGCGGAGCTGCTAGGCAAGGCGGCGATCAGTAAGTAAGTGTGCGTCATTAGTATTCGCTAGGGGGCGCCGAGCGGGCTATACTCTAGGCTTTGCCACGCATTTCTAGTTTTACATAAAACCAACACATAATCACTAAATTTTTATCCAAGTGGCTCAATTGCATTCACCAAAAATTTCATTTGAGGGGGCCGTAAGGGGGGCGTTGCCCCCTGCCTCCCTCCCCCCTTAGAACCGCCCCTGACTTTAGTTCAAATGTTATGATATGAGATAAAAGAAACCACAGGACAAGAAGGGTCTGGAAGACCACTTACACTTGCCCTAATACTACTACATACATATACAGATATAAAAACATGCAGTAAAATAAACACAAAAAATACATAGCTCTTTGGGCATCTTTGGGCAACTTTTGCCGAGTGAGCTAAACAAGAGACCTAGAAAATTACTATAGACAAAATTTTGCTACGTCCACACAATCAAGCAACTACAAGCCGCTACCACTGTACTAGGCGAATCATTCCAGATGTCAACAACACGATTCGAAAAGAATCGTGTTGTGTTGTAGTCGATGAGCGATGTGAACCCGATTTAATTGAAACCTCAACTCAATCCATGCACGCAGCCGCCGTAAGGCGTGGACCGGTGCGCGTACAGGTGGGCTGGGCATATCGTCGTTGGGCGCCGTGCCTCCGAACAACACGATGGTGCGACTCGGCGACGACTTCCACCTGCGCTGCATGCCTCACGACTTCTGGATGACGTCGGGCAACTACTGGTACGTCTTCCTGACGGTCACCTCCATCGTCTGTCGCCTCTACGCCGGCTCCGAGGGCAACAACAACTGCACTCGACCCTACGACCTCGCCAGGTCCCCCGATCACTGCAGAAATATCCACACGGATATTTTTGGCGGCGAGTTTTCTATATCTTAACGGAACCGAACCGCGTTCCCTATTGTTCGTATCCGCAAATCGACGGAATATGGCGCGTCAGTTATATAAGCATATATCTATGTTATTTCTGTTTCCGGTAAAAGACGTAAGCTTAGTACAGGCGTCAATGCAACTTTTAATGCATCATGTTACGGTTAGTCTTCAACAATCTAAAATTACCTTACAAAACAATTGCATAAATAATACCTCGATAACTCAGCCAACTTAGTCCTTTTAATTGTGACTAAAAATGTAGAATTTGCAACTTTCACGCAAACTGTTATGATTACAACCGTATTGCTCATAACCGGAAGTTTACTAAATATCGAGTAAAACTGGATCTGGGGTAAATATTCTTTATTTACTGACGGGCCCTATAATGAAGCGCGGGCACACATTGCAGTGTGGGCCCGCGGGCTTCCGTCGATTTGCGGATAGAGAAATATACGGAACCGGTTCCGTTAAAATATGGGAAACTGGCCACAAAATATCCGTGGGTATACAGACATTTTTACAGTGTACTACGGTTGTCCCGAACGTGGCGTCGCAGATACACACAGAGCGAAAGTAAAGTAGGGCTAAAAGTGATCAGGTATAGCAGCTGCAACAATCCTCACCGCTACAGGAACTCACGTCCGTATGGGATCACAGTACAGTGTTAACTGCGACCCGGCAGAGGTGACATTCCTGCCGTGTGCCGTTACCCCAGCTAATTAAAGCTGGTAGTCGATTTAGCGATCTCGGAGGGATGCAAGGCTGAGTTTACCTGTTGCGGTCCGTCGGTACCGGTCGAGTTCCACGTTCGTTCTGTCTGTCTGCAGGTTGATGACGACCGTGAGTTGTGGAAAGACGGCTGACTCGATCGAGATGCCGCTTGGTGGTGCACGGGTGGGCCCAAGAACGATGTTTATTAGATCAGGATCCAGATCCCAACTGTAAGGGGCAAATTTTCGGGAAATGGAGTGACGCAATGTGCAACGTAGGCTATAGTGAGAATGTGGCATTGTGGTGTGGATGTAGCGTACAAGGGGCTGACGGTGGGATTTGTCTGCAGTTGGCATTGCACAGCTAGCACACGCAGCGGACGAGTCCATTCTGTGCCGCGAGAGACGGCAACGCGGCCTGTTCTCAAATTACTTTTTGCACAATGGCAGTCTTGCTATCTTTGAGAAAACGCGCGTTTTTTCACGTTTTTAATTTTGCAAACAACGTTTTTAACGTTATTAACGTAATTTTATTTTTGTTGTTGTGAAAAAATACGTTTTTTTGTATTTCCGGTCCGAACGCTGGGAACGGCGACAACTGTGTGCGTGCAGGTTCCGCGCGTACCGGAAGAACTACGTGTTGATGTTGGACGTGGAGAAGGCGAACATGACGGACACGGGCGTGTACGTCTGCGCACAGCCGGCGCTCTACAGCGCCATGGGAGAACTCGGACTTATCGGCATCGTCGGCGTCGTCCGTCAGTATACATCGCTAGCTCACTCACACGCCCGCTTTTAAGCTGGCATTCCACGACGCCGACACCGACACCGACACTGAGACGGAGTGTCGGTGTCGGCGT
>Ga0209782_1001598_pt1 | contig 11970 bp, 9 predicted proteins | sample WorMetmaBAHAMAS1_FD_187390 | JGI IMG/M metagenome (GOLD analysis project Ga0209782, IMG submission 187390) | Marine gutless worms symbiont microbial communities from Max Planck institute for Marine Microbiology, Germany - Inanidrilus... | ecosystem: Host-associated > Annelida > Digestive system >... | reverse complement strand
CCACATCTCTTGGCGCGACCAACGAAGGCTTCAATCCTCTGTCTGTCTGATGCAGATGTGAAACCCCACCAGGCAGTGCCATAGAGAACCTTAGCCATAACAGTTGCCTGGTAAACGGTCTGTGACATAGAGAAGTCGGTGTTTCTTGTCTAAATATAGACAGTGAGTTTCCTCCTTCAATTTTTTCACGTGTCACAACTTGACATACGTAATCTAACGACAGCAAAATCACTCGATGATTGGGCCCATTCCAAGGGCCCATAGCGGTCCCCTCTATCACGCGTTGTCGTTGTCGTTGTCGTCGTTGTCGATGTCGTGGACATCGATGCGCAGGTGGCGCGCGACAGTACCGCTAGCGACCCCTGGTGAATGGGCGTGACCCGCGTGAGGCGGCTCGCAGTGGCGAATGGGCCCAACATTTTTTCAAATGCTTCTTGTTGAACATGTCCACAACAAACACCAACCGATTATCATCAATTGTTAAGAGGGCCAGGACATTGTACTGACCACTGAGCAAACCTGGTAGTCCACCATGTGAGTGGACAATGTGGTGGCCATCTTCATTTATGATACACATGCGGTGAATTAAGTCATGATAGAAGCTACTGCCATGACACACAATAAATGGACCAGTACCACCCCGGTCTCTATTGCACGCCATAAGCTGATTATGTCATCAAAGTAAGAACTTTCACATATTATATAACCACAGGTACTAAACTCCTTGATCTTGTGGATCAAACGACATTATACTAGCAGGTTATGTGCCACATTTACTGAGAAACCCGAGGGTTCGCTGTTAACAGCCCACCGAATGATGGCATGCACCTTGTATAGGCTATATACATCCACTTTATACAGAGACTTTACTTCAGTAATTATTACATTGGCAACGTACACACAGCACTAATGCTTGCACGATGTCGTATTAGTACATTTGCAAGTGTTTGGCATGATTAGACGACACTGTAAGTGGTAAGTTGTAATGTACAGATAAACAGAACTTGATCATGTTCTTTATCTTTCAGCATACAGTTACATCATTCCCTGTACAGAAGCCACACCTGTACCCTATGCTAAGAAGTATTCATGAATGAGATAAATCACAATGATTTTACAATAATTACTCACTAGACATTAAACACTGCAACACGTCCCATTTCCTGTCCATCTACCGTCAATTCGTTGACAGCCACGTATATATGTCGTCGGCGGCGCTGACTGCTGAGATACAGACTGCAAGGATTGCCCTTCAGCTGATCACCTGAAACAACTACATTAATGTACTCTAACGTCGGTGACAGCAACGTCACTCGACGGTTGTTACGATCAGCAACAAACACACACTCGTTATCATCAACTGCCAAATGATTAGGAACAATGTATTCATCATTATGTGAACCTCGCTGTCCACCGTGTGAGTGGACAATATGACTGCAATCAGTACTCATCATGCACACACGGTGGACTGAGTTATCAAGGTCACCGTGACACACAATGAACTGACCACAGCGGGTCTGTATTGCATGCCACGGGTTGATGATGTCTTCGGGAAAAATATGTTCCTGTAGTAATTCTCCCCGTGAACTGAACTCTTTGATCTTGTGGACTTTATGACAAGTTACTAACACGTTATGTAAAGCATTAATTGAGATACCTCTGGGTTCGTCATTAACAGCCCACCGTGTCATGGTGCCTTGTCCATCTAGTCTATGAATACATTCAACAATATCGTCACCAATGTATACACAATGGTAATGTTCGCATGATGTTATATCAGTAAATTTGCGAGCATTCGGCACAGATATATATCGCTGTAAGCGGTAAGTGATGACGTCGTACACCTCGACTTGACCAAGTTCCTTACGTCTCAGCAGGTAAATTTCACCAGCGAGTGTCGTCACACCAGCAACTGGTTCACCATTTGCTGTGTCCACACAACATTCCACTAGTACTGTATTTAGCAAACGAACTGCAGAACATTGCTTTTCGTATTCAGTTTGTATGATTACCTTAAGTGTTAAAATAAACCACTTTTCTTTGATAAAAAAGTGATGGTAGTCAAAAATCAAAATACACTATCTGATAGATGCTGTGTCAAAGCAAAATTACTTTTCAAGATCACTTACTCTGAAATATGAAAATATCTTTGAATTAACACACCATAGACATTGTTGCGATGTGGTTAAACACACGTGTGGCTGAAACAGAGGCAAATCTCTAAATGCTGCTGACTCGACATTTCTCTGTGATGGCTAAGTTATGTTTTCTGCGTTATATTATACATAAATATTTGCACTACAATAAACTTACCGTGTATGCTGCGCAAAGGATTCTGTCCAGTTTGACCGGCTGTGTGAAGTTCCTGGTGTATAACATCGGCGACTTTGTGTTGACCTGTTTCACTGAGAGTTGCTAGGAAACTAGCAAACTCAGCAGATGACTTCTCCCTCAGCATCATCAGCAGACTGGTCACCTTAGCATCGTTCTTCCTCAGCTTTTTTATTCTTTCTTTTTGTTCATGCGAAAGAACGTTCTTAGCCGTGAGCTTGTCGATGAGGTTTCCACGCTTTACATTAACTGTGTGAGCCAGAAACTGGTGGATCATTTCTGCTTGGGCAAAGTGAATTAAAGGTTCTTTTATTTCGGCAGAAGTAGCTTTTTGCAATCGTCTGACTAAGATATCTTTCTGTCTTTCAACTGCACCAAATACACGTTGGCAAGCAAGTAGCTCAGTTATTGTATTACTGTAATGTATGTGTATCACGTTATTTCAAATTGTGAAATTGTGAACTGTCCACGCTAATACATCTGCATCTGAGTCTCATCTGAATGTTATGTGGAGGAAAAACAAGTCAATGCATATCTGTCAGTAACATTTTACTTCATGCAGTTGTGGTAGGAGAATGGAAATAATTGACAAACCTGATGGTCGTCGGCAAGAGATTTTGTTACGGACGTGTTGCTGTCCACAGTTGTCAAGTGCATCAAGAAAGAGTTGAAACTGTTGCTGAGACTTGCGACTGAGCACTGACAGTAACTTCTCGTTCGCTCTGAACGACGTCTTCTCAGCACAGATGTCGTCTCTTTCCACTGCACTGACAACTTCTTTGGAGTAAAGTTCATTGACAAGTCCTGAGAACTTGACGTCCAATGTCTCCAATAGAAACACGTAGTGTTGTCGTATGAGACTTGTATGCAAGCATCGGTCATTGTAGTCTGCCACATTAGAACGACATATAACAAACATGAACACATAGTCAAAGTCTACAAGTATGCTGCAAAGTTTATTTAATGTGATACATGTGTCGTAAATAAATTACTTACGTTTCACATATACACAATTTTGAGCAGATTCTGATATATTTTGGTAACACTATTGCAATTACAATTTTTATTTAAAGTACTTGGATTATCATAGTCTAACCTGATGTTGATATAAAAGTTGTGGCAAGTCATAGTCTATAATTCGTTAAATATGGTGAAAAAAAATTCTAATTACCTTTGTATCCATCTTCAACAAGTCTCTGATAGACGTGCAGTTGCTCGGTGTGTTTCAAGACGTCGAGGAAACACAGGTAGACAGCGTCAGGTTGTTCCATGATGATGTTCAACAACGTCTCAGCGGCTTCGACTGGACGATCTCTCAGAGACTGAATTGACTGCAGCTCTTTGAGTGTCAACGCGTTTCGTTGATACAAGTTGATAGCCGTGATATGTGCATCCAACTTTGTTGTCAACTCCCAGTATAGTGCACGTAGAATCTCTTAACAGTTTGTGCAATGTGCATTCACAGACTACATAATGACACAGTGGTAATAACAATAACGAGAATATTATATGCCACTTAGCCTTATATTATCCACATTGCTTGATAAAAGGGAACAACAAATAACAAGAACTTGTTTAAATTCAAATAGACAAGCTGCTTTTGTTGAAAAATAGTAACAAATCAACAAAATAAAGGTCAATGCATGATACTAAAGTGAATTATGTAATATGCCTAAGAGGAAGAAACATCTGACAAATGTAGTGTTCGTTAAAAATAAAGAAAACCAACCCGGTTGTGGTGTTGGCTGATGTTGAGAAGGCAGCTCCAGTTTCAACTGTTCAGAGTTGTCAGACTCTTGAAGTTCACGTTGCTGAGTTGCTGCTGTCACTTGCTCAGCTACAGTCAGTCGCTCCTGTACGTCCGACAGGCGCTGTCGCGTTTCATCCAACTCTGCTTTAGTTCTTGTCTGGAGTTCGTTTAACTGGCGCAATTGGTTTTGTAGTTCATCAACTGAAATGAAGTCTTCTGTTTCACGTTGCCGTTGAGCAGGAATTTCTGCCAGTTTGCCATCTGCAAGTGCAAGTGTCATGCTATTTTCCAGTTCAGTTACTTTTCGTTTTTGCACTTTTGAATACTTGGTTGCCTGGTCTAAAGACTGCTTAAGTTTTCGGACAGTATCTGAAAGTTTTACGATTTCACATTTTGCTTGCTTCAGCTCAGCTTCCAACTCAATCACGTGCTGGACTGTTTGCTGATGTCTTTCTCTGTCGTGTTGTTCAGTTCTTATACGATGTAGTTCGTCAACACATTCTCGTTCACGCTTTGCAATTCTTTCCAGTTCATTATTTTCAGATTTTGTCCTCTCAAATATCTCTTTTTTGGCTGACCGCAACTCGCTAATTTCTCTCTGTAGGTCTTTTATTTTGTTATCTTCTCCTGCATTCGCCATCCTCCTTGCAAACGACACGTAAAATACATTGTGTTTATTGTAGCATTTTGTACAACGTTGAAAGCATGTAATTTTCGCCTTTTTAACATAAACGTGACCTGAAACTACACATGGCGAGATGGCTCGCTTTGGCCCACTTTTTAAAGTCCTCTTTTTTAAAGACTTAGTATAGAATAAGTCTAGGAAAGTTTTGGAGCGAAAAGCTATGCAGCTCAATCCGTTCAGAAGTTTCTACTACACAACATCGGCTTGCGACAGACAGACAGACAGACAGACACAGAGCCATAGCATAATAGCACGCTAGCATACCGATGTGCTAGTAAAAATCTCTTACGCGGGTAAGTAAAATAAGCTAATGTATACAATAAACTGAGGCACTGTGTATTCAATATTAGCTACTGTCGACGTGTCAAGTCATTGCCCAGCATTGCGCTTTGTCATTACATAGGCCTATATGCAGAAATAGGCCTGCTAACAGTTTTTGGGCCCAGCTGGTCGTCTAGGCCTATCTATGGGCCTAACTGTATAGGCAGTGTGCATGCAGGCTCATCGAAAGATTGATGACTTCTTTTATGTAGCCAGTCCAGTGACAGCCTATTCAGTGGCGTAACTGGGGTTTTGGCGCCTCAAGACGCCGGAAGTCATCATGTGGATCTGACGCAAATGTCCTAATTTCAGTTAAATATAAGTTTACCACTATAATTATGTCATGGGCACCTTTTGCTTGTTCCCCGTGCAGTTGTCAACAGTGCAGGAAGCATTACTTCTGCATTTGTGTTATTGAGCCATGGAATTGGGGCGATGGTCGCTTTTAGCACACTGAGACGATTCGTAAGTTTTCTTAGACTAACAGATTTATAGCAATATCTTGTGGATTGCAGTGTTATGATTTTTTTTCTGAGAGTATGCTAACCGTGTAGGCCTACTTTACGGTTGTCTGATCTTAGCTTTGTTTTGCAATCTGCAACGTGACAACTGGCAAATTTCCTGCAAAAATGTTTCTGTCATTCTGCAAACTACATGTACATGTCAAGCTCACTTTTGCGGTCGTCGGTCATAAAGTGTTTTGGTGACACTTTTTTTGCGCCCTCCCCCATCTTGTCTGCTGCGCCCGCGGGCAACTGCCGCCATCTCGTCCCTTACTTAAGCTGTAATTCCACGACGCCGACACCGACACCGACACCGACATCCTCGCCGACACGTCCGACACGCGCGATTTTCTGAAGTTATTCCTGTGGCAAGCTGAACGACACGCCGACATTCTCGCTACGATCCTCGCGAGGATGTCGGCGAGGATGTCGGTGTCGGTGTCGTGGAATGCCAGCTTTACGTCACTGAGCTATTACGTCAACAGGAAGCCAAGCTGAGTGAGAAAATCTGTGTCGGCCCTTTGTTGGCCCACATAATTCACATGCTTCTGGCCGCTCCCTGCAGTGATCTATAGGCCATGTGACACGTAAACTAGCCTACACGAACGAAGTCGGCATCAATGTAGGCCTGACGTCTCTAAAAAGGAGCGGCAAAGAAGCAAAGGTAAAGAAGCGTATAGCAGTTTGTGCTACAAGCACCGCACCGCTACGGGAACTCACGTGCCATATGGAATCACACAGTATTGCTTGCCACCCGGCAGAGGTGACATTCCCGCCTTTACCCCAGCCAATTAAGGCTGGTACTCGTTTTAGCGAGTAAATCGGAATGATGCAAGGCTGAGTTGACCTAGTTGGCTTGGTTACATACCAAGGTGGTATACCCGCCCGAAGACGGTCACCCATCGCAGTACTAACCGGGCTCAACGTTGAGCAACTTCGTTCGTGCGACAACGACGCTACCACAGCGCTAAACTGCCAACTCGGTATTGACATCGCCATTTCTCTCCTAATATACTAGTTTTTACACCGATTTTTGCCCAAACCTGCTGACAAGTCGCCAACTTCTCTGTAACAAGTCGCAAACATGTTGACGACTTGTTACGAGGAAGTTGGCGACTTTCCCGTAATAATTTTGTTACGATGACGTTACGGGGCAACTGGTTTTGTGGAATCCGTCACGTTACTGGAAATCGTCATACTAAGCCCTATTGAAATCTGCTACGGCTGTTTAGTTCGGTGAAAAGATGGCAGATTGTTATACAGCGTAACCAACAGCAGAGTTCTGTAATAGTAATAAAATAGCAATAAATAAATGAATAGTAATAAAACAACTAAACTAGTCAACAGGTAGCAAACTTCTCCGCTGATGCCGCATTCTGATAAACTTGACCAAAACACAGGCTGACGTCCATTAGCTGGTAACCACCACCTGGCGAATTTCTTCTAAAAAATATTAACGTTGTGCTTTCGGCACAGTGGTATGAAAATAAAATGCTAACCAGAAAACTGGAAGTAGGCTTACATAGCGTATCGCAATGCCGTCAGTGGAGGACCGAGCCACAGCCACAGTCGACGGCGACATGCATTAAAAATTTGGTGAAATTTGGCCGTGTATTTGCGCGTTACACGATGGGACAGACAGACAGACAGTCAAAGAGACATACTCATCACAATACTTGGATAAAATCCGATTACCATAGGAGCTACGGTCTTTACTGTGCACTAACACTGCATTCTCCTATTAATACGGCGGCATTTCTAAGTGCGCCCATCACTAGTCGTGTCGGCGCGACAGTAGATGTCTGTACGGTGACACGTGCAATGCCGAACTGATTGATTGATCGCTGTTGGTGATCATTTCCTGTTCACCGGCTGTTCTTTATGTCTCTAACGTCATCGCCGTGTCACTGACACGCCGTCATTTCCCCTCATCATCATCCTCATGTCCAGAATCCTCCTCTTCCTCTTGCCCTTCCTTTTTTTCTTATTCTTGTTCTTGTCCTTGCCCGATTCCTTTTCTTTCATTAAGCACTCAGACATTTGAGTGGTGATGCGCAGAATACCGACAGGCTGTCGATATACGCCACATTATCAACTGCGCATCACAATGTCGTGATGTCTACGAAATGAAATAACAATTAAAATTGGAAAAAAATAGTCGGCAAATGCAGTGTGAAATGATACGATTGAGCGATCAATGCATATGCTTTAAGGCAAGTAAGTAAGTAAGTAAACATAAATTTTAGAGTGGTCTAAATAACGAAACATTACTACAAGGACCACTGTAACGATGCCAGTCTAACAGGCCTATAATTATAATGCCCGGATGTGAGAACGTGTCCGGTGGTTAATGGGTTAACGTCATTGCATTCGGTTGCAGCTGAACAATCATCACACTGCAATAATCCTCCAGCATCACAACCTACAGCGTGGCGCGAAAAAACAGTTTATCGGCCAGTGACAAACAATTGCATGGCATATTCATGCAATTCGGGAAAAATATTCAAACTGCATGTCAGTTGCGCAATGCCGTAAAATTTTTTGACAGTTAATGTGTGTTATACTGCTTTTGTATATTGTGTTTCTGTTTGACTCTGTTTTAGCTTATCATAGTTAAGTTCCTATCTTTCTTTATTTATGTGCTACCATTTATGGTGAATAAAGATGTATATAAAAGTGCCGCTATTTTACTAGGTAAAGTAGTAGGCTTAACCAGTGCGAGAGTTAAAGGGGAGAGTGGGAGAGGGTTAACACCCCTGTTCATGCAAATTCTGCCCTCCAGGTTGCTTGGTGTAACAATCCTTGCTGCCAGACTTCTACATAGTAACCCAGCAGAATGCAGTACGCTGCTTAGAGATCTCAAAATACAGGAAACTCGTTGATCGGCCGGGGCTACGCCCGGACCACCCCGCTAAAGGAGCATACAGCACTCCCCATAGAGAATGGTGTAGCTGCCCATCCCAATCCTGTCCCCCTGTCATCGGCTCCCCATGCCTCAATCTTGGCCCCTAGACGGCAACAGCCTCTTTACCCCTTGCTCTTTTTCCACAACTCGCACAATGGTAATGGCGATAATACAGGCAAACTACATTATATCGGTACCATTTTGACTTATAGACTGGTCAGTGGATACTGTGGTCAGGGTTTATTTTCGCCCCACCCTGTACACATCTGCAGTATATGCGTGTACACAATCTACATGGATATCTCTGTGGTCAGAGCGTGCTCAGCTGCACCAACAAAAGCCTGGACAAGGCAGATTAATGCGTTCTACAGTCCACATGTTGTCAATAAAATACATTATATACAACATTATGAAACGTTTTCGTTTAATATTGTGATTGCTCTGTATACCGACGGGCTTGCTACAAGCCTTTCACCACGACTTGCACTGACCACTTTCACGTGGAAATAGGGCCTAACGTCTCTTTATTTGGATATAGTGATATGAGATGAAATGTTTAATAAAAAATAAAATTTAATGAATTTTTCCGAAATTTTCAAAGACAGGTTTTTAAAATTTTCATTCAAGTGTTCCTCTATTGCATAAAAGTGAAATAAAAACTCGAATATAAAAACAAAACAATGAGCAGCATAATAAGTCTTTTATTTTTTAGCTTTTATTATTTTTCTGCGTGGGATCTCGTCATTTCAAAAATATTTTAATTGTATACTATATGTGACCGTCTTTGTCGAATCTCTGATATTTTATTTATAGTCCATGAAATTTTCAATCAAAGTTTTACTAAAAATTTCCATGAAATTTTTATGCAAGCATAAAATTTCGTAAAATTTTACATTGCTATTTTGAAAACGTCTTTTCAGAAAATAATGTTCTTGCTTAGATGCGGCTATTGCTACAAACAGAGTAACGTTGTCTATATATTGTGTGCATTTTTATCATGACTGTGATGCCTGCAAAAGCGGCTGTACACAAATGTGGACAGTCAGTGTGTCAGATGGGTCATTGGACAATTGGTCTAACTAAGCTGGCAACCCTTTCAACGTTCCATATAATGACACCAGAGTTCGGGGAAAAAATTCCAGAGGGAAGTACCCTTATTTCTGAAGATATCCGAATGTCCTTATGGCGCAGCGTAAGATAGAATGAATAAACTCTATGCCAGAAACGAGCTTTAACAGCAGCTGTTCCACTACAATACCGACTTGTGACTGACGAACAGACAGACGGACACAGAGCCATAGTAATAGCACACTAGCATAGCGTTGCGCGGGCAAAAGCTGCCAAATAGTGTAGCAACTCGTTCAGCGTGTAGTTAGTCGTCTGTAGCAACGATTTTGTTGAAAATTTGGTGAAGAGTTTGGCAGTGAAAAATGTTAACACTTTTCACCAATGGGCGATAATATTGCAATGATTATTGTGCGTGGTATTTTTGATCTCAACAGTGTCCAGAGACTGTAATTTTGGCACTAATAATTCTACCAGATAGATTCTTAATTGGTTTCTAACTGACTTGTAGTCAAGTCCATAAACTTCATTCCAAGTTGCAAGTCTGCCAAAATCGGACTCGAGTCTAAGTCCCGACTGGAGTCCTACAACTCTTATCTCTGTTAATTACCACAATACAAAGACTATCAATGCAAAGATTATTTGTGAAATGCATCGACTCTTCAGCACTAACTGTCCATCAAACTGCTCGAGATTTCGGAATCAATTTTCACGGGTACTCTATCACGAAATTATCGGCAGACAGCCCAGCACTAATCAGGGCGTGTCGGTCGTGTCGACATCATTGAGATTGATGAGAGTTCGTCGCTGCGACTCGACTCAAGCACATCATTGGTCACGTGATCGCGTGTCACGTGACGTGATATGAGAGTCCACAATCGCGTAAGTACGACTCCGTCGTGATGGATCGGCGTGGAAACGACGCATAATGCCGCGGCTGTTTTTCGTGCGCCACGGTCGCAATTTCTCACAAACTAGCGCTGCGCTCTGGCCCACGCTCACGCCTACGGCTCACAAACCGTGGTCGTTCCAGTCGTCATGTGCGTATGTGGAGCTGAAAAGATGAGCAGCTGCAGCAGCAAGCTACAGAGCTGGTCTGTACATTTAGTGACGTAATAAAAATCGTTAAAATCGATTGAATCGCTAAAGTCAATAACGCTATATTGTGTGGATTTATACATACACGTATAAGTATTTGTCGCAATGGCTAACCGAATAATCTAAACTGTACTCAACTACCGTGTCTCCTACGTTTGTGGATGTTTTCTTGTGGATATAAACTGGAAAAATCTTTAAAAAATACTTTTATTGGTTGGAGAAATGAAAACATAGAAAAAATAATAGAAAATAACATCCACATAGCCTAAAAAATCTAAATTTCAATTTTTCATCAAAGATAAAAAAAATCATCTTGAAGACACGGAACAAAAAATGGTTGCTGCGTGAGGCCTTGAGTGGAGTGATGTGTCTTTGTCAACAAAACTACGTGGAAGAAAAACAACACAAGCGCCTTCGTAAACACTAGCTCTTTATTAGAGATGTGTGCGTATAGACGTGTACACGTTAACATATTTTGTAGGCATTTACAAATTTCACGGTACCCGTTTTACCGTAACTTCCCTATAACTTCCAAAACCTTTCCTAAAGTGAGTAAAGTCTATGGTCTTAGGCGTAGTCATTATCTATAGTTGTTCTATATTTTAAATCTCAGTTTTATTATTGTAGTTAGTAGTTGTTTTATGATTATACTATTTTATAAATGCATTTATTATTTCAATCACTGTGTGTGATTGGTGCTTTTATCATTGTAATGCAATGTATTGATCTATTTAGTTGTTAGCTGCGTGTTTCCAATAAACTTACTATATACTTATTTTGCAAACTTGTTGCAGACGTCGACGACACTGTTCACCTTTGTTGCCAATTTCTACCTAACATTTTGCTACGAGGAAGTTACGAGGAAACTGGTTAAGTGTAATTTGGCCTCGAACGTTTACATCGTTCGTGTAGGCATCGTACACGTTTAGAAAATTACACGACAGATGCATCTCTAATTCCCGTCTTTACGCACGGCTGTTGACTAATTGTCACCAACACGCCTGCAGGTCTATACTTGTTGCATATCACGTTCTCTGCGTTTTTTTCTACGTCAATTGTCATTTGAGATGATGAAGACCCATAGCAGTGTACTGGTCAATAGACTGGCTGCATGGTAATTAAAGAGCGTCTCCAAATCGACCTATTTTGTTTCGTGTGAGACGTTAACCCTTAACTCAATCAATCAATCAAGCAATGAGATGATGAAGTCAACACATCAGCAACACATACGTCGTCAACAACAGGTCAACGTGACGAGATCACTGCTCTGCTTCGATGTCAAATTAATGATTAGTCTTTTTATCTCGAAAAC
>Ga0209782_1001597_pt1 | contig 11971 bp, 9 predicted proteins | sample WorMetmaBAHAMAS1_FD_187390 | JGI IMG/M metagenome (GOLD analysis project Ga0209782, IMG submission 187390) | Marine gutless worms symbiont microbial communities from Max Planck institute for Marine Microbiology, Germany - Inanidrilus... | ecosystem: Host-associated > Annelida > Digestive system >... | reverse complement strand
AGTTGAAGATGGAGCGCGAGAAACTACGAAGGCAGCAGAACAACGCACGCGAACGGTAGACGTTGCTTTTTTCCCTGCCTAATTAATGATCTTGTGTTCGTTTCACTGTCTGACACATTGCCAGTGTTTGACATATGGCGGTAACTGCCATGTTGGCTGCTGATTTTAACTAAGCAAGTGTTCTCACACTTTTCCCGTGGAGTCGTCGGACTTCGATTACTAGCACCGCATTCTAATGCGCGAGTTATTTGAATTTGTGGCTTTTAATTTAAGTTGTTTATGTCACTAAAAGCAGCTAGTCATGCTTGTTCGTTATCTGGTGTTCATTTTGATGTTTCACATATTCACTGTCACTGAATAATAGTATAGTTTTACAGTGATGAAGGATGGATATAATAGCCAAAGCACAGCGTCAAGATGGAATGCATGTGCATATGTGCCAGCAGACACTGGTTTATTATCTGTCTTCTGGGTCAGTCTGGGTTAGATGGCTGCCCCATAGATCACAAATGATTACAGCACTTATGGTGCTTGAGGAATTTGCATGGAGTAGAGGTCTGCTGGCTGTGGAAACTGGCAGTGGAGTAGTTTCTGGTAATGAGGAGGAATTGAGGACCCCATCCTTGATAGAGGAACATGACGGTAAGTGATAAATGATCATAGACATATCATGGGACTATGTGACAGAGTTGGCATTGGACTGAAGACATCTGAGAGGCAGTATTGCCGAATGTGTACATGCGTATGGATAACTATGGTGCTACTGTGCAGATGAATTATGATTATGATGCCAGCACAGCAGCGTGGATATAGTAGCTAATAGGTTGGTTGCAAGTATACTGATAAGTGATGGTCTGAGCTGATTGCAGACTTTGGAATTTGTCGGTATTGCTGTGAATTTATCAGAGTTTTCAGCCCGTACTATGTAGAGGCCCAGCGTCACAGTTGTGGCCATATTCCTATGCCTGTCATATCGCCGAATAACAAACGAAATCGGGATGATGGTAGGTTGCGAGTGCGCGACATAAACGATGCAATCCGCGAGCTAGGTCAGATGGTCGCGATGCACACCGGAGCGTCGTCCTCGACGTTTACCAAGCTCACTGTTCTACAGGAGGCCGTCCGTGTCATTACCGATCTTGAAAATCGGCTCCGAGGTATGGGCTGCCACGGCCAGAGACGAGCGGCGGTCCGATGCGGTGGTTTAATCAATATTCCTACCCATCGTGCATGATCCTGTGTTCCATCTTCGAGGCATGCAGTATTCGTTATCGAGTTGTGCATTTTGCTGCATGATGCCATGTTGCATGCCGCATATGTGTGACTTGTTGTTTGTTTCATTCATCTTTCATGGAGTGAAGGAAAAGTGAGCAAAAGATTTACAGGCAACAAAGGGATTATAAGTGACCTGAGGGAGATAGAATTTGGCTGAGAGACATTGGGTAGCAGCCGCGGACGACTGAGGATGGGCTGTGTTGGATCATTTTTGCGCTTCAGATTCGGCCCTTGCAGCTGACTGTGCATCTGTTATAAATGCTAATAATGAATTGTATGATCAGGCTAAATCCTTTCAGTCTTTCAAAAGTGAACCACTGGGATATGCGGTGCAGTTTTTCTCCAGGCATGGTATCCATTCCCATTATCTAACTGACATCATCAGAGTACTGAAGGTTAATCCAAATGCAGTGAGCGATTTGTCCACTGCAGTATCGCCTAAATTCCATGGGAGCAGTTTCCTCGTAGCATCTTCGTCAAATCCTCGTAACAAGTCCGATGTGCCCAATTTTCTCATAACGTGTTAGCAGCTGCCTCGTAACATTTGCTATGAGGATACTACAAGTAAACTGTTCCCATGGAATTTAGGCTTATACTTGCATTGTGTATCTTTGGTGCATGATTCCATCTTTTTTTGGCATGTTGCACATGCTGCACGCTGCATGTGTGACCGTGTATCATCGCACTGTGATTTCCGATTTACACGCTGATAGAGTCAGAGTGCGCGACATCAACGACGCGTTCTCGGAACTCGGCCGCATAGTGGCGCTGCACATGGCGCTCGATCGACCGCTGACGAAACTCTCTATCCTGCAGCATGCCGTCACTCTCATTACCGAACTTGAGCGCCAGGTTCGAGGTATGGGGCCTCCATGGCAGGCAAACTGGTTTAGTGGTGGGATGGTTGCCATAGTAAAGCCGACTACATATGTAAAATAAAATAAAATAAATGCTGCTGTAAAATACAATCTAAGTGTTGACCAAACTTGAAGCATCTTTAGCGTAATATTTTATTGTTGCAACCAATCATGTTGCCTGTGTTCATTACGTCAGATGTTACGTCGGGTATGCCAGAGCAAAACTGATCAGAGCATGTGCCCCGCCAGTTTTCTTGCAGAGTATTTTGCTGAGGTGCTGCAAGTCTTTGCAGCATTTATTTTATTTTGCATGTGCAGACGGCTCAATTGACCAGTTGTCATTAGCATTGAACAGTCCTTCATTCCCCATGCTGGCAGTAGCCGTGGCATGGATAAAGCATTGAATTGTGTCTGTGAGTTTGACTCTGTGTGTATCTGTGTGTCTCTGTCCATGCTGTAACACGAAAATGGCTTCAACTGTCAACACCATAGTTGGTTGAGTAGAGTTGAGTTAGGACATTTTAGTGGATGCCAAACTCACAACAGTCACAACAACAGGATGATGGTATGTACGAGACACACAGCAGCAACCAGCACGCTAGTGATGAAAGAGATGGATCTTGAGTTGGCACTTGAATGAAAATAGTGACCGTTTTGGTGGAGATATAGTCCATGGCATGTATGGATCCTAAAGTCGAAAGGTCACAGTTAGGGTTAACGTTATGGTTAGGATTGTTGCTTCTTGTTACTGTAGTCATTATAATGATAGCCCATCTGTCGTTTACTAATTACCGTTTGTAACATTGACAAATGTCGTGGCACTGTTCCTCACAGTTTGGCTGATAACAGATTTCATTGGCACTTTTAGATATATTTCATTACGACAGTTTTTGGCATAAGTTAAATATCATAACTGTCATACTGTAATTTAGGATATTAACCACCATTTCTTTGTAATTGGAATACGTCATTCTTAAAAACTCTTTATCACATGGTTATTTATATTTAGTGGCATCAGTTAATGGATCTGAGGTGTGCAAAGTTAAGACAAAGATGTTCAGCTAAATATTACCTTAGTTGTTACTTATTTGTTTAAAAATAAAATGTCGCTGGTAAAGTCTTTAATTGATGCAAAATAGTTTAATTTGTGATTAAAGATGTTCGATTAATGAAATAAATCGAGCATTTTTCATCACAAATTAAAGTATTTAGTGTCAATTAAAGCCATGTTAGTGATGTAATACAAATAATTATAGTCAAGTTAAAACTAATGCCATCATCACTTCAGTGATCTGCTTTCAGTTCGAATGAGAACTCCAACAAACCAGGTTGTCTGTCATTTTGGGAGTATGACAAGAAAAGACTATGGGAACAAAGTAAGCCTTTAATTGAACCAAATAATATTGTTAATAATTTTTAATAATTAATTAATTAATTAATCATAAAAATTACAGTTAATCAGACAACTAATACATGACTTGAGTTTTTAGAGGAGAATGAGTTAACTCTCGGCTTTGAAACCATTCAGTGAGACAACAACATCCAGCAATTTGAATGACTTAGAACCAAGCACCCAGTGGGGTCGAGGGGTGGATCCCGCTGGATTCTGGGGTAGTCCTGCATAACAATGGTCTGGGTTTGAGCCCCAGAAGTGTAATCATTTTGCTTGTGTGTTGTCTAACGTTGGTTACAAGTTTTGCACATACATTTTAAAATTTGTGCATTTTGTTCGGATGGCTGTGCGTGAGATTTGTATGCACTGCATGAAATTCACCATGTCCGTAGTAGTTGTGCAGTCTGTGTTTGTGCATGTATTGTATTTCTTGCATGCTTGTGCAATATTTGCATGAAATTTGCGTAGCTTCTTATAATACTAATGTATGTGTCCCTGTTACTGTACTGACAAACTTGGATGTGAGAAATGCATATGTTAATTATCTAATTACTAAATGGCATAGTTTTTTGGTCTGAGCAGAAGGCCTGAAGTTTTCTATGATGTCCTCTTATTGGATAGTAAATAATCATTCTGAGATTTATTAACTTGCTGCAATTTTTTATCTGTTAACACACACAGAATGTACAAATGCCCACATGCCATTTTAACATCCATTTTTGAGAGGTGAACTTGGATTAGCTGGCTGTCCTTTTCCTTTACTTCTTCTAGTATAGAATGTTTTGGGTGCGACTGACTAATTAATGCATTGGCCTGCCATACTATGCAACAATTAACCTTAACCCTCACACTAACTCAACCATAACCCTACTGACCCTAACTGACCTACGATCCTTAACCCTAAACCCTAATTTATCACTCTTTTTGTACATAAATTATGCAGTTCGCAACCGTAAATAAAGGTACAGCAAATGACATCAAATTGTAAGGAAGTGATTTCCTTTTCTAGATCTATATGACAATGGAGGCTGGTAGGCCGATGTATATTTAGTCACAGCCGAATTTTTGTGGTTAGTGATTGCAGCAGTGTTTTAACTGACCAAATGCGTGTGCTATAATCCAACTAACAGTGTCAAAGCACTGAAGGTTCAGTCTCAAAAGTACCGAGTCCTGCCAGGAAGAATCGCCCTGAATTTTTCTTTGCTAATCTACCAGTGGGCTCTTGAGGCAAGGAACATTGCTTCCTGTATAGTAGCTGTCTGATGTCAGTACTCACATTTTATGATGGTCAGTTGCTTGTGATTAGATAAATTTATTATAAAATTGTCATTTTTATTTATATACTTCAGGTAATATTACCATTTTGAATGAGCAAAAATATAAGTGCTTGAAATTTTCATTTTTGTTAAAACTTGGCTACTGTGTCTGAGTTGCATTTTAGCAATGTGTTTCACAGATTTTGTTCACCAATTATTATGAGCTTTGTTCGACCTTCAATGCTTTGATGCTATTGGTTGGGCAGCAGGCATCAGCCTTCACAAAACTGAGTGGTGGGTGCTGGTGTGGTTATCTGTCTGGAGTGAGGTTCAGATTTGCATATGGTCCAGCTGCTGCCTCTGCCACCCACTGTCTTTTCAGATTGGCATCACCTTTCTGGTACCAGCTTACCCGGGTAGTCTGGGACAAAGGGCCGTTAAGCGGTATTGTTGTTGTTATTTTGTATGAGCGCTGTCTGGGTGTATATTGACAGAACGTAACTTGAACCCGAAAGCGGCGTGCTTGAAACGTCGCGAGGAGGAAAAAGGAGCCGAGTTCCTAACTGCTCAGTCGACATCTGTTTACGCCGATCATGCTGCTCAGCCTCTTGTTGTAAGTATTCTTTGAGCTATTAATTCTATCAGGAGCATAGCCCAAATTTTGTCTCTGGTTGGGGTCCAAAATGTGCAATGCGTGTTTCACCACGACACAAACATAAAACCATGGTTGCTTGGCTAAAGGGGCGTTAGTGCACACCACTTCAGAACTTTCTCATCGGATTTGTGGAAATCTTACAGGACACTGGTTGTGGCCCAGGGGGTACTGGCCCCTGGACCACCTGGACAGTTACACCCCTGTGTATTTTATCTCTGAATATGTGTTAAAAGCCACTGGAATTCTGCATGAGTTTCACTGCGTTACATAACAAGTAAGAGAGTAAGCTTCAAGTTTTGCTCACCACAAAATTTGTAATGTTGGATTTGTCCTTCGCTCTCAACCAGTCCCTTGGCTTAATACAGAAGAAGCTAAACTTAATGCAACAAAAGCAAACATTTGCCAATTACCATAATGATACTGTATCACAAGATAAATATTTAAAAAAACTAAAATAACCTTAACCCAGACACTAATCCTAGTTTGGTCCTATTTATACAACTCAGCTCTGGGGAGAGCATGTAATCTTGTAGTCTTGTAAGGGTGCTAGTGTCATGAGAGTCGAATAGAGAGAGCTGTGCCCCTTTGCTTGGGAGATAGGTGGTGGTACATGTGAGCGCCGCCTAGCGAATACGATTGAACGACCCATGCTGTTGTAACTCGTTTCAACACTACATGTCCACGTAATCGTTCTCATCTCAGCCACACTGCTGGTAGTCGCGACGAACCATCAACTGTCTGTTGTTGTGTTTCAGGGCACCGAACTGAGAGCAAACTTTCCGAGCACACAAAGCCACCACGGTCCCGTATGAGATGCGCCGAAGTTACACTGTTCCGTGTCCAGCCAGTTGCTGAAGTCACTGGCACCGCCCAGTACTGTAGATGACGTGTTAATGGCCGCTTAATCTACAAATACGAGCCGAACGCGGATTATCCACAAAAAAATAAGTTTTCAAAAAGTTCTGTTGACGATTTTTTTTAATGCGGATCTGTTAATGACTGACAAAGTATTGCTAGAAACAGTTATGGACCGTAGGAAGTTTGTTGTTTGGTTGCAGCTTATGGGCCACTCACGTCTGCAGGTAAGGGTTAAGTGCGAGTTTTATTCCGTGCTACAGTCATTAAAAAGTACTGGAAAATGTTCAGGGCCACGGAAATTTGACTAATTTGAAACATGCAGCATTCATACAGTTTATTTACAAATGTTGTCCATAGGATGCACCTACCATTAACTTCTACTATCTCACAGTGCTGAACCTCGTTTCAGATAAAGTTCTCGTATCCAATTGACCGTCAAAGTTTAATCGGTCGTTTCTTGTCTTGGAATATGTATGGTAAACTTTGCTGAAAATTTTATTGTTAGCTAACTCCTCTTTCCAGTCAACCGAGAAACACAGAAATGGTGAATTTTCGCAGTTCGTGGAGTTGAAGCGTTAGCAGATTTTCTACTGCTTCGGACTTGCAGACTGGGCAGCGTGTTATCATCATCGTCACCCACGTGTTGTCATTGTTGACTTTCATTCGGATGTCGTTTTTTTCTGGTGCTTGTCGATTCTGTTTACGTAATTCGGAGTTTTATTATGCAACAGGACACGGCGAACTTTCTCATGCCATGGTGATCAATTGCCGTTCTTCTGGTGTGCATGCAAGTGTGCGTTTGTGAAACAGTAACTTCTTGACGCGTATCTTTAACTGCTGTCGGTCCATTTGTGCATGTGTGAACATAGGTAATGTGTTAGCCATAATCGTGCATTGTTCTATGTATAAAGTTCCCAGTCAGTCATTTTTTGTATCTTGTTTGTGCAGCGTTTTAACCACATTAGTGTTACTGATACCGATGCGTTTCTGTTTGACCGTGTTTTTGCTAGTATATTATCGAGATTTATTTTATTATTTCAATTTTGCTACCTAGACGTTGGAGAAAATTGAAACTAGTCAGTAATTGAACTGGAATCTACGTCATAAGGCAGGTTTATATTTGTGATTGTTTTGGAGTCATGCCTTGTCTTGCCATTGCATCAGTTAATTTGATTTTGTTTTGTTGTATGTATCATTCTCCATGACTGTAACCATTATCGCATTTAGCATTTAGCACTCCATCTAAAGCTGTGACGGGGGCATTTTGGGTGTTTAAAACATCCCCTGTATTAAATTCCAGTAATCAAACTTTTTCCCACAGAATTTGGCAATCAGCGGTATAGGCTATTCCATGTAACAATGTTTAGTACAGTGCAGAATCGGTGTTTGAGCAGAATATGCTAAAAATCAGTAGGTGTATTCAAATTGTTTTATTTTAATCTGTTGTCCACATAGTATATAATACCCTGAATTCCCCCTATTTGGAAATTTTTCATGATCCCATGGTTGGGAATCTTTGGCTTCTAGTTTGTTATATTTATTCTCTACAGTGAAACATACGTTTCGTATAACTTTACTGTTGCTAGTATTATTATCATTATGGTTGTTATTGTTGTTATAGTAATGAAATAAACATTACTAGACTTCCGTTAGTAAGACAGCAGTTGTAGACTGAAGACTTGTCGAAGTAAAAACAGGGATCATCATACATGCTGACGTTAATAGCGTGTCTGCGTGGCTGGTTCAAAATAAACACATTTTCATGAGGTCTGGGTAATAAATTTTGTAAGTCGAAGTCATCACGTTTCACGTCTGATCTGAACTCAAGCAACATGCAAATATTTTTGAAATGAACATGCGTTGGCATGACAGAGGTAACAGTTCACACTTAGTTTTATGGCAGTCATACAGCAAAAATATTTTAGTCGATTAATCGTGGGACTTTATTTGATTAATCGTTGAATAAATCAACTATTTTAAGTCATAGTTCAACAGACACCATGACAGTGAATTTGTAACTGACTGATCAAATCTGATACTGACTATTTACACTTTTCCAAATTTTAATTCACTTTTTTTCGTTCGGCTGGTTGTTGTCACGGTTACTGTTGACTTATTTCAGCATTTACGTGCGAGATGTGTCCGTCTGTCTGAATGTACGCCTAGTCAGTCTTTGTACTTAAGTCCCACATCTGTCGCAAATTCTCCCATTAATAACAAAAGTATTGGTACCAACCTCAGATTGTTGTATTAGGCTATGTTCCTAGTCTTACATTTATTGTCCCAATGTTACAATAATTGTGTCTTGTAATTTTGTTGCAGAAAAATTGCCTGTCACTGTCAGTTACATGTTAGCAGACTTGACATTTTATTGTTTTTGTGTCGCAGAATGTGTTTGAAATTATTATAGCGAGAATAATGATAATTAAACCACAATCACCACCTGTGCATTGACGCCTGAACTGGAAACTAGAAAGAAACCTGAGCAGTCATATCGACTGGCACACCCACGCCGGCAGCACGTCTGATAACTGTGTGACCTTGACCTTTGACCTCATTTTCTTAGCACTGTATGCGGCTGGCATGATCTGTATATGTGTAGCAAGTTGTTGATAGCTCAAGTCGTTTTTCTTTTAGAGAGTGGACAGACCCACGGCCACGTATCGGCTACTGTCGGCGTGAGTATTAATTGGCACAGATTTTTTACGGCCATTCCTGTAGCCAAACCAACAGTTTCACTGAAGGATCACAACCTTCATGGTTGTTCAGGGGCGGTTCTAGTACATCCACATTATATGATCAGTTATCTCATCTCTTCCCTTTCACCGATACATACCATCACCGCTATGCTGATAATTTTTTTTTCTTTTCAGCCACCTGACTGACTCTTTGACGAACATCTCACTTTTTTAGATCAGATCTCCTCCCTTTCCAGATCATGTTACTATCATATTCGTCAACTTGTTTGTATTCGTCCCTGCCTTCGTTATTGCTATAAATGGTCCGTGTGTCTGTGTGCGTGTCAGCGTGTCTTGGTCATGACCAGTGGCAGATCCAGGGGGTTGGGCCTGCTGGCGGCCTGGCAATTGAAGTTTTAGTTCATCTAACGTCAGTTATGAGCTTGTTAACTTGTCATTCATCATTTATGGTCACAGAAAATGGCCACATCTGGCAATTACATCAATACTGTGAAAATGGCCTTCCACAAATCACAGGAAATTCTTCATCATTTAGGCACTCAACAAGATGCAAAATTATGCCTAAAATGCACAAAAATACGTTTGGCGGCTGGGCTCCGCCCGGACCCGCTGGGGGAGCTTTAGTGCTCCCCCAGACCCTCTAGCCGCAATCAAGGGGTTCCTACTCCTAAGGGCCTACTTCTAAGAGAAGGGGGAAAGGGGAAGGGGAGGGAAGGAAGCTTGCCCCCCCTCGTGCATAACTCCTAGATCCGCCACTGCTCACGATCTGTGAGCCATCGAGTTGCCATTTGGAATACTGACTCGCGTGAGCCCAAGGAACCATTACTAAATGAGGTACATATAAGCGCCACCTGGTGAATACGACTGAACGATCAAAAACGGCGGCGATGCGGACTGTTGGTTATTACTATCGCTGTGATGTATAGCAACTTCAAAACACCGGTATGTCAATATCTACACAGTAACTAATTAGCAACACGATACAGTGCATAACTCTAGCACAGCAGTAAAAAGACAAGAATGCTAGTTAGAGCCGCGTGGCCTTAGATTGCACGGTTTCTGAGATATGAAGTGCCGAGATCAGTCGATGCCAAAGGCAATTTTGGGAACTTCCAGTCATCCTGATGGGTGCATTTGAGTGGCAGTGTATGACTTCCTATTAATGTTTTATAGGTCTAGGTGTAACCATTAGCCGTTGCAATCAGTACAACCACAATTCCCTAGATCTATACAGCTTCTTTCTCAGTATGATGCACATAAAAACTGAAATACACACACGTTTATATCTGACACATAAATCGACAAAAAGAACTCCGAAGTATCGACTACACATCAACTAAAGAAAAATGTACAAAAACGTTAACAACACGCAACAGCGCTACATTTCACAGATGCGGTATCTGAACATTGCACCGTGCGCACACAAATACATGCATACGTACATATTTATTTGCTCAAAAAATGACACGAAAAAATAACTCACATAAATGGAATAATTCTAACAAATAATAAAACTGGATAAAATCAAAGTGGATAAATTGGAAACATTCTGTAAAATCTATAATACTCTCATATAACCTTATTAAGCAAATTTCACAATAAATAAAATACACTGCACTGAAATTAAAAAGACGCACAAACAAACTTGGGTCAAAACGGATTGAGGTATACAAACACTCAAGCCAAGTACAACCAAATTAAAGTGTTTTACCGTTTTACCCCAACGTATGTAGGGCCTAGTATGCATTCCGAGTCTTACTAAATGCCACGAACTATATACACTAGACGTTTCTGAAACGGCTGATGAGTTAAGTCACGACTTGCAAACGACGACTTGTAATATTTTTGAACATCTAAACATCACAAAAATAATTACATTTCTATGCATTACATTAAAAATTAACAAGTCTACGAAGTAATTTGGCATCGCCAACTGCCACTGCACACTTGCAGCACTGTATTTACTCTACACGTCTTGCTACCTCTTACATGCATTCGTCCACTGCACGCGCTACGCAGGCAAATAATGCATAGCGCCGCAGCGGACAAGTGACAGCAGTCACCTGGCGGTAGTGATACGTTACACATGGGCCGCATGTCCCTTTAAAAGACTAAAGTATTCCTTCCGTACCCCATATTTTTGCATTTTTGCAGATTTTGAAACGTATATAATTCTTTCATTAGTTCAGTTTTGTGGATATCATACTGTATATAGGCTAGCTAATAACCTACCGTAGGCCTATCTCTTCCACAGTTATGGCAATTGACATGTTTTCATTAGTCATTAACTCCGATACTAAAGCATGCGCTAGTAAAATGACGAATACAATTTGTGACAAAGTTGACAAAGTGAAGCAACTATCATGTACTAACTGCTTTTTCCCTAAAATTTGACTGTAGTCCACATAACAGATAGGGGTGGTTCTAAGAAGGGGGAAGAGGGGGCCAAACACCCCCAAACGAAATTTTTATTGAGTGTAGTTGAGCATCAGGTAATGTAGAAAAGTGACTGCGTGTTGGTTTTATGTGAAAAACTATCATACGACCAATAAAATTATTCCTACGACCGGCCCCCTTCGAAGACGCCCGGTCCCCACTGTCCCCAAAGGTGGCGGTGCTAGATCCGCTCCTTTTAACAGGTCGGAGCGGGTCGAGAAACAAGAGAGTCTAGCACTGGCTAGCATGGCGCGAGATGATCCGCCCGCAAGCAGCACGGCGAGCAGCACGGTGCCCGCAAGCAGCACGGCAGCCGCAATGCGCGTAAAGTGGGATCGGAATTTGAAACCTAAATTAGCTATAATGCGCCAATGCACTTCTGCCACATACAGATGGACAGACAGATGGACAATGGTGTCAGGCCCCTTCTTATTATTGGAGTTGAGAGGGACTATTTGAGGGGGACTATTGTCTGGTCCCATCTCTGACTGCTGGACACGTCAGCAGTGTACGTGTGTACGTGTGTACCTGTGTGTGTGTGT
>Ga0209782_1001596_pt1 | contig 11974 bp, 12 predicted proteins | sample WorMetmaBAHAMAS1_FD_187390 | JGI IMG/M metagenome (GOLD analysis project Ga0209782, IMG submission 187390) | Marine gutless worms symbiont microbial communities from Max Planck institute for Marine Microbiology, Germany - Inanidrilus... | ecosystem: Host-associated > Annelida > Digestive system... | reverse complement strand
GTGATGGCCTGTCACAGTTTAAAGAGGACACAGGCGAACCCTCTGTATTTGCCTGAGAATTTAATCTCATAGCATGCAGAAACCTGACTTGACATGCTGGCAGGGGTGGGAGACGAACCCACGCCCTGCCAGGCTCACTGCACTGCAGCTCCGACAGCCCTAGCCCTCTGAGCCACTGAAGCAGGTCAGGTGTGAACATTTAAGGGAGAGAATTTCAGCACATTTACCGATTTTCAGGATACATTGGTACCCTTTCAGTTTGCTATACCTTTGTGATTTTTGACACTGTTGGTTGGTCAAGTGTTGGTATGGCATCCTACCATCATCATCATTATCATATGCATTTAATAAAAGTTGTCACATGCAACTAAAACAACATAATAACAGAAAATAAACATATAGACTCTGTTCAGAGAACAAGCCTTTATATACAGCATTCTAAAGAGAAAGTCAATATCATTAGGTTTGTAGCTTTATTAATCGTGGTCTTATTGAATGCAGCATACAGTAACATTTCTCTAATTTGTCACTCATTCTGCACATAAATTTTGTTCACAACCGTAGATAAAGATAGAACAAGTAACGTCAAATAGTAAGGAAGTAAGTGATTTTCTATGTCCATGAGGCTGATAGAGGCCGGTAGGATGATGCATTAATTAGTCACATCCGTTTGCACTTAGATTTCGAAAACTGTTGAAATCTCACTGTTTTGTCGTTGCTTTTAATATCTTCCAACTTTTTATCATCGTGTTTTACCACACGTCTTGGACTTCTGAGTTGAGTTGAGTCGGGACAATCATCTGTGGCGCGGCGCCCAACTCACAATAGTCACAATAGCTATGTTTTTTTCTGTAACAGGCGCACTATAAATCGTGCTCTGATATGATATGATATACGCTATGATAAAGGTTTGCAGAGAACCGGTGCGAGCTCAACGTCCTGTAGGTCAATGGCTGGTACGTCGTCGTCAGGCTCGTCACACTCCGCAGTAGTCTGAGTTGAGTCGGAACATCTGTGGCCGAGGCGCTCAACTCACAATAGTCACAATAGCTATGTTTTTTTCCTGTAACAGGTGCACTATAAATTCTGCTATATGATATGATATGATATGATATGATATATGCTATGAAACCGGTATGGAGTGAATCAGTGCCACAGTGACAACAACGGTGGAGTAGGACTTCCAGCGGTAAACAGTCGACGGCTGGTTCAGCGACTGGTGACTGTTCATTATTCTGCGCAATACACGGACACACAGAAATACTCTTATCAATCCCAGTGTATACCTACCGGACATCTGCTTCATCTGACATTCTGTGTACACTAAGTGTTGATTGGCACTCGGGTTAGTTCATATACGTTTGCTAGGGGGCAGCACGGCTGAGTTTCACTACTACTCGCTAGGGGCGACACTATTATGCCGGGAGGCCTATATGCTAGGCTATGCGATGCATTTCTAGTTTACTATAAAATCGTACATGGGATATAAACAAAGATCAACAGTAAAGCAAACGAAATTCACAGAAGCATAGCAATAGCATAGCCTAACTATAGTACAGTAGTCCTAGAAACCTTCATTATATACATCATTTTTAAAATGTCACACAAATTACTATAATAAGAAAATGATGAATGCGAAAAAACTGCAGCTAAGACGTGCAAGCATGCTCAGTGAGTGTCGCAATATCACTGCGGGAAAAAAACGGAAGCTTGAGAAATCACGTTTTTTATTTCTTTAGGCGACGATAGTTCTCAGAACCCATAAATGAACACTTATTTGTAATATTTGTGTATTACTGCTGCTTTTATTATGTAGGCCTATTGTATTTTATTCATCTATTCATCTCTACATTGTATAGCTGCCAGTGTGTTATATTGAACTTACTTACTGCTAACACTTGGAGGTATGGTGCTTTATAATGTGATATCCAGTCACTGGTTTATTCACCGCGCTTTCCTAATCTAGAGGAGATAGGACAGTGCCACAAAAAATGCGAGTGTCCATGCCTTCATTCGGTGAGTTGACCTGATGTAACAGGTCAACATATAGAAACCAGAAATTAAATTTACAAACGAGGGATGATCGACCTTATAAGTCATCTTTGACCCAGTTTCGAGATTCTGTGGTGCACCTGTTGTTGGTGGCCTGTCGAGCAGTCCATCACTTGCTATGAAGTATAACGTAATTATTATTATAGCAATCGTACACGAAGTACAAAATAAAAGAAAGAAATAGAAAGAAAAAGAGAGACAGAAAACAATCAATATAGGCCTACAGTCAAATAACTAACAGTGTCAGACACATCACCTGCAGTAAAACAGTCGGGCAATTTAGCCAGTCTATCTCTGAACATTACACACTCTTGAAGCAAATAAGCAATTTAAAACCGTAATAGCAGCTCTCTCGATATTTATTTATTTTATTTATTTGTTTGTTAAGGTCAATTACAATTACACACCAGCAAGATAAACGAGTTCACCTTTTTTCTGATAATCCAACGATCTCGCGATTGAAAGTAATCTTTGAACGCCTTTGGGGTGGCTTTACGCAATCTTCTAAAGCACATCCTCCTATTATTAGCATAATAGCGAATACAGCAACAGCACAAATTTTTTAACAACAAAACAACCGATTATAAAATTATCAAACAGCTAGGCCTATAAATGACTAAAAAGTACCGGTAGCATTTCACATAGCTAAGTGGTATATCTTGAAAGCTGAAAATCGGGTCAAAACTCAAAACATGGCTCTGACAAATTGACCAGTGATGCGACCAGAACCAACCAAAGAGTTAGCTCATCACCAGGAGACCTGTTGCAATTCTGCCCTGCCCTGCGCCAGTCTTGCATCGCACAAGTGGTGCAGGTGCTTAACAACTTAGGTGAAGTTAGGTCATATGATATCCACCCATTACCTAAGCCTTTTGAACAAGGGAGAAACAACGGATCCCACAGATGGCAGTTTGACGGGGGAATATCCACGGTGCATCCACCTGGCGAATGCTTCTGGAGTTCTGCAGCTGCGCCGGCAACTGATCTGCTGAAAGTCTGTGCTGCTAAGTTTACTTTCATTTTGTGTTGATAACACTCCATGTGTTTTCGCCTTAACTTGTTGGCTGCTTTTAGACCTTCTTTGGTTTGCAGATCATGCAAGTCTTATGTGCTGCAAACGAATCTGACCACCACTCGTGTCTGTTAATATGCCCTTCTCAGCTAATGTGTTATGCATTAACTTCAGCATTAAAGACAATATACACATTCCATGATTCATTTTGTGGATGATGGAAATGTGGCTTCATATTTTCAACAGACAGGTCAGCACCAAGTTTTAAACCTACACTGAAATTTGCTGCAGGCCCATCGCAAACAATTGCAGCTATTCGGACATTAACCTCATACAGCCGAACCAAGGCTTCATGCACTAGATTAGCCTTAACATCTTCAGACAGCCCGTCAATTGAAAAATATGCAACTGGTATTTTCCATACTGAATTTAATGGTGTCACAATAAACATGAGAACCTCAGTTGCAAGAGGCAGGCTGTCATCATCAATGCAAGTGCCCAGGTTCACAAAGCCGACATACTCCTTACCATTCCACTGAACTTGTTTGCGAATTGATACTTCGTCAAACATCATGCTGCATAGCAGAGGGTCACTGGTCATCATATCCGCAAACTCCTTCATACAACACTGTCTTGAATTCTAAATTTAAAGTTTCCATTGAGCGAAAACCGCATCAGATTCCTCCTGGGTATTCCAATCACAACCAGACCTGGGTGCTGTTGGTTTCTTGAGAAGAAACGTTTTGAAATGTTCAATTCTGGCTACTCGTCCTTAGGTCTTCAAATGATCGCATATTGACTATAGCATCATCAGTCTTTCAAAGACAACACCTCACCAGAAATCTATAGAAATAAGTTCGAGTTCTGTGATCATTACAAGGATTTTTCTCGATTATACACAGATGGCTCTAGGATGGGGAACCAAGTAGCTGCAGCACGTTACTGCTATTTTCTTTGATCTCGAAAAGGCTTACGATACAACATGGAAGTTTGGCATTTTAAAAGATTTATATGATGCTGGTCTGCGGGGCCGACTGCCACTCTTCATAGCCGGCTTCCTCTGTGACAGGAATTTCCAAGTCAGAGTTGGCGGATGTTACTCCAAACTCTACAAACAAGAAATGGACGTACCTCAGGGAAGCATCTTATCTGTTACACTATTCTGTCTGAAAATCAATTCAATAGTTAAAGCACTGTGCCCTGGTGTCGAATGTTCTCTTTATGTCGATGACTTTCTTATCTGTTATAGATATCCATATCATAGAGAGACATTTACAATGATGCTTGAACAAGCTACAGAATTGGGCTGACTCCAACGGCTCTAAATTCTCTACCTCAAAAACTGTATGCATACATTTTTGCCGACTTCGTAAATCTCACCCTGAGCCACAACTTTTCCTGAATGGTAACCCTGTCCCTGTCGTAGATGTCACCGGGTTTCGGGACGTAATTGCACTTTCCTTCTGCTTGCCATGTAAATTTGTGCGCGGTTCGCGCACGCGCTCGCCCGGCGCCGAGCTATTATGCATATTATTACCAAATATGGTATGCCGGTAGCGTACGCTACTCAAAATATACCCTGGTACGACGTGCAACACAAAGTATACTCATGGTGTCGGTGTGTGTGTGTGTGTGTTTGCGCGTGTGCTACCGCTTCTCTTGTACGACTAGCGCTCGGCGGTGTGTGTGCGCGCGCGCGCGTGCCGTAGTCCGTGAATTCGCGGACGGGGCCGGCGCCGTACGCCGGGTACCGCGTCTGCCTACCAAGAAATTTGTGCACGGTATGCCCGCGAGCACGCTCGGCGCCGATCGCTAGTGTGTGTGTGCCATATATGGAGTTTGTGGTAGCGTGTTTTGTCTTCCATTACATACATTGCTAATACGTACAAGACATACAAAAAAACGAAACTACTCAATACAATGGTGTGCGAGTACTGTCTGCGTGTCCGCACCGCGTGCCGTGTCCGTGGCCGTCGGCGTGCGCCGTGTGGGCCGTAATATGGTGTCTGTCAGCGAATTTTCTTATCTGTGCTACTGTCAAATTTCAATTATCCGAGTCTGGTCCGTCGCCGCCGACATGTCCATTCGCTCGGGCGTGTGTGGTCCTCCTGGCGGGCGGGTGGGCGGTCCGGTCAGTGTAGTAAGTAGCCGTGTCATCCTCCTCCGGTGCCTCCGCATCCGAGGTCCAGCCGGCCCAGCTAATTTATGCACCAGAGGACGGTTGCCTAGCAACGGCAAAATTTGCCTGCGGTCTCAGAGCGGTGCGGTCGGCGGTCACGTGGCACGGACGCAGTGTGCACAACTTCTATACATATATACCTGCTACTAGCAGCATATGCAGCTATAGCTAGCCGGGCCGGGCATCTTCCTGCCCGTGCGCTCGTCGCAGCGTTGGCCGGCCACGGCCGGCACCAGCGTTCCGCGTACCGCCGGTACTCAATTCACACAGCGAGTTCATAAATCCTACTTTCACATGTCTAGTTATGCAAATAAAGCAAGCTGAATATATACATTCGTACATTCATATCCCGGGGTTCATGCCCCGTCCCACTACATCATTTTGCATACAGTTGTACATATAGTTTCATGCATCTCACGCACAGTCCTCACTGCAGTTAAAATACAATAAAGAATACATTCTAGCTATACTGCTCAACACATTCAGGCATAAACAAAAGTACATAACATATCTACATTGCGGTCGACGTACACCACATATACTGTTTCATACACATACGGTTTACACGCTCATATAGTGTATGCTAATCGACATAAACGCATCTCATCCATTTTTCCTTCTCAGTCTATATATATCAACATACATGCCATACTGAAACAGGCAGAATATACTTTTATTTACACCATATGTGCAGCAACGTTGCTGCGAACATACGTAAAAAAATCGACTTTCATCCCGTTACACGTCATCCAGACCGGTCTATTCTTCTTCTTAGTACGTAAAAACAAAATACAAACTGTTGCATCCCAGTGCACGTCATAATTCGCGTCCTAGCTCAACCCTGAGGCTACATCCGGTACCTTATTCCAATGTCCTGGGGAGCTTCAAGGGGGTGCCCCTCGTATCCGGCACTCATCCTTGGTCTTCTTCTCCATTACGGCCATGACCACAGGGGCGTTGCAATGCTACGTGAAGTGGCATTCGCCGGGGTCCATGGTGCCCCGTTATGAGTGAGAAAGGAAAGGGGGTGTGGAGGATCGACGTATGGATTTTGGTGGGAGTTTGGTTGGTTCCCAAAACCTACATAACGTCATCCTACGTGCTGCGCGCACGTTAAGCGGTATTTAAAGCGCCCTTCATACGTATTGGCATGCTATATTACGCCACAGTCGGCGGTCAACAAAAAAATCACATAGTATAATCGACACACATTAGTACAGTACAAAACACAACTCACGTTCGACTCTCTGTACGTTTCTCAACATTTATCTACATATTTACATGCTACATACTATTCACGTGTTGCCAGCATTTGCGCGTGTATATCACCGCTGTCCTAGTTGTTCCCCCTTACTATTTTATGCATTATTGCTGCAATCTGCTATGTGTTTTTGGAGGACTGGAAGTATAGTATAAGATCACATGACTGCCACTGAACGTGCAGCAATATACGAAGGGACTGTGGAACGTATGCCATATTCTTTTCCAGCGACTGGAGTTCAGAAGGATCAGGATAGATCAATGTTCTTTATATCTGCTTTGATCAACCGTGCCGCAGCCCTGACTATCTTTCTTTTTTCTGCTTCCTCATCGTCAGTCTGTGGTAAGTCTTTGAATTGTTGCAAAATCTTTGCAGCAGTTTCTTTGACAGTTACAACATTGCTGCATCCATGCACGTTACTAATAACCAGTTCATCCCCAAAATATGAAATAAGTTTCTGTTTCATATACTTTACACTATACACTTCAACATCAGGGCACAACTGGGACATTCTATCAACGAGATCAACCACTGTAGTCTGCTCATCATCACTGCCACTGACTAGGTCCTCGATTGCTAGTAGAAATGCTTCCTCTCGTGAGGCATCTACTTTGCGACCCTTGCGAGGAGGTTCGCTGTCTGCGGAATGACGATATTTGCAGGGGATCTGCCTATGTGTCTGGAAATTTGAGCTGCACTGCTAGTGATATATTGTGTCAGCTGCTGGAAGATCGCGTGCAAAGTTAATTCGGCCTCTAACAGTGTCAGCCCACTCATCAGCCCTGGCGTCACATGCAGAAAGTATTGTCCTTTGAAAGTTGAAGGTGCGTACTGGATACACTTCTTCTGAATTATGCTTTGTGTCCAAATAGATTTTTGTGCCACAAAAAAGCAGTTCTTTGAAAAACAAAAGTCTGATGTCTGAGAACGAAGAGCAGGTTTTTAAGGACATTTGTTCTGCTTCCCAGGAATTCTATTTGGCTTCGTATTGACATGTTTCTTTCGGCAATCAATGTGCACCGTTTGGCCCTCGGACACGGTAATTGATGGCGTTCCACGTTCAGTACTGGCCTTGTTGATAGTATCTGCTCCCTTCGCCCTCAGCTTGACTGTTTCTCCTTCGTCTAACGTGTTTGAGCAAATGCCGCAGGGATCATGCACCACCCCTTCTTCCATAGCTTCGGTAGATGTCGCACCAATCTGTTAAAAAAAGAAACAAGATGATGGGATTAGTATAAGCCTAGGCAAAATGTAATAGACAATAATGTGCAGTAAAGGTATGGCTTGACCTAGCCATATCTCCGGAGCCCGTTGGCCGAATGCCTTCGTTGACCGCTGATTGGAGAGCCAGAACATAACTTCTCAGTTCTCGGTGCTACACGCCCTTAAAGGTTCAAAAATGCACTTAAAATCATCATTTTTTTTACTTTCATAGTGCGTAGCACCGAAACTTGCACAGTTATGGTTAAGGTAATGGTGGGTCTGATAGCTTAGGGAATTGGCTATCCAATGAGTGCTTAACGAAGTCAGTCGGCCAACGGTCTCCGGAGATATGGCTGTCAGCGCATAAGTTATCTGTAAATTGAAGCTTTGGATGGTGGCCATCTTGAATTTATGCAAATTAGCCACTTTCCCGGTGTCCAAAAGTTGGCGTCTTTTTATATGTTCGTCAGAGGGACCTAATAAACAAGTTACAGCCAAAAAACCTTCTGTTGCAATTTGTTCTAGGTCCAGCCATACTTTGACTGGTCTATGGCTATTTCAGACATGCTTATCTCAGCCAATCGTTTGGATAGTATTGAGGAAACTGACAGACAGACGAAATCATGCACACAAAGATATACATACATATAACAGTTAAGATAACACACTTAGAATTTGCGATGCAGCCTTAACAACACCTACCATGATCTTCACCATAAATATGTCATGCATATGAATGTTGTCATCAACAAGCCAAACGCTGTTTTGCAGCTGCACACGGGAACTTAGCATGGGCGATGTCTGATGTACACTCGTCCACATATGTTGGCTGGAGTGGCTGATTATTTGCCTGTACAGATAGACAACGTGCATCTTATATCTGTGATACACTAGTAAAGAAATGCAGTGTCAATGGCGGCAGATTTATACGTATGTGACTGACTACCTGCACACCGGGATCAGCTCCAGGTGTAAACTCGGTAACGAGTATGGAAAAACTTTACCTTTGCAAATTACAATGCAGCACTACTAACAAAAACTATGGACTTAAAATACAAAGACATTATTACCTCTGCTGACGGTGGCTGCAGTGCAGAAACTATTGTGAGGTGCCACTATGAAGCTGACAGTCTGTGGTACTGTAGTAACTGCAGGAAATCCAGGCCGTAACAGATAGCCACCAGCACTTGCTAATCTTCAGGCGATTTCTTTGGCATGGAACTGCTGGAGATTTATAAAGCCTTCGACAACCACATCGACTGGCATGTTAAAATTAGAAAAATAATCTTGATAGTTACCAGGTAGGTACACAATGCTGCCAGTTTTCAAGATTAAAATACAAAAGTAAACATTAGCCTACAACGGAGTAAAAAATAGTAGCTTATACAGACTACCAAGAATCCTGGTCTACTTTCCATACTTTCCAGCACAACTTATTCGAACATTGGACATATGTAACCATATTTAACTTGCTGATGTAATTCACAGAAACACAAAAAACATGCATATAAAAATTTAAAATATACCTTCCAATTTTGAAAGTCCTTGGTCACGGTTGTAGCTTTTAAATATGTTCGTGATGCCCACATATGGCACCATCTGTATCCCCAAATCTGCAACTGTAAACTCAGCTGATGCGAGTACAGCAGTGTTCAGATCAAGTTCATAAAAATCTACAAATGCTGGTGACAAGCGAGATTCCAGCTCAGCTAGACAACGATCATACTGCTCCTTGTCTGCCGTCGTAAGTAAGCTGCGCACAGCACTGGCATAGAAATTCTATCGTCTTTACAACATATATTACGTTTATATTACGACGCCCGGGGTAGTTTTTGAGTCATGCGTCGGTAACCATTACCCAGGTTTGCTAGTGACTACTTGACACTCATCATCACCAAACACTGAAGACCACTTCAAACTGAGCAAAGCTGCAAAGTTGTCGACATTTTTTGCTTTGTCTTCTCTGTCCTTTATTAGGTAGTTTACTTTCGTTACCTTGGCAGCCGTTTTAGTATGTAACCCAAAGCTAATTTTGTGCCAGCTTTTGGAGAGTTGTTGATATCTGGATTGGGCCTCTTGCTCAAGGTTTCCACAGCTGTTTCCAAATATGGAAAAAAAATTTCGATTTAGCATGTCCTCCAAACTACAGATTATAGTAAAGTGATGTCTACGTTTGACCTTAGTGTCACCGGGAATGGCGACACTATAAGAGGATTAAACGACGACGGCGAGAGTTCACTTCACTTTATTGCTAAAATTCAACTCCAGAATCAGAGCGGGCAAGCTTGACGCTTTCTCGAACTCGTGCTCTACCCGACTGACCAGTGGCTGAGGTCGCGTCCTCGCACGAGGCTGTATCTCAGCCAGGGGCCAATCAGCGTGCAGCCACGGGATGCTCTGGCTACCGCTAATCCGTGCCGGAAGACGGCAAAGATGACGAAGGAGGAACGGAAGCGGAGGACGACAATGACGGTTAAAAGGGAGGAGGAAGCAGCAGCCCGGGCGTCGACGGCGGTAGCAGATCGTGCCCGTCGGCAGCCAGATGGCGATGAGATCACTCTACAGGCACAACACACAGACAAAGACCTTGCACACATGATTGATTACCTACAGCACGGCATTTTACCGGACGACAACAAAACCGCGCGACGCGTGCTGCTGACTAAAGATAATTTTGCCATACGCGATGGTAAATTAATTCATCTGGGAATTAAAAGACAGAAAAATAATGGTACTGAGCAACCTATAGCCGAGCAATTATGCATACCAAAACAGTGGCAGCCGACCTTGCTGGCCCGCTATCACGCGCAGCTGATGCACTGCGGCTATGAGAAAATGTATTTGACCTTGAAACAAAGGGTCTATTGGCAAAACATGTACTCGGATGTGCGAGATTATGTGGCCCAGTGTGAAACGTATCACGTGACCAAGGCCAACCGCCATCCCGTCAAGGCCAAAATACAATCTAGAGAGGTACCTACAGAAATTTTCTAGCGAGTACACATGGACCACGTCAAAATAGCAGTGAAAAATGCAAACCATAGGTACACGCACGCCCTAGTGCTAATAGACGCAAATTCCCTGTGTTGCGAATTAATTCCTGTGAAGAGCACGTCTGCTGCCGAGACGTGCCGCGCGATACTGAGAGAATGGATCACCCACTATGGCGTATTTTCTGAATTGGTCACTGACCGCCATGCCTCATTTACCGGAAAATTTACTAAAATGTTGACAGAGGCCTGTGGCATACGTCATGTGCTGATAAGCACTCATCACTCAAGGTCAAACGGCCAAGTGGAAAGAATGAATGAGCTAGTGCTACAAGGCATACGCGTGCACTGTAAAAATATGAATGAATAGCCACAGCTATTACCGGCGATTGCAGCGAGCTACAAGGCCACCGTCATACACAGCAGGGGGTTAGCCCGTCTTGTCGCTTCTTAGCAGAGAACCCAGGGCATTCACCACTTCAAATGAATCTTGGTACAAAATAAATGATAGACAATGACTTCCTATATCACAAGTAGCAAAAAAGAGGTGGAAAAATGTAAAACAAAACATCAACAAAGCACATTAGTCTCATAGACTTGGCATGGCTGCTGGCGATGCTGTAAAGCGCTATGTATTTTGTCCATCAGTTTAGGCTTGGTGCGCACGTATTCACTGCTGTTCATACGCGCAAGACCATGTGGTTGATTTGCGCTAGGCGGTACCTACGTACTCAATCAACGCTACATGCGGCGTTGTCTCAAGCCAAGACGCGCTTCTGGTATCCGCTGTCGGCCTTAAGAGTCGCATAGTAAAGGTGAATAGTTACAACATCACTGAGTGCAGGCTGCAGTGTCAGCGGTTGATTTGCTTGTTGACCCTCTTTTTGGTGCAGTATTTCCCCTCATGCAGTTTCATGCACATGATGGTAGCTGACCAGCAGAGTTTGACTTTACGAATACGTTAGTGACGTTACGCCCTTGTTTTCTGTCACAGGCTCCACAATCGTCCGAAAATCGACTGCTCCGATTGTTACTCCTATGATCAACATTGTCAGTATTAGCAACAAAGAAGTGGCAGTTCTCCTTTGGACCAGGCAGTACTTCTTGTACAATGTCACTTTTGAACATTACTAAGCATGTGATATACTTCCTCGTTCATCTTGAAGCATCCTGTTGATTGACTGTTGTGGTGGCGTCTGCAGCTGAATTTTTCTTGCCTGCCAAGTGCTTTATTTTAAATTTAAATTGACTCAGCTGTACACTAGCTCGGGCTAGCT
>Ga0209782_1001595_pt1 | contig 11978 bp, 8 predicted proteins | sample WorMetmaBAHAMAS1_FD_187390 | JGI IMG/M metagenome (GOLD analysis project Ga0209782, IMG submission 187390) | Marine gutless worms symbiont microbial communities from Max Planck institute for Marine Microbiology, Germany - Inanidrilus... | ecosystem: Host-associated > Annelida > Digestive system >... | reverse complement strand
GCTCGCCGGAAATCACCTACACACACACACACACACACACACACAGACAACTTTGCCACTGCTAGCTTCACCAATTTTCCTTTAAAAGCATGGACTCACAGACACACAGTAGTGTGTCCTGGAATGACTGACGGGTCCTCACTGCCAGTAGAGATAATTGTAGTCTAGTAGAGTTGCAGGCTGAAGTACAGTTGAAGAGAGACAGACAGACAGAGAGACAGAGAGAGAGAGAGAGAGAGAGTGGCTGTGTGTGAGTCATACTCTCTGAGATTGGTTGACTGGCGTACGTGTAGATCCTCATTGCCAGTGCAAAGTCGTCCAGATTGTTCAGAAACTGACAGAACTCCTTGAACTCTGTGAACGTTACGCCCTGATTGCCATGCACAGCCAACATGCATACATATCTTGTACACTACATGCCACCCTCACATGTTAGTGCCCAAATAATAAACTACTATTCCCTAGAAAAAATTCTTAATTTCAGCAAAGGCAGCACGGATAAGAGCCAAACTTTCAGAATTTGTACTTGAGAATTCACACAACATATGCTGAAACTTTTATCGAAAAAACTGATGTGGTTCAAAAGATACAGTTGTTTAAACTTTAAATTTCAATTTTTGAAGTGAACGTGCAGTTACACATTGAATATTCATGAATAGCAAATCAAACTTTGTGCAGCTTTTCACCAATGGTTCAAACATTTCGGTGATGAATGTTAGCTGCCTATAGCTCATTCAGTATTTAAACTGAGTGTTCAGAATGTCCACCAGCTGCAGCAACGCATGATTGAAGTCTGTTGCAAAATGATGTGATTTCCACGTATCAATGAACACTTGCGGCAAATCATTCAATACCATGAACAAAACAGTCTGTCAGCTCAACAATTTTAGTCAGTTTTGACATTTATCTCTGATAGCATTCCAGCATTGCTCCGTATAGCATCAACTGGTGATGTGAATAACGAAATTCACCTACAAACTGGCAACATGATGTAAAACTTGAAATATAATCCCGGTCTGAGGTCGGGTAAAACTGTGACCTACATACTGGCCACCAGTGGCAACTGTGAAATTACATCAGTAACGCTACAAACGTCATGTTTTTGTTTTGTGCATTGTAAAACAAAAACTGATATACAGTAATCAGTTTAAACTATATTAAAGATTTAGTTGAAGTGAGTAAGTTACTGTAGATGTCTGTGCGCTATCCACGTGTTCACTTAGCGATGCACTAATAGAAGTTTCAATTCCAAGTTTTACGCCACCAATCAACTGGCAATGTCACCAGTTTGTAAACTGGCCTATTTTGTGGACTGTATAGGGTTAATGTCGCCTGTGTGGAGTCACGTCTGAGCGTTCACTCGGGATCCAAAAGGTCGCGGGTTCGAATCTCGGCCGGTCCGCTTCCAGGTAACAGCCTTGGGCAAGCTGCTCACATGCATGTGCTTCTGTCACCAAGCAGTATAATTTGTTACCAGCCTATGGGCAGTGACGCTCTTCAGCTGGGAAGGTAACCGCAGGCACAGTGGAAAGTAATCGCAGCCTAATGCCGGGTGGATGGATTAAAGTCACCTGCAGGATGACTGCCTGAACACCGGGATCACCTCCGAATCCAATGCTTGGTAACAAATAAAGAAGAACTTTACCTTTTTCATGGCGCCCCATAAATTATAATAGATTGGCATATCAATCTGGTGCATTTTCTGTTATTTTTACAGCAGAATCATAGTTTAATCAAAATAATGCTTCACATATGCACAACCGAATGCTGCGTGTTTGTTCTTATTTCCAAGTATATCTTGCAACACATGTCCTGCTGAGAAGTGAAACTGTTGTCGGTATTTCTCAATATTACTCATTCATTCTTTATTATAAAAACTGACATACCGCAGTAGAACACAAGATAGTTTGGGATACACAATACAAACAAGCAGGAATTCAATAACAGTCTTTATACAGTGCTTGTGTAACGGAAGTTTTTATTACACAGATGACTAGTTTGAGTTGTCAGCTGTCTGTCATGCGTGCGTCGTCTCAGATGGTAGTGCTGCGATGCTGTGGACTGTGGAGGGAGGAGTCTATGGAGTGTGTGAGGTGAATTGTTCAAAATCTTGCAGAACAGCCGGTGGTCGGCCTCGTCCAGCAACTCCTCAGAATCAGGCAAATCAGACGAACAGTAGCCACAACGTTTACGTTGGTCCCAGACTGGAGCCTTGTACAATACTGGCTGATATCAACATCGTGGACGACACACCACCACTGTACACAGTACGGTGTGTGTGAACGACACCAGCCAGTTGTACACGGGCAATGCTTGCTACCTGTCATTGTGAGCATGGCATTCGAGGTTTTCAATTGGAGTGGACAAAGGCTACGGAAAATATGACACTTTCAAAAAATGAGAAAATCTAATGTAGACAAAATTGCAGAGGCAAATGGGCGATAGACGTTGATAAGTTGCATCTAGTCTAGTCTCAGTTACAGAGCTCACTGTAACATCAGCATCAGGGGCTCGGTACTGAAATACTGGGTGTACAGTGCAGCACTGAGCACTGTGCAGTAGTGAGTACCGAAGTGGTGACTGTAGTACCTGGCTGTGTGGGATTCGCCGGGCTAGTCTGTCGAGGTACTGTGCGTGTGCCTGTTTGGTCAATGTCGTGTAGCGCAGTAGGATGCGTGCAAAGTCCTGTTCATGAATAGTCGCCGAGCCGTGAGCAAACTCGTTGAATTCCATCTCGAGCACTTCAGTCTGCAGGTTGTCCATGAACCTTTTACACCACATGCCAGCAGACTCCGTATCCATGACTGCTGTCATACAACGGAAATATTTCAATCCGCGACTCAGATATTTCACCCAATTACTCATCACTGAAAACTACCGGTAAGTTGATTAATTGAGGATGAATAGGTGGATTAATGAGAAACAGAGCTGTTATCCACTCACTCACTCACTCACACACACACAGTACTCATCACAGACAACTAGTGATGTCACATAGTTAGTTTACTTTCACTTTCAACAACATTCAAACTTTAAACAATTTCAACAGAGTTGAAATTTGTTGAATGCCTAAAATGTCTTTTTGTTAAATGCAAATTTGTGAGAAGTCCACGCACTATGACTGATTTCATATGCACAAAGTTAATACCTTCAATAACATTAACAAAAGGGTAATTAACTTCAGTACCAGCATTGTGGCTGGGTAACTGAGTACCAGCACAGCTAGTCCTTGGTTACCCAGCCACAATGCAGCCAGTATAATGCAATGCATTTTCAATCCGACTGTATATTAGGCACAATGCAACCAGTGCTAAATTCCAGTTTTAGACCTTTAAAGTGAACGGATTAGACAAATGCAAATTTACATCAGCTTTGTCAGATCAGTATGTACACGGGTTAACGAACTAAGCATTTTGCGAGCGTGCTAGTGATGGAGAGTTAATAGTTACTGGTGTCAGTTGACAACACTCACTTGTGGAAATCATCGTAGGTGAGAACGTCCTTGCCGCGACTGCCAAAGAAATGAGTGGTCAACATTGTCTCGACGACAGGACGATCATCAGCCGCGGTCGAGTCATCCTAAACACCAGTCACTCACCATCTACCATCATGACAATGATCTGTCAGACTTGACCAACACACCACCAACAGCATCACAGTATCAAAGCAGAATGATGACTGCACCCAAAGCCTCCTCACTGACTACAGTGGCTCTCTCACAGAACATGCATCTCTGCATCTATAGCTGTGTACAGTTTCTAATATACTCATCCTGTCTCCCTTCAGAAACCGCAATGCACGCCATACTGGAGCACTCAGTCATGGCTACAAAATATAAATATAATCAAACAACAGTTTATCCATAATGTTAACAACGACAAATCAAAAACTGCAAAAATTACAAAAACATTATATTACTGACCATCACACTGCCTAAATGTCAATGTGATGTTAAGTAATATCACATGTTTATGATTTGTACACTTTTTTATCCGTTGCTGTTCACATCATGGATAAACTGTAGTTTTTTAAATATTTATTTTTGCTGTTATATTTCCAATTTCAATACTTTTTATTAATTTACTATAGGGTGTGCCATCAGCACATCAAATTTTCGTGAAATCTGTCCTACTGCAATCTGGAATTTTTAAAATTGAGAAATCTATCAGCTGATGGGGTCTCAGAGGCTGAGACACATCACCGTGCCAAATTACGTCAAAATCGGTCAATAAGTTGTGGACGTATTGTGTTTGTCAGTTTCTAGCACGAGATGTAATATATACATCTCGCGCTTATGCTACGATATTAGTGTCCGTCGGTCTGTGACGGAAGTGAATTGGCACATTATAGCTAATTTACGTTTCAAATTCCGATCCAAATTTACCGCGCATTGTCGTCGCGGGGAGGGGTCATCTCAACAACAACATCTCACGCTATGCTAGCCACTGCTAGGCCCTCTTGTTCAATATGACAGCCATCTGCCATGTTGGATTGTTTGTGTAGCTTATTTCGTTCACCCACAAAATTGTGACAAATTTGGTTGCGATCGATGCAGTACTGTTAATAATTTGAATGTTTCAATATTATGGTGCATTTTTGGCTGCTAAATGTCTATTCATACCCCTAAAGTTGTTTTTTTGCGAGGGATTTCACCACATAAATGGGGCACAATATGAATGAGATCACAAAAGGTACATTGTTGCATAAGTCCGCATTGTTTTTTACTATCAAGCGTGAAAATCCGTCGACTGGTCTGATCTGTAGACAAGCTCCCAAAAATGACAAACTTCTTATATGAACCAAATTTTACACAGCAGTAGGGGTCATGTACATAATCCCCTACAACAAATTTTTTGGTGATTAGCGAGGGGCTCAAAAACAGATTATTGCCATTGAGAAAGTCAGTTGCCGTTAAAACAGGGCTGGTGCAACTGCACAGTCGATGATGATAAAAATGTAACTGCAAGGCTGTGTAAAATGACGAACAACGAGGTCCGAATATAACACGTAACAAACTGAAAATTCATGTTTCTGAAAATTTGTGTTGCCATTACACATATAAAAATAAAGAAAACAAGTCTGTTAATGAACAAAAACAATACATGGAGAGGTGGCTAAAACGTTATACATGGATAACGAAAAATGAACACGACAAATCAGCAACATCAGAACTGATGTTGTACTGGTGTATGTGTGTTGCATGCTTGCACACAAATCCACAACATTCAGGAAGTTCAGCCAGTCAACAAAATCTGAGGAACAGGAAGGTGAACTGTAATCTTAGGCAATTTTACAAACTACCTCAAATGCTGCGCCGGGCAAATATATCAGCTGCAACAAAAAAACACAAACCACCACAAAACAAAGAAATACTTGAAATCCCAAGCCACATGAAAACAGTAGCCCATAATCTGACAACAAGTATACAAGACACAGTGCATGAATCATCAAAACAGCACTAAATTGCTGTATTTCCCATAATGTTATGACCTAATCAAAATTTGTCTGCCCAAATCCTTAGCTAGCAGCTCAGCCAGTATCCCAGAAAGTGTTTGGTGTAGACTGTAAGTGACCCCAACTCCTTGCGTCACTGAACTAGTGGAACTGATCTGTGGACAAGATACATGCTGGGTCTGGAGTGTGGTACAGTAAGGAGTCTCTCTCCGACTGACTAGTTGGCACCTCACTGAGCAGTGTCCATAGGTTCGGCCGCCGCTGCAGCTCACGACTCATTAGCACAGCGTCCGTGTCTGCTATCGCCGACCGACTCAGATGTCTCACACTGTACAGTCTCATCAGCTAGACCACCACCATCAGTACCCGCATCAGCACCAGCATCAGTGGTGGAAGTAGTAGTGGCGGCGACGATAACGACGACGACGGAACACAAAGAACATTAGAAATTAACAACAACAACAATGCAAACAAAAAAACAACCAGTTAATAAACAAACAAACAAACAAAACTGATGCACAGACTCACTATAAGCCTCGTCTTAAAGCTTCTCTGCAGTCTGTAAAAAGTTATATTAGTAACTGTGACAATTTAAAACAGCACTGTTGCTAACCACCAGTGTCCCATGTCCTTTATTAGTTAAAGGACTTTCATCTCCCTATCCAGCTGAAATCTATTAGTACATGTATACTGTAAAGCAAACTACCAAGGAAACGTTAAACTTTAGATATAACTTCCTGTTAATCATCAGCCGAATTTTATTCATCTTGCAGACATGCGGCTAAATTAAATGACATGTAATCAAACATATACTGTATACATAAAATTAACAAACGAAAATGTCAGTACAATACATATAAATTAGAAATGCTTGGCAAAGCCTATCGTATAGCCCGCTCGGCATCATAGTGTCGCCTCCTAACAAATACTTATAAAACACACCCCTGATTACTGGTCACTCCAGTGACCAACAGCCCCGTCCCAAGCTAACGCAGCCAAACTAAGCGTGGTAAAATTATCGATGCCGGCCATACAATTTATTATGTCTTAAACTCCAGGGTTACTTACAAATATTTCTATATAATGTACAGAAATAATTGCCGATTAACTTGCTAAAATCAAAAGTGTGATATTCCAATCCGTTTTGGAATGCTAGCATACTGAATGAATGACGATCATCAAACTGCAACCAAGTCGCAGCACAATTTTCACTTTCTACCCCAGTTTAACTAAAAAGACTACTGGACCAACGTTCACCAAACTTTTACACGATGTACAGGCATTAGTGCCTCTGTTAATGCGTGCATACACAAGGCAATGTTGCATTCCATTTGCAATGCTAGAGCAACGAGTGAAGGCGGTGAATTTTGATGCCTGCATAAAAACCCCAAAATTAATTGGTTACACAGCAATGTCCCTTGGGCTACAACGAAAATTATGTCACCTTAATAATCCCCATACACATTTCTACCAAAGCTGAAAATTTCGCGAAATCAATCTACTACTTTGCTCAGTTGTTACAAAAATTATACTTTCTACCCTCGTTATCTCTGGGGTTACTGGATCAAACTTCACCTAATTTTTACACCATGTAACGACATCATCGCCGCTATCAGCATTTGTTGCTCAACGCATGAGCACAAAGTCATTCATTCATTCATATTCGTTTAATGATAAAAAGGTTGACAAAACGCAACCTTACAAAATAAAGATAAAACAAATGTCAGTTTTCTAACCCCGATAAATTTGTTTATAAACTGTGAAAACTTGAAGATCGGTTCAGAATGTTTGAGATATTTAGCATGATATGCCAATTTTTACCAGTTTTTTTGCCAACCTGTTGCAAAAATTTCAATTTCTATTTAATCTCTGGGGTTACTGGACCAAAGTTCAGTAGATTTTTACACGATGTAGTTACATCATTGCCACAATTGGCAGTATTGCAATTCCTTGTTAAACGCCAGAGCAAAGAGTAAAGGTGGTCAATTTAGACACCTGCAAACGGCCCCCAAAAATTAATTCAGTAACACAGCAACGTCCCTTTGGCAATCACGAAAAGAATGTCAGTTTTGAAACTCCAATCAATTTGTCTACAAACTCTACAAATTTTGTGAAGATCGGTCCATCACATCTGAGATATTTGGCCCTATATGCCAAATTTTGCCGTATCGTCTCAAAAGTTACTATTTCTATGCTCGTAATCTCCAAGGTTACTGGACCAATGTTCATTAAATTTGTAGAGACTGTAACTAATATACTGTCATTTAATATCCGTAAATTGGAATTGCAATGTTTGAATCCGTTCTGAAATGCCAGCGTACCGAATAAGAATTAATTTGCCAAAATTGGTTGCCATGGCAACGTCATTTGAACAATCAAAAAAGAGGTCCAGATCAATCATCTGCGAACAAATGCCTATCATTTGGTAAAAGGATCGAGAAAATCGATCCAGTGGATCCTGAAATAATTGATCTCCAAGAAATCATTAAAAAAGAAGAAATTAATGCTAGCAAAACATATAACCTGCCAGGAAAATTTGCCGAGCTGGCTGAGTTACATCGTTCAAAAGCACTCATTGAAATTTTGCAAAGCCTGTAATAAAAATGAGTTTTTAAATCTATTTGTTCTTGCAAATCAAATCCAATTTGGACATCTTACTAGTCCACCTATTTTGACAGTCCACGTGATCAAACTGATTACTTCATGCACACCTGGACAGAAAGTGGTGGTCCAATCACATGATGAAGGTAAGAACACGTTAGAAGATGGCTAGTGTTACTCTCAACTAGCCGATGAACTACGACAGCTAGCCATATATAGTATCTGTGAATTACATCTAACAGTTTATAACTAGTTTTGTTTTTACTCTGCTGGTAAAGTTTACATCTCCGGGAAAAGCATAGAAACAAAAGAACAATCATCAAAGTGAAATGTTAAGCATGCCAGGCAGTCAGAAGCATAAGCCAGATTCACAATAACAGCTGCCGTAACAGCTTAGTGTAAAACGAAGCCAAGCTGCGCTGAGCCAGGGTGCAAGTTACAGCAGCGAGTGCAGATGTAGAATGCAGTGGACGAGTGTAATGCATTACGGCACAGTTCTTCCCAGGCACTCACACACGGCGTAGTTGTATGCCAACATGTTGAGATACTGAAACTGAAGTGAAGAAGCTGTGTTGAAAAAAAGTTCTCATTAAAGCAAGCTACACACAGTTGATCACAAAACTATGCAACTCCAAGATGAGACGGTGCTTTCAATTTAAGATTCATCATCATTCAGACTGAGACAAAATGAATGCTGCACACAGCTAGAAGCTTCTTAGACCAAGTAAGTTTGTGAAACATTCGTAGTGTCAGACAAGTTGTGTTCATTGCTGGCATGGCAGCTCACTACACTAGACGCTGCTTGCTTACATGTGAAACAAAATGATTAAACAGATCAGCACTAGGTGTGCTTTATTTATCACAAGTTAACTGTGTGAGTAACCCACTATATTGCTCATGTCATCGTAACAGAGGACTGGCTGAGTTTCCAACTTTGCATATTTCTTCACACTCAATAAATGTGCTAATGAGCCTGAAACAACTTTTTGGAGTTTTTTTTTGGGGGGGGGAATTTATATCTGCTTTATTGCACACATAAGTGTACTATCAGTAATACTGCATTTAGCAGTATATAAAACCGAATCATAAGGAGTTATTCAATATGTGTCAAACACTACACTGTGCCTAAAGCATCAAATTTCAAACAACCAAGTAAATTATCTTGTTCTACTGTTGCAAGTTTGTAGCAGTCAACACATGTAAAAGTAACTGTTGCAATAAGATGCTTGTTAATGTGTTCATATCTATGCAAGAATCAAAATATTCACAAGGCAGTTTCTGCAGCCAATCAATCACATCATGGTGCCTGGAGGCAAGAGCTCTTTGTCAGTCATTACATCATGCTCATTCATGCACAATTTGCATATGCTCTGCCCATGACATTTCTTGCACGGTTTTTTGGCAGATGTGCTGCAATAAAAGAAATGCATTAACAAAATATACATTTGCTGATTTTATTTTATCTACAGAATAAATGGTGGGCACGTTGTGGTTATAGTTGAGAAACAGTTTCATCTGCTGCAGCTGAAGTAATGATACAACTGTCAGGTTTACGACATCACAGAAACATAATGAAAACAAGCGTCAACACGCAACTGGGCTGCAAGCATCACTACAACACCTCCAGCGAGTTACATGCTCTTAATACTGCAGTATTACAATACTTATTACAATATGTATTGTAATAAGTATTGCAATACTTTTTGGTCCACAGTTTTGCAATACTTTATATATATTTTTATCTGAACAGGTTATGATGCAGTAATATATTTTTGATTTGCTATGACTTACTAAATTAAGTCCAAAATATTTAGAAAATATATGGCCCGGTCGGCAACTTAGCCAAGCTGGCTAAATAATGACATTTTCCATTCTTACTAGATGGTGATCTGAATTATAACATCTCTGTGAATTATTGTAAGATGTAATAGACATTAACGTTATAGGGTTGTGCTGAATGTAGGTCTAACACTGTTTGTTGACTGATTTTTCATTCACAGACTGCAAAAAATACTGGCTTAAAAGTATCACAATACTTTTTGTATTCAGTATTGCAAGAAGTATCACTTTTGTGAGTATTGCTCAACACCAGTTACGCAGTACAGGGACCACCTCGGACATTGAACAGTCTTCCTGCTGACCTTCGAGCCCCAGACATTTCCGTCGAAACATTCAGACACAAACTGAAGCCATTTTTGTTTGCAGTGTGACTGTCGTTTTAGCGCATTAGCTGCATCATGCAATTTTGTGTTATATAAATGTACTGACTAATAGAAATAATAATAACCCAATACATCTACAGCACCGGACAAGTTCATCAGCCGAACCAACCACATTGCAGAACTGATTACGCGCATCAGCGAGGCCACGTAATCACACAGCCTAAAGACTTGTTGGTCATGATGGCAACTCAATAGAACAACAACAGACGACAGTCGGTGAGTGTTGTGACTTCCACCACAACTAAGTCTCAGACTAACATCCAAACTGACACTCAACTAGTTTCAAATCAGGCATCAGTTCACCAGTGTTACTGTTCTCTTGTACAAATGATTTAATATTTTCAAGTAAAAAAGTTGTCGTTACAGTAACAGCACTTCAGATGAATGTTGACCTACAACTGCATGGATAGTTAACACAAACGTGAGAACTCCAAGTTATTAGCAACTAACAACAAATTCTATGCAACTATCACAACTAACAACAACATCAACACAAATCACTAGTGAACTACTCTACTGCATGAGCTGATTTAAATAGGCTCGTCACCAGCTATATATTTCACTTCAAAACACATTCTACAATACACATTTGTCAGATTAGTGTAGCAACATAGTTCCAGTAGGGTAGGTGGGGTGTTCAAGAAAGTGGACCACGATGTCATTGGTGGGCTGCGACTAGCCATGATTAAGCTGTGTACCAAATTTAAAATCTCTACGTTCACCCATTATGAAGATAAGAAATGCGACAAAAATACATAATTGGGGTTGTTTGGGGGTTAGGTGTCACTCAAGGACATCAGCAATCATGCCATTTGATAGCCCATAATTATGATTTCCTATTTGTCTTCCATTGCAACTATGCATCTATCTTGCACCGTTTCTGAGATGTTTATCAACCGCGTAGCAGGGGAGATAATACGTTTGGCAGCGTCCGTGTGTGGGTGTGTCTGTCCGTTTGTCTATGGGGCGCTCTCCTGTTTGAACCGTTTGACCGTGATTTTTGGCATGAGGGTCGATCCTGACCTTGGCTAGCCTGGGGTTGTAGGCCAAGGTCGTAGGTCAAAGATCAAGGTCAAACGTCAAAAAATTGTTTACGCTCTCCCGTTGAACCAGTGGTGCGGAGCAGATCGATATTAGGACTCGGCTTGCCGAGTTCAGCCAATGGTAACTGCGAATGACCATTACCAGTCCACTGGAATTGTCTGTTTGTCAGTAATCAGGGGGCGTTCAACGGTTCACGTGTAAGCAGTCGATCAGGTTTATATCACTTATTTCCAAAAATTTAAAGACGTCACGTGACCCTGATGACGTCATTCAAGGGACAGTTTGTAATCCCAACACTAAACAGCCACCTGGCAAACCAGTGTACAAAATTTGAAGTCTCTAGCTTTAGCAATTCCGGAGATATCGTAGGAAGGACTAAGAATTTAAATAGGTCACATGACGATGACCACGCCCCTTTTGGGGGTGATTTTCCATTCTTTTGGTAAAACTTGATATAGCTCACGTGTATACAACATTTGACAGCTCTAGCTTAAGCCATTCCTGAGATATGGATAGGGGCCCCCAAATTTACAAGTGGCTCTGCTATGGCAGAGGGACCGCGCGACGCGCTTGTCAGTAGAAATTCTGCAACTACAAAATATCCCTATCGTATGGCATTATTTGCGTGATCCTACGTTTAGCCGTTTTTACACAATA
>Ga0209782_1001594_pt1 | contig 11982 bp, 9 predicted proteins | sample WorMetmaBAHAMAS1_FD_187390 | JGI IMG/M metagenome (GOLD analysis project Ga0209782, IMG submission 187390) | Marine gutless worms symbiont microbial communities from Max Planck institute for Marine Microbiology, Germany - Inanidrilus... | ecosystem: Host-associated > Annelida > Digestive system >... | reverse complement strand
TGACTCTGTAGCAGATGACCATTTCACATTGGTACGGCGACCGTCTGACATCTGTCTGTCTGTCTGTCCGTGGGAATGCCTTCAGTTTTTGTACATGTGTGTGTGTGTGTGTGTGTGTGTGTGTGTAGACGTGAGTGCGCGCAGTGTGGCGCGTTGTCGCTCTGTGAAACGTGCGTATCAGGCGTCTGTTGAGAATGCATTTGGTCGTCTGCTGCTGGTCGTACTGGACAATGGCAAAGTATTCGTTGATGTGACCAACAGCGCTGTCTCACAGTCCACTGTCACCGACGATGCCAGTGTCACCGACGATGCTTGTCAGTCGCAAGTTCTGCCGGTATTCAACACTCACGCTTGCTTGACAGTTTTGTTACTCCAGCATGACACAGTAAACATCACATTTTGTCGAGTGTGTTACAACTGGCCGAGGAAGCAGTATAAACTAATGTACATACACACACACACACACACACACACACAGCAGTGGTTGAGTGGTTGTCGATGGACGTGACTGCTGTTGAGTATATATAGTACTGACAGTGTGCTGATTGATTGATTGATTGGTTGATTGCACTTCTCTTCACTCAGTTGAATGTAGACGGCTTCAGAGTTGACATTGTCGTTAGTGTTTCATACTTTGTTTGCTAGATGTTGAGAAGTGGATCACTTTGTTCCTCGTGTCATGTCGAGTTTGTGAGTGTTTAACTAGATGTGCAGTAGCTAGCTATTAGACGGTATGTCACTGTGTGTCAGCTCACTGACAACGGCACAGGCTGCTGAGACTGCTGCTGCTGCTGCTGCTGCTCACTTGCCCACGTTATGTCTGCAGTAGACTGCATCGCAGCCGTGATATGTTTGTTTGTGTGGAGGTGCAGGACTGCTGCGTGTTGTGTATATATTTTAACAGACATTGTGTGAATAGTTCTTACAGTTAACTGTGCGTTTAGCTTAACGTTTCTTTTTTGAGTCATTGTCTAGCTTAGGTTTAGTACTTGTATGTCTTTGCATTAACTCAGCCCATTGTTGTGTTCAATTGATCAGTACAATGTACAAGCCAAGAGATTGGCTGCTAGGAATGTGTGTATTTTGTGTGGTTGAGATGACAGTTGTGTATCAGCTGATCGTTGTGTGTGTGTGTGTGTGTGTGCAGGTGAACACACTGGATGCCGACCCTGCTGATGATACAGATGAAGATGATGATGACGTCACTGCGTCATTGGCAGATGAACAGTTATTGTGCTGAATCAGCAGATTTATGTTCAGCTTCAGTCTCAGTCATGATTATCAGTTCTACTGACTATACCTCCCTGTAGTAGGCCTAACTTTGTATAGTCAATGATGACTGAACTGAGAATTTTATTGGAAAAAAAATTGAAAATACTACAGTGTAGTAGTATAAGTTTTCCTTTGGAGTAAACATGTGCACATACGGTATGTACACTTGGTGACTTCACTTTTTGGATCAGTCTTTTGCTGAGTCTAAAGACTGAGCGGAAAGCTTAATCTGAACGCTAATCTTTGGACTGAGTCAGTGGAAACTGTTGCTAAAAATAGATTGTTTGTTTACGTTGTTTTTGTTGTCATCTTGTTAGCAATGAATTTCAAATCAATCAATCAATTTATTTCAATAGCAGGCTCACGGCCAATGACAACAAAAGAATTTTGTCACTGCCGCCGTATTTGAGCACACAATCGTGTAATTTTGTCAATGTCTACACTGGCTGCCGCAATCAATCATCATGTTTGTTTACAAATCATAAGTAAACTAGAAATGTGTGGCAAAGCCTAGCTAATAGCCCACTTAGCGCCACAGTATCGTCCTCTAGCAAGTAGTAGCAAAACAAAACTGTGCTACCATCTGGCGAACTGCAAAGAATGCACGTAGTATCAGTTTACCTTCATTACGGAAATATTATTTGGTTGCCACGGCAACGACTTTTGACAAATTGGAAAATACGGTACAGATCCATTATCGGCATATAAAGCGCTTTCATACGGTGAAAAGATTGCAGAAATCGGTCCAGTGCATCCAGAGATATTCCACGAAATATGCCGAACCACGACGTGAACACTTAACGCAATTTCGATTACAATGTTCTCTGCCGAAACTACTGGACCGATCTTCACCAAAATTTTACACGATATAGTGGCATCAGTGGCACTATTTTATCATGCATATACACGGCGTTATCCCATTCCGTTTCTGAATGCCAGAGCGATGAGTGAAGTTGGTCAATTTTGACGTTGCCAAAATGCTCCAAAACTAATTGGTTACCATAGCAACGTCCCTTGTGCTACCACAAAACTTTGTAATCCCCATACATGTGACTACTTATGCTGAAAGGCTGACGAAGATCAGTCTAATAGTTGCCGACAAATGGACGACGATCATCAAATTGAAGCCGAGTTGCAGCGCAATTTCAATCTATTAGTATGTTCTCCGCCGATACTACTGGACCGATCTTCACCAAAATTTTACACGATATAGTGGCATTAGTGGCACTATTTAATCATGCATATACACGGCGTTATCCCATTCCATTTCTGAATTCCAGAGCGATAAGTGCAAGGGGGGGGTAGGTAATTTTGCCACAAAATTGGTTGCCATGGCAATGTCCCTTGAGGAATCGGAAAAACTGGACCTGATCAAGAAAATTCACGCAAATATCTTCCATTTGGTGAAAAGATCGTGAAAATCGGTCCAGTAGATACTGAGATAGCTTTGCTCTGAGTAAAAAAAAGAAGAAGAAATTAATGCAAGCAAAATATACAGCCCGGTTGGCAACTTAGCTGAGCGGGCTAAAAAAGTGAAGTGAGTTTTTGCTCAGCGAATGTTAATCTCTAGGGTATTAAGCTATCTACTGCAGCTAAAGTGACAATACAGCATCAGATCAAACTGATATGGTCGTGTTAGCTTAGGTTTTCCATACCGGTTCGGTACCCGACTGGTGTTCAATTGGAAGAATTTGAGATCAGAGGAACAGCATTGCTTCATATACGCTCCTATGCCCGTCCCCACTTTTGGAGTGCTAGAAACGCCACTGCACAGATGGGGAAGGTATGTGAAATGTGGTCGTGGGGAGGGGGCATTTGAGCTACCTTGAACCAATATACAAACCTTTATGAGTTGACAATTTTGCAGTTGCTTGGTGCATGTGCTTGACACTTCCATTCCCAGAAATGATTGATGTATACTCAGTAGTAAAATGCATCATATGCCTAACTTATGTTGAGTAATTGAACCATCCTGATTTTCTCAAAACACATGATTGCAACCAGTGGTTTTAAAAAGAGTCGGGAAGTTTTTTTACATGCACTTAAAGTACAGACTTGTATCTGATGAAACGACTACTGTGTTGAAGTGTGACCATCTGGGTCTAGAAGATTGTCAAAAGTGGACATAGGGAACAGGGGCTTAAAATGCCACAATTTTGTGGACGTCTTTTTGCCTTCAGTGTTTTCATGCTGTTGATTGGGCAGCAGGAAGAGCATCCGGCCAGTAAAAAAACGCGGGTTGAATAATGCTGGTGTAATTATCTGTCTGGAGCGAGGTGTATCAATGAGTGTTATTACACCCTCCTTTCGCCAGAGATCTTAGAACATTAACATAAGACCTCTGCTTTACTGTTAACTTAACATTCACAGAACAGTCAGATACGAGGGCCTGGCCAAGAGAATACGAGAAACTGAAACCCCATGCGTGGAGAAACCCAAAAATAAACCACCACCGACAGCTGATGCACGTGACCCAGCTCTGACCAATGAGGAGACAAGGCTGGTTGATGACGTAGCAGCGGTAATTGACATTTGCTTGATTCATCCTCAGAAGCTATCTTTGCGTTACAGCTGTCAGTTATCGTATACGTTACTCATTGAAGTGGTTCGACCGAGCGTTTGTATTGACGGTGGCGATTTACTACGTGAAATGTTCGAGTTATGTTATTTTGTTGAGGCCGATAAAAGAGTCGGATTTCGTTGTGGTGGAGGTCATGTGATGGCCGTCAGCCAATCACGTTCGAGTATGCGGCTATGGTGGTATAAAAGCGATCGAAGCGGCGGCGCCATTACGTGATCGGTGTAAATGGAATTGGTGATTATCGAAAGGAGGTGATGGAAATTCCAAGCCATCAACAGCAACCATACGAGCAAACGGCGGAAGGAATAACTGATGATAAGTATGTTATCGTTTTTTTCTTTATAGTCATTTCCATTTGTCTTTACAACGATGTAAATATTGACGTTTGGCCGGCCGCCATTGCAATTGCACTTGAAAGTCGTGTTCAGCGATGCTGATGAAGAACATGTCATCGTCGTGCAGTTTACGTGATTTTTTGCCTTTAAGTGCACCAGTAAGCTCGTAGTTTGTTGAAGACGCTGTTGTAATAATTTAACAGAGCCTGCAGTCTAAAATGAGGGCTAAAAACCGGCCAAATCATATTCAAAACCAAGCGGCGTTTGTTGGAGTACGGCGCTATGGGTAAAATGCGGGATGCGGGTGTGACAGTGGGTAGAGTGCGGGGCACTACCCGCAGTTTACCCACCTGCAGTTCAGTTGCAAGCGGCTGCGGAGGATGAGCGCTGCGCATTTAGCGTTTAGTGTCTTAAGACTGGTGAGTGGTGACTTGTCAGCAAAACTTGACGGCAACATAGGCCTACTCGTGTCTAGTTGTCGTAGTAATTCACTGAGTTTTTAATGTGATATCTGAGCTTTTGTATTATTTTATATTGCCGTAATTTCACGGGGAAAAGAAACTTAGGAGCACTTAGTCGAATGGATAACTGTAGAGGGTGATAACTGGAAAATTTTAGTGAAAACTCCGTCAAAAATTCTTAAGTGGTTGTTAAGACATCAGGGTTCAAAGATCTGAACGTCAAATGTCTCATTGAACATGTGGTACGTTCTCGTTTACGTTATCAGCATCTAAACTTCCAGTTAGCGGCATTACATGTGACTACAAGCGGATGCCGTCTGTAGTCTGTCTGTCTCTCTCAACATGGTCCATCTCCTGCTGTACAGTGAGTATTCGCTCATACATGTGCAGTTGGCAGAAGCAGCATGTGCTGTGCACAGTTCACCCATTGCTAGCGTACGCAGTAGATAAGCTCATCAGCTGCTGAGGTGGGTTGGCAATGCTGCTTTTTACCAGATTACTTTAGAGTTGGACACTTGTTAGCTTAGTCTGCTTAGGCTTATTATTTTCCTGTGTCCTGCAGGCATGGGTGGATACTGAATGACGGCACGAAAGGGCCGTTTACACTATGCACACTTGGATATTTCAGTGGCATTCATGGGCCACAGTCATGCAGTCAGGTTGTGATAACTCTCAACAGCTTGTGGCATTTTGACATGTTTTCATTTTGTTACTGTTGTTATCTAAGGTGTGATGGTGACGGTGGTCTGAAGGACTCGCAGCCACAGACTGATGAGAAATGTGCGTCTAACTCGGCATTGAAGTCTGTGAATGTTGGTGATGATGTGATGGAAGTGGAACTGGACCCTGTCACTCAGACTGAGTGTGTGGACACGCACAGTGATACTGCCAACGTGTGTGCTGCTGACAATGCTGTTTCTAATGGAGATCCAAGCAGTGTCCAGTTACAGATGACTACCAACAGAGCACAGTGTGATGTTCTGCCAGACACTGAAGCAATGGAGACAGATGAAGAGAAGCAGTTAGTGACTGACGTTCAGCACACTGATGACGTGGCTGTGCCTGTGACTGCTGCTGCTGCTGATGCGGTGCTTGATCTGCCATTGAAAGACGATGCCGACGACTCACTGATGCCTCAAGATGATGAACTTGTCAACGATGTATCAGTGCAGTTGGCAGCGGCGGCTGGTGATAAATGTGATAGTGACACAGTGGTTGACAGCGTACATGAGAACCAGTCAGTGATTGCAGCTGCAGCAGAACAACCAGTGACTACTGACATAGCTGCTGATGCTGGTGCTACTGTGCCATGTGACAGCCACGAGCAGTCTTTGGCACAGCAGATGGCGCTAGTGTCTGATGAGCCAGCATCAGCAGACGTGGCTGATGGAGAGAGTGTGAATGATGCTGAGCAGCAACAGCAGCAACCGACGCTGGATGAATCAGAGCCAGTGAGTGCTGAGACAGTGGGTCGAGATGAGGAGGTGGACAATATCAACCAGTCAGCAGATAAGCTACATCAAAGCAGAGATGAGACAGTTGAAGCTGAGAATGAGTTAACGACGACTGCGACGGTGACAGATGACAAGTGGTGCACTGAGCTGACAGTGACTGAGAGTGTGTCTGAGACACAGTTGAATGATGTCAACAGTTCGCCACCAGTGGAAGCCAAGTCGGAAGTACCAGAGGAATCTTGCAGTGGTGAGGTGACAGCCTCACACGACGACACAGTCGGCAACAGTGTGTTGATGGAACCAGCGTCAGCAGCTGACGACAAGTCAGCATCTGAGCACGTTGAGCCAGCAGCAGCAGCAGCTGATGTGCCTGAAGCTGAACCAGCAGCGTGTGATGAGGCCGCAGTTGTATGTGAGACAGTGGATAAGTCGGGAGTAGATGAGAGTATCATTGAGGCAGTAGCAGGCCAGTCAGCTGTGGACGACATTGTGATTGAGACAGAGGAGCGTGCTGTAGCAGAGCTGACTGACACTGCCAGCTCTGTGCATCACACTTGCAGTGGTGAGGTGACAGCCTCACACGACGACACAGTCGGCAACAGTGTGTTGATGGAACCAGCGTCAGCAGCTGACGACAAGTCAGCATCTGAGCACGTTGAGCTAGCAGCAGCAGCAGCTGATGTGCCCGAAGCTGAACCAGCAGCGTGTGATGAGGCCGCAGTTGTATGTGAGACAGTGGATAAGTCGGGAGTAGATGAGAGTATCACTGAGACAGTAGCAGGCCAGTCAGCTGTGGACGACATTGTGATTGAGACAGAGGAGCGTGCTGTAGCAGAGCTGACTGACACTGCCAGCTCTGTGCAGAATGGTGGATCAGGCGAGCAACAAGCTGCCGACTCACAACCATGTTCATTGCCAGTACCAGTCACTGCACCACCACCCAGCGTGCCACAGTCAACACCCGTTGCCGTCATATTTCCTGAAGTGATACAACAGACATCAGACATTCAGAACACTGTGGCAATGGAAACAGGTGAAGGAAATGTTTCTGAACAAGAAATGGAGCAAGACTCAACATCAGCACATGGAGTTGATGCAGTGAAGCAGAATGTAACAACAGAGGAAGCTGTTTCGTCTGAGAGCATGCCAGCATCAGCAGCCCGCGTTGTCGTGGAGAAAGTTGCTGACGCTGAATCAATGAACATTTTGATTCCAGAACTGAGCTCAGAGCTGGCAAGTAAAAGTGACACTGCAGTGGCATCTCAGGAGGGACAGAGAGTAGAGTCATCTCAAGTGTCATCAGTGACCAACTCAGAGTTGAGTGAAACTCCGGCAACGTCAGAACCAATGAAGACAATTCAGAAGCAGACAGCGAATGAGAAACCCGCGGTACACTCAACAAAGACACAGCGGTCTTCTGTGACAACTTCACCGCAGAGGACTGTGAAACAAAAAGCCAGTTCAGGCCGAAGCAACATGCCCAGCAAGCAGGCATCACACGTGGCAGCACATCAACGTACTGCGGCGGCCGCGGTGCCACCTCAGAGGTCTGGACGAGCACAGCCGCCGATGACACGAGGGACTCAAGTTCAACCAGTGTCGACACGTGGGGCTCACCAACAACATCAGCCATCAAGTGTCAAGTCCACCGCGGCTCCAGTAGCAACCAGCAAACATTCACCGATAGCAGCGAGCAAACAGTCTGCACAGTCTCAGCCATCACACAGAGGAGCACCATTGTCGTCCTCTAGAGGATCGGTCTCCGTGACGACAACTGCTGCATCTAAAACAACAGTGACAGCACATGTGACAGCGCAGCGTCGCCATCAACCGGTGGCATCGGTGGCACCATCACCAGTAACTGTACCGCAGTCATCACCTAGGCAACTGCGTCAGCAGCAGTCTGTTGCACCGATGATTCAGTCTACAAAGACGACAGCGCCAAGCAGCGTGTTGGCAGCGCAGCAGGTGATGTTGTCACCAGTCAAGTCTGGCAAGTCGCCGGCGAAGCTGGTCAGCAAGCGAGGTCACGTCACTAATCAGCTACAGTACATCAAGAACGTGGTGTTGAAGGCAGTGTGGAAACACCAGTTTGCGTGGCCATTCTACCAGCCGGTTGATCACGTCAAGCTCAACTTGCCGGTAATCCGCGCCTGCCACCTTGTGTTTATACACTGTGTTTTAAGACATGGACCTCTCTTGTATTTTTAAATAACTTCAACAAATATTAGCCAATGAATCCACAAGGACTGTTAAGGAGTCTTCAGGTAGGTAACAGGTAGGTAACTGATAAATTCTGATAAAACTGGGTACCAGCTTACTTTATTTCAATGACAGCAATCTGCAGAGGATGATGCTAATCAATGAAGGTCATATTTAAAAAAAAAATTCTCTGAGTTCAAGGTTTTAGTTAGAGATAACAGGTTGGTGAAAGAATTTGCAACAAAAGGATAGTTAAACAGACCAGTTGTAATGATTATTAAAACATTGGAAAGAACAGTGTGTAAGTGTGATCTCCCCGGGCGTACAGTAGACAGTTGTTGATGAGGTGACTGATGAATGGAGATGATGATTCTAGGCTTGCGTCCATGGAAAGGGACACCATTTCGAACATTTGTTGTAATAATGGATGCAACATGTCTACTTTTCACATTTTCATGTTGAATGGCTAAATATTTCATGATTTGTTGCAGTATTTTGTTACAGTATTGCAGGGGTCCGAGTTTTAATGCACAGTGTAAGATGGATGCTATCGAATTAAAATAAGCTGGTACTATATTTTGTCCAAATTTTTAGTCTATACATGTAAACATTGGGGAGTTTTTGTAGATACTGTGTTCCAAAAATTATAGATATTAAGCAGTATTTGTTTCAGTTATTTGAAAAAAATATCAGTAATCCGTTTTTAGCGCGAGATGTATGTATATATGTAATATATACATCTTGCGCTTATACCATGATGCCAGTCTGTCTGTCTGTGACGGAAGTGCATTGGCGCATTATAGCTATTTAGGTTTCAAATTCCGATCCCACTTTATCGCGCATTGCAGCCGCTGTACTGCTGGCGGGCAAATCATCTCGTGCCATGCTAGCCAGTGCTAGACTGTCTTGTTTGAAAAACACAGTGTAGTTGTGTTTTGTGCTGTGAGTGAAGTGAAGATTTGCAGTGACTGCTAGAACACAGTTAAATGAATCCGAGGCAGTGTGCTGTCCCTAGTCAGTCTTATGATATTAATACTTATTTAGGAAAACCTACAAAAATACGATACATTAGTGAATTGTTTATAAAAGTTTAATGTTAGAGAGCATTTTGAGCACTTGAGTATTTTTTGTTCTGGAGTACATCTTGACTATGAATTGAATCAATCAACTAAGTCAAGATTAAGACACCATAAATGAAATTAGAAATGCGTGGCAAAGCCTAGCGAATAGACCGCTCGGTGCCGCAGTGGCGGCCCCTAACAAGGTAGTAGTGAAACAAAACAGTGCTAACATCTGGCGAACGTGCAAAGAATGCACATAGTATCAGTTTGCCTTCATTACGGCAACATTATTTGGTTGCCATGGCAATATCCCTTGACATATTGGAAAATAAGGTACAGATCCATCATCTGCACGTAAAGTGCTTTCATATTGTGGAAAGATTTGCAAAAATTGGTCCAGTATATCCGGAAATATTCAACTATATTCGCCAGTTTTTGGCCGTGTAGTACCTACCAGACATACGCAAATAAGCCTTGTCATCTCTGGAGTTATGAGGCAGATGTTAACCAAATTTTTATACGATATAGCCACATCATCTCCGCTATTAACGCGCACAGCTAGACCATGATACTGCAATCGTTTTCTAGCACTAGTGCAACGAATGCAAGTGGTATCAGTCGGTGTTGATAACATTATCTGGTTGCCATCGCAACGTCCCTTGAAAAATTCGAAAATAAGGTACAGATCCATCATCTGCACATAGAGCACTTTCACATGGTGAAAAGGTTGCAAAAATCGGTCTAGTATATCCGGAGATATTCAACTAAATGCGCGAGTTTATTGGCCGTGTCGTATTTGACGTTTACAAATAAGCCCTGCCAATCTGAAATTACTGGACCGAATTTCACGAAATTTTCACACGATATATAGGCATCATTTACGCTGTTAATGCGCGCATTGAGATGGCAATAGCCGATTACTTTTCGGAATGACAGAGCGATAAATGCATTATTGTCACTAAATTGGTTTCCATGGCAACATCCCTTCAGAGATGGGAAAAAAGAAGGTCGGATTGATCATCTGCGATTCAATACCTACTATATGGTGCGAAGATTGTGAGAATCGGGCCAGCGGATCCTGTGATACTTCGGCTCCGAGCGAACAAGTCCGGTACGACACAAAATTGGTTGCCATGGCAACGTCCGTTGAGGAATCAGAGAAATTGGACCGGATCGAGAAAATTCACGCAAAACCTTCCAAGTGAAAAGATAGTGAAAATCGGTCCAGTAGATACTGAGATAACTTTGCTCATATTAAAAAAAAATAAAGAAGAAATTACTGCAGTCGGCAAGTTGCCGATCGGGCTAAAAACATAGCAAGGTTGTCGAACAGGAGAATAAAAGCACATAAAACCCACTAAAAACATGACATTTAGAATGCACATGCAAACACAAAAGACAGACATGCTGCAGTGATGACCTTGCATGACCTTGAGTAATTGTGGAGTTAGAACTGTTTGCTAAGTTTGTGAGTTAGATATGGAGTGTGAAGATTCTTATTTGTGAGTTGTCTAGGACTGTGTAGATGAAGCTTCAGTGACTGAGACACACCGTGAGTGTGTGTGTGTGTGTGTGTGTGTCATGTTGGTAGGACTACTACAAGGTGATAACAACGCCGATGGACATGGGCACGATAAAGAAGCGCTTGGAGTTGTTCCACTACTTGAACGCGCAGGAGTGCATTGATGACTTTCAACTCATGTTTACCAACTGCTACAAGTACAACAAACCGGGCGACGTGCGTATAAATGATGATCAGTCAGTCGGCTCACTGACTGACTGACTGACTGACTGAGTAGTGTGTGTGACTGTCATTGATACATTGACTAGTGTGCTAGTTGTAGTTTCATTTTTAAACAAACAGACAAACCGCCATAGAGTGATTTGTTCTGTGTTGATTGGCAGACTGTATGGCCTACATGACAGTTGTGCATGGTACGCTGGAGGCAGCGAGTTGTCATCAAGGGTGAAAGTGTGCTATTGTGTGTGTGTGTGTGTGTGTGTGTGTGTGTGTGTCTAGGACATAGTGCTGATGTGTGAGGCATTGGAGAAAGCCTTCAATCAGCTGCTGAATGGAATGCCGACCGAGGTACACATGGCGATGTGCACTTGTTCCCTGATGTAACATCTCCACTTACCTATGTGCTGTCTGTCGACCATTGTGTGTTAACTGCTCCACGCCAGAGTCTTTGTTGATTGTGTCAGTGTAGACAGGACATAAGTGTGTGTTTCTGTGGTGTGGCTGTATTCTAAGTCTGATTCTGCCTCTGTGTGACTTTGATATAAACTTTTGTTAATAAACTGAAACTCAGTTTAAAACAGTTAATGTGTAAAGCTGCAGTGCAGTGTGACATCAAACTGTAGTTTTAAACTGATAGTTAATTTGAATAATCTACTGTTTGAAATTGGACTATCTATTTGGTAGCTTTGCTGAAAGTCAAGTTTTGACATCAGTATGACCAAATTCACTTTAGACTCAGTTTAAAATTTCTTGTTTAAAACTTGTGTTATATGAATGTTAATGTGTGATAATTGGTTAAAAACTTAAAGTTTATGTCCAGTTTAGACAGTTCTTTTTCAGCAGCAGAAAATAATAAGAGTCTGAAGTGATAACGA
>Ga0209782_1001593_pt1 | contig 11987 bp, 6 predicted proteins | sample WorMetmaBAHAMAS1_FD_187390 | JGI IMG/M metagenome (GOLD analysis project Ga0209782, IMG submission 187390) | Marine gutless worms symbiont microbial communities from Max Planck institute for Marine Microbiology, Germany - Inanidrilus... | ecosystem: Host-associated > Annelida > Digestive system >... | reverse complement strand
AGTTTTATTTTATGTCCCCCCAATAATCGTTTGAGATCGAAGCCCTCGTCTGAGTTTAAGAGCGTCTATATCAAACTGAACTGCAGCGAACTGAGTCGGCACGACATAAAGACGTTCCTTGTGTAGTTCGGCGGCCGTGCGTCCCGTCCTGACAGTGATGAGTCAGAGCCGAAGCTGAGGTGGTTCGGTGAATGGTGAGGCTGGGGAATTGATTTTCAGCGAGTACCACCGAGTCACCGTGTATAGCTAGCTGGACTGGGTGTTCGTGGCAAGCCGTACGCCATGTCGCCGCGGTCGTCGTCTGCAGAGCGTATCTAATAAAATCGTGCAACGTGTCCGAACGTGCGGCCACCGACCGACCGACCGAGCGGTCGGTCCTGGTCCAGGCCGACGTCGACGACGAATAATTTCGACAAATTGCCATTTCGACCGGTTTACGACGTGCCCGAGTCACCGTCCGTCAGTGAACGCCGACCACCGCCCTCGTGCAACCGTGTAGTTGTTACGAACGTTTCGGTCGAGAATACTAGAAATGCGTGGCAAAACCTGGCACGTAGCCCGCCCGGCATAGCAGTGTCGCCTCCTAGCGAAAAGTGCCGAAAGAAAACCATGTACTGATCGACGCAGTGCTTAGCAGTGCCGCCGACTATAGTAAAGTTACTAACCTGCCCCAGTTTACCAGCATGCACCCTAAATCAAAAACGAAACAATAGCGATAAACACTTGACTACTAGCCTACGCATTCACCAAACTTTGTGATAATCTGATTAACAATGACAGAGATATACTCATTGACATCTCAAACTTATGCAGATATTAGAAGTTAAAATTCTCTGACTTAGCACTCAGCAACACAAAATGTACCAGACTTTTATTGTGATACATTTAAAATCTTAGGAATGTAAAACAGATTATGAACTCTACACTATGAAGTTTTTGTGCCCAACATCTGACATGTTACATCTGTAGATACTATAGCACTCAGGCTACTAATATACCAGTAGATATTAAAAGTATCAGCTTCTGTACTCTGTAAAAAATATGTTTTTTATGCCAGCTGAAACTCGTTTTTTTATTTGCCCTGAGGAGCAAACCCAAAAAGGTTTTTTTAAAGGACTAGAAGGTTTTATATAGAAAACTTTCGGCAAGGGTTTTTTTTCAAAAACCCATTTCACTGCCACAACCTGTATACGGGTGATTCTACCGAAGGAAATTTTGCTATTAACGAAATCTCAAAAATAAAAATTAGATTTTTTTCTATTATTCAGCCTTACTCATGTCTGAGACACTTGTGAAACTGAAACTGGTACCAGCAGCGAAATAGTTTTACCAGAAAAATTTTAAAAAATTAAAAAGTAACATAAATGCCGGATCATTTTGTCATTACCATAACTGCCATTCGTTTTGCTCTTAAAAGTTTTTAGGAGATATTACAGCAAGACAGTATTGCATTTTGGTGCAGTGTACCGTTCTGCATGTACACTAAAAAATTTCCGGTTCTGAACAGCACCATCACAACAGAAATACAGAACTTTTAGACCTGCTACTATTTCAATATATTCTATGCATTCCCAAAGGACATTGTACAGTGTATTTGCAGTCAATGTTTTTGTAGCATATGCATCAAAAGGGTATCTAACGTTTGAAGTTATTCCTCTTACCATGGTATCTACAGAAAAAAGTCAATCACTTTGCAAAGCTTAACTATTGTAACAAACAAGAATTTGGCAAAAGTCTGCACTGTGATGATGCCTGTGACTTTACCAAACGACAATACATGAAAGTGGTAGCCTAGACGCCTGAAAGTACTTAAATAGCTTAACTAATTCTTGCAATTGTGTATAACAAATGGATCAGTTTTATTACTGCTCATGTCATTTGCAGTCGACGCACACAAATTCATCTTCGTCGTAGGCTTTTCTAATCCTTGGCAAGACATATGAAACCAGTTGTTGCAGATCTGGCATTGAATCCACTACAAACCGGACGTGTCAGCACAGAACTGTAAACCGCAGGCGGTGCACGGCACGGTGTCAAGACTGTGGACATCAGTTGTCTGCTTACGTCGACGCCTCTGGTGATGAGATACTCTAACAACTGTCGTGGATTTCTTTCGGCGACGTTTCTTTCGTGGCTCTTTCACCTAACAAAATCCACAGCACGCTTTTTACCGATGAGCAGGGATGTAGCCAGGCATTGGCTTGGGGGGGCTTCAGCCCTCCCAAACTAAATGTTAGCTCCCCCCAAACAGAGTTTGCGAATTTTGATATTTCTGTGTGAAAGTGCACAAAAATGCATTATTTCACACAAAATACCACAAAATTTTCTGGGGATGGGGCACAGCCCCCTCCCAAGACCCCACTCTTGCTGGGGCGAGGTACACCTGTTCCCCAGACCCTACCTTCTAGGCACCTACGGCACCTGAACTCCCTTTGGCTCTTGGTCTTGGCACCTTGGTGGCTTAAGCCCCCCCACTCTAAAAATGCTGGCTACGTGACTTCATCCGTGGTAGTTGGGTGTTGAGTTGAACGTAAGTCTCCAGGGTGCAGATGTGAACCGATGTTTTCTGGAACAGGTACGACATGTTCAGTTTCTAATGCTGTCATTAAGGAAATTTTGTTACATCAGCTTGTCAATTCGAAATAATCATTAACCTAGAAAAATAATCAAAGACATAAATGCACTGCAACTGTAGCCAAAGTAAGGATACTCTGAGAAGTACAGATGTCATTGTTGAGTAAGTAATGAGAGTAGGAAACACCAGGAGGACAAGAGAAACAGCTAAGATGTCTTGTTTCAATGTGTCTAATCTGATGAACAACGACTTGATGCAAACTCATTGTGGCTGGGACACGATGTACTGACACGCTTGACAACAGTGATGCAGTCGATTCAATGTCATTTGCTGTAATTTAAAACAACTTCGTGGCTGTCTGTCCATCCAGAACATCGTAATGTGTCTGTGGATCTGGTATATCCTTTTCCTGGGCAACCAAACGATCGGCAAGACGCTTCAGTGACCCACCGATGCTCCCTTTCCATGACCGCTTTCGGTGTAGTTCCATGTTCCAGTAGTAAAAGGCCCAAACATAGATACCGGTAGCTGTGAGAAAAAGTACAAATTCCATCTGTTTCGATATTGAGTAGTCGGTCCGTCCGACAGAAAGTGTATACGGACAATCTCAGGAAATTTTTTCGGTAACGAATTTCAGGACCGGTGTGATGTGGGCCCATATTGCAGATGGATCATGGCGAGTACTGTCGGAAATCGAACAAAACGTCGTAACCTGCTGCTTGTTGTTTTCGGCAGTCTGGTTGGTGTAGATAACGCCGGTGTGCATGGATGCTTGCTGACAAGATGCTCCAAAGTGGACGCTGTGTTTCACTGCTAAATTTGCACGTGTAGTTCTCACTGAAGTCTATATGTATCAGGCACTCGTTATGCGTAAGACTGTCTTTCAGGTGTTTGGTGAAACTGTACTGATGTCGAATTCTGTACATGTGTGTTAAGAAGTCAGGAAGTAGCTGATTAACGGCATCGATCATCTCTTCGACCGTGGAGGAAACAGTGACTTTTGTAGTTACCTTAACTTGGACGTCCTTTCCGGTACTCACATGCTGAATCTGGTTCTGCGATGTCCACTTGTAGTAGAATGAATGACAGTTGATATTTGAAGCTGACAAAACTGGAATTTTCGTTTCTTTGCAGGAGCTGCATTCTCCATAAGCACAAGCTTTATCTTCTACATCACAGCACAGTGTGCAAAACAGCTGTCCTGTTCTGCTGTGCTAACTACACCCAGAAAATGGAGTTTGTCGAGCAGATATTGCATGTTTTCATGCTTCAAGCACAGGCAAGTTTCACGATCTTGGACACACAGCGCGTCCATCTCAGCCTGGAACAGTGTTCGAAAAAACATGTGCAACAACTCAAAGAAGGCATAAAAAGTCGAACGTTTTTTTTCGGATTTTGAAAAAAAATGCGAAAAACGTAACAGTGCTAGAACAGTTTTAGATAGCAAACCGACCGAGCAAAGTCTGAACGTACAAATAAACAACCAAGCTCTCGTTTGGAAATGGCTCGGGTCACGCTCAGGCAGCCGAGAACTCAACTACCGAACTCGACATTTACTGTTCTGATCACTCGGTGAATTCAACTCATTTTGAGACAGAGGACTAAACCTAGGCGTTTTGACGTTTTTTTTCTACGCGTCGGTTCCAAATAACGTAACTAGAAAACCTAGCGGTATATTGTCGCCAAACACTTGAACAAAGGTGGACAAAAAGTAGCGATTGAATCCTGCAGCTGCACTCTCTGCTTTGCTATGACTGGTGCCAATATAATGTCACATGCTTCTCGTAGATAAAGGTACACCTGCCATGCCTGATCTTCCTTGCTCGCATATTTACCCACTAGCTGAGGAAACAGCAGACACAATTTTGATTTCTGTATTGCTGTTCCTGAAATTGGTCCATTTGGCTTCGTAAGTGCTTTACTCAATAGGCACGGCTTGTTTTCAGGATGATTAAGTTTGACCATAGCCAAAGCACTGTTGGGTATTTCTAATGAAGTGGTGGCAAATTACCCAAGCAACAAATTTTAATGCAGACTGTCAATGATACTTTTGAAACTGCAACTAATGTATTCCTGGAAGTACAGAAAAGCAATATTAATGTGCAGCAAAGCTTAAGCATTGCATATAAGTGACAAAAATGAACTTGATTAGTTTCGGATTGTTCCACTCTGTCACGGCCAATTATATGCTGTGACGGAGTGGAACAGTAATTCAGCTAGAAGCACTGAAACATTGCAAACCTCCGCCAAGCCCCGTCTTATTGTGAATTTAAGTTAATTTCGTTTGCCCTAGCACGCTGCGTGCAGCCCGCGCTATGATTGGCCGATGATATAATGACGTCATGTTTCCATGGCGACGAATGCTGGTGCATGCCCTGCAGTGTAGCATCACGCACCGCAGTCGGTTAATACCACTTTCCCTATCTACCAATAGTATCGAATCCGGAAAACAATCCGTGTAGATCTATCCAGACGCTGATCGGGATCGCCACTAAAAGTTAAGCATCTGTTCCTTGGCCCATTGCCAACCCTCCCTGAAAATTTCATCCAAATCCGTTTGGCTGTTTTTCCGCAAAGTTGCTAACAGACAAACAACAACGATTACATAACCTCCTGGGTGGAGGTAACAAGGTGTTAAGTTCAGTGGGATAAAATGTGTATATACGACCACAAATTTTAACACGTTATAGGCCATGCACACAACATGCAGCTGGAAGTAATCAGTGTTTTTTATTTATTAGTATGAAAATGAAATCTAACTGGCTATGTTACTCAACAAACATGTGCCTTAATGAAAAGCTTCGATAACCAAGTTAGTTTAGAGAAGTGTTGAATGAGTCAAAAATGTAATGTCAAGCTTGTTATTATATGCTCATCATTCACGTCTTGAACTTTTTCCTTTTGCACATTGCGGCCTGTCTTCATATATAATCATATCCTTCAGCGAAGCAGGTCGAGAGCGAAGTTCACGAACACGGTGTGTGGCAGGCATCATCGGTGAGTGGTCAAGGACGGACTGACGGCTAGCATGAATAAACCATACTGGCCCAACAACTGTGACATTTTTACCAAATTGCACAGGAAAATAGTCAGTATTTTTGAGGCAGGCAAATACAAGCTTCCAACTTCATCAAAGCAACGATGTGACAGAAAACGTTCTGCCTGCTGCATTTGATGCCTAAGTGTTCAAGTCCAACAAATGTTCTTAAAATTTCCAGCTGGGTGTGCAGTTTTCTTTCAAATCAGCATGCTTAGCCTCACACCGTATCACCCAGCTGTACAGCGGCCCTAATTATCCTGATCACATGAGTGTAGTCAATCATATTGTGGAACTTTACAGTCACGGTAGCATCAAACACTTCTTGATATTCCAGCAAAAATTCTTCTACAGTGGTCCGAAAATACATTAGTTCATCAAAAAAACTACAAACCACAGCAGTACAAAACTATCAGGTGAGCATCAAGTACATTTCCCATGCACAATCACCATCTGGTACAAGATCGCCAATCAGCAGTTTAATCCAAACACCAGATTCAACAATTTAATGGCTGACAAGTACAGAGTCCCCTTCTTAATGATGTCTGCTGTAAGCAATGGTGGAGGACTGCTGTAATCAAATGAAAATGTTGATATGCACTAATGCCATTACATAATGACACACTCCTTCAGCAATGTCATGCATAATATCACAATACACATCGTCAGTTGCATGAAATGACGGCAGCATGTTGTATGAGTAGCAATCCTTTATGCCAGTTATACTTGAATTGCACAGCTGCACAAATGATCGTATGAATCTGGTCTTCGAAGAAGTTGTTCTTGCTCTACTAATGTAGTGCTATGTCCAAACGTGCTGTCTTGCAGAGTCTGCATGGGTAGTTTGCTGTAAAACCTTCTACGTAACCAAGCAGACCATTCAAGTTATCACTTGAACCATAACTACAAACACCTTGTATGACTCACCATCATCCAGTGTTACTCCAATTTTGACATTTCATCCAAGAAATAACGAAAACACCATGAGTTGTACATTCTGACGAATTAATAATCATGTTCATAATATGTTTTCAAGTTTTGAGTTAATTGTAGGTGAGAAACAATTCACTACTGTGTATTTTACACCAATCTTGTGTATTACAGCATGACTGCCTAGAGGATTTACTGTTTCTAAGTCATCATAAAAGTCAGAAACAGGTATGACAACTGTTTTCTAATCTGCTGAATGCTTCAAACGAACTGGGTGATCTCGTCATAGTTCTCCTTGAAAAAAGTCAGTAATTAAATCACAATTCTTGTGTTCACTATGCAAGTGATTAATGACATGCTGTAACACTCCTGGTAATTTCAAAAAGGTTTCAAGCACTTATCTGAGGGAAACAAATTGTCCTGTCACCTTTTTAACTTTGCCAGAGACTTTACCTGCTGTTGATGTAATGTAAGAGTCAATATTAAAAGTATGCGGTGCAGTATAAAAAACCATTTCTTTCAAAAAATTTTTGTTCTTCCATTCCATACGGATAGCATCAAATGGATTTGCAATCACATCCAAGAGCTTCTTTATACCCTGAACGCTGTCTGAAGGTATATTATACTCATCAACAAGTAACTGCACATCCTGCTATACAGCAGCAGTTGCATGTATGAACAACCTGCTGTAATATTATTCACTGTGGACAGAGGAATTTTTAGATTACTCCTGAGCCTAGAAATAAACAGTGCACCATCGTAGAAAACACCCCGTTCATCAACGTTATTCTGCAGAATGTACATATAAGCAGAGCTGACACTAGCTGTTCCAGGAACATCTGTTTCCTCTGTTGTACAGTCCATAGACTACATGTCTCTTAAGCATTACTAGCACTGCTGCACAATTCATTCATGTGATCTATAGTGGTAGTGCTCCCAATTGTTTCACGATGGATCTGGATTCAGTTAGTCTTATGGGCATTTGTTGTGTGTCTGAAGCGCCTGAAATCGAGTAAACTCATGCTGACAACCTTCCTGACCACAAATTAATTTATCAGTATATGAGCTTTTGTTATGGTATACCTTCAGATGCAGTTTGTACTCATTAAAGTCTGCACTAGTATGGTTACAATAACCTGTTTATTATAAGCATAACAAATGAACATTACTGCACTATTTTTTTACTCCAAGAACGTATCTGCAACCCATCCACAATGCTTCAAGAACTGTCGTTATATCTTAATAAAAGGTATTACGCATAATTTTAACACAACTGTTAAGTGGTAATAAAAAATGTATGAAAAGTCATAAGAGGTATGATATGCAAGCCAGCACAATTCAGTGCTTGTCACAAGCAGGATAACTTGGGAGGGTCATGACAAAAAGGGAAGTCTGCATAAAAATTGGGGATGATGGACACTGAAGCAATGGTGACCCAACTGAGTTAAAATGCAATGGCTTTCTTGACATTTAGGGATGTACCAGCTTCCAGTTTGTGAAATCCAGCAGGAGCCGCACCTGGACAGATTTGCATATTGAAATCCAGCTGGGGCCAGTGCCAGATTTGTTGAAAAAAGCTTATTATAATCATCATGTGGCATGCTCACTGTGTGGTGATAGCTGTTTCCATGATCTTATGCCACAATGGACAGTCTTTCACTTTTCTGTAGGCTGAATGTAAACCAAGGTTCAAATATTTGAGGTGTCAGTGGTTGAGTTTTTGAAAATGGCCTATCAGCCATCTCCAGTTGATAGGTAGATTGCTCACAGTGCATGGTTGTTGTAATCTTCAGCTGGGCATGCTCGAGCCACAAGACCAAACAGTTCTGAGTCATCTCTATCTGATAAATGTTATAACTGTTGGCTAGCCAGTTCTTGCATGGACTTAAGATTTAAGGACTACTTAAATTAAGTATGGTTGGTGCAACCCGACCTAGTTGCATAATATGTTGGCAGACTTGTACTGAAGTCGCTGTCAGTTATTGCAAATGTGACTGACTTGGAGCTAGAGGCGGCAGCAACTTGGTGACAGCAGCTCTGCACACAAAAAAGCGGTGTCTTGCAACGTGAGACACTGTGTTGTATGACGAGCATCACCCAATGTCGCCTTTTCACTCCTGAGCATTGGTGTCGCCCATGTCTCTACGTGTGTAATGTCGCCTCACGTGGCTACGCTTCATGATGCTTGCATGGCTACACTCATGTCGTCCAGCTTGCTACACTTATGACGTATTTAAGGCTACATATATGGCGTGTTAAGGCTACTTTTTGTCGTCTTCATGGCTACACTTATGATGTCTCTGTGGCTATAAATGTTGTCGTCTTTAAGGATACATTCATCTCGTGTCTTAGGCCACAATTCTGTGGTCTTTGTTGATCAACACTTATGCCATGTATAGCGAAGCCAGCCCTGCCAAAAATTTAAACCCCTGGTGTCCCTGCTATGTGTAGACCACTTAATGTTTTGTATTACTCTAATCAGTGCTGGATGGATGCATACTGAAAGTCGGGCTGGTTTAGACGTTGAAAATTGGTGGATCACCTCTATACACTACTTTTAGTTGAAGTAACTGAATTGTTAGATAACTATAAATTGTCAAATCGCAGCCACTATTAGGTTGCAAAAGAAAACAAATTGAATATTTTGTATGTCCCTGCATACCATCTCATATCAGTAGTGAACAAACGCATGCTAATTCAATCAACAGTCTACATCATCATCCCAGTATTTGTCAAAACTGATCATGTACTTTAATTGCACTAAAACATCAAACCACATTGCAAAATTAAAATAAAAGCTTGACTTACAAATACAATACTGTGGATAAAACACGACTCAGAAGCACAACTCAGATGCACAATACTGTGATGAAGCATGACTTTTGTAAGTTACTTTTTCACTGTAATCATTACCACTGAAGTGGACAACATCACCACCAAAGTTAACATTAGAAGCAGTAAAACACCTCCATGTTTAGCACCAGGTTCAGCAATGGTGCTAAAGGTCATTTTGGCAGAATCTTCAGCCTCTCAAACAGGCCGAACACACACTTGAACTCTGCTGGGTAGCAGACGTTGAAGACAAAGAAACACTATATTAGGAATTTGACGCAGTTATCGAAACATGACATGTTGTTAAGTTTCAGTGCCGTGGCGTCCGCCTGCACCCAGTACTGGTCACTAAAGTAGAATAGTATCGGTTGAGTCTGACTGATGGCTGTAAGTTGTTTTGCAGATTCTTCTGGCATACGGTTGTCACCCTAAATACAGACTTCTATGCTGTACATTACAGTCCATTGTCATGTGGACTAATCCATAGTGCCTGCAAAAATAACATTTATCTCCCTCCCTTCCGCATTTTTGTCTGCACTGTCGATGTACTGCGGTCCTGGTTTACGCACCTGCATTTCCCTGACCATCAAATCACAACCGTGATGCACTAACAGAATACCGTAGTATCTGCCTGTCTCAAGTTCCTCAAAGTGCCGTGACGCTGTTAGTTGGGCGAAAGGAAAAAAAGGCCAGATAAACAAAAATGCTGTTGTTGAGGAGTCTAAAATAATAATGTGTGATTGCCACGACGTGTACAGGTTACTGACTTTTATGAAATTGAAGACAAATTTCTCAAAGCTGATCGATTAAACAACTAAGTGCAATATTACAAAAATTATAGAAAGCAAGTGTACATCAAAGGACTTGTAGAACTTCTGCAGTGGTGATAGTCTGGCACGCCGTGCCTTCTCCCATGTGAAGGTGGTGCAGGCAGAAGGAATGGCAGTACCATGTAAGACATCCTCGTTTTAGAATCTGACACATCAGGAACGACAACACAGTTACTATACATGCAAGATCATGACTTGCACAGTTTTGTAATGAAACTTTCTTTGCCAACAACAGGCAGGACAATTCTGGAAAAAAAATAATAGATAAGGATATAACAAATCAAGTGGCAGGTGTTAAACAGTGGAAATTAATTGTTATGCTACAAAATTCTAAACCACATAAGATTTTATCTGGTGCGCAGACGTTACATGCCACACAGTAATACAACTTCCATGAGCATAAAGTCGAAATACAGTTAAACATCACACAGAAAAATAGGAATATTCAAGTCTGCATTCCACAGAGATCAAGTTTTATTGGCATAAATCTAGTGTCATTAAATGTGGCAATATTTGGCATAAGGATTGACTTACTCTAAGACTGAATAATGTGTTGCCAAGATGAGGTGAAAAATGCCAATAATTTCAAAATGTAGAATTAAGTAAGAACATTACCTATATGTAAAATGTAATGACTTATCAATTTTATAGCGCCACTTTGCCCAGTTAATATAATTTGGTTACAGTTACAAATGCATTGTGTGACTGTTACAAAATGCTTTTGTAACATTCACAAAATAATGACAACGAAATTATTTTGTGATCGTCACAAAGCGTATTTTGTTGTCTTCACAAAATCAATTTTTACAGTGTAAGCTTCTTGTATTTGGAACAGCTATGCTGCAGTACACGCATGTATCTGATCGTACAGTACGCGTTTTGTTTCTTACGTCCGCTCTATAAAGCTTAAATTCCATGGAAGCAGTTTTCCTCGTAGCATCCTCTATGAGGAAAACTGCTTCCGTGGAATTTAAGCTTAAGTTTTGATCATGCTCACATTTCATGCAAGAAATACAGCAATCAGCGATGGACCCTGTGCCATAATAAGCTCTAGTGTTCCTGCCGTCATATATGTGCCTTTTAAACAGAGGCAGCATTTACGTGTGATCGGCGGTGTATGCTGTTTACACAATATACAAGTGTATTAGCTTGGGACCAATACAAAAGGGCCTTTGTACTGTAGCGACGGCAAACCTTACAGGGGTGTTGCTCGTTAGCAGCGAACTGGTCTCTACTGTATTACTGTGTCTTGTTACTTGTTTTTCCCACTGCGCTGTTGATAATACGGTATTGATATGAATTAGCTATATCTTGCGACATTTACGGCCCACTAGTAGTGCTCCAGGAAGCGTAGTCGGTCCGATGTGTGACTCTTTGTTTCTGTGCTTTTCTGGACAATAACTTTTGACTTATGTGACGTCTGACCAAGATATTTGTGACACTGGTTCACCTTGACATTGTCTGTATAATCAAGTCAGTAGAAACTTTTCCCCAACCTGACCCGAACCACAGATCGGATAAAGAATTCAGGGGCCCGATTTACAAAACATCCTAAGATGATCTTATGATAAAATTACGACAATAACCAAAGTTATGAACATCCTAGGAGAAACTTGTGATCATGCTGATTTACGAAAAATCGTATGGTAGAACTGCGAAGAAATTACGTCATTACTTTACGATCACATTCTTGCAGTCGTAAGTCAATGGTAGGACCAAACAATGCGACAAAATTGTAATAAATCACCACAAACTTACAGTAAAGTCACGATAAAACTTACAG
>Ga0209782_1001592_pt1 | contig 11989 bp, 12 predicted proteins | sample WorMetmaBAHAMAS1_FD_187390 | JGI IMG/M metagenome (GOLD analysis project Ga0209782, IMG submission 187390) | Marine gutless worms symbiont microbial communities from Max Planck institute for Marine Microbiology, Germany - Inanidrilus... | ecosystem: Host-associated > Annelida > Digestive system... | reverse complement strand
TACTATATGAGCAAAGCTATCTCAGTATCTACTGGACCGATTTTCACGATTTTTTCACCAGATGGGAGATATTTGCGTGAATTTTCTTGATCAGGTCCAGTTTTTCCGATTCCTCAAGGGACGTTGCCATGGCAACCAATTTTGTGGAAAAATTGTGGCAAAATTACTTACCCCCTGCACTTATCACTCTGTCATTCCGAAACGGAATGGGATATCGCCTTGTGAATATGCGCATTATAGCTCCACTAATTGCCGTACATCGTGCGAAAAGATGGTGAAAATCGGTTTAGTAGTTTTTGAGTTAAAGTGGGAGAGAAAATGAAAATTGTGCGGCAACTCGGCCAAAATTGGCCTCTATAGCCGAATATCTCAACAACTACTGAACCAGTTTTTACCAACGTTTCAGCGTTGGTAGATGTATATATGCGGATTATAAAACTGACATAAGTTTCACAGTAATCCAAGGGACGTTGCTATGGTAACCAATTAATTTTGGGTGATTTTTGCAAACGTCAAAATTGATCATCTCACTCTTTGCTCTCGTGTTCTGAAATGAAATGCACTATCGTCCTGCAGATGCATGCTTGCTCTAGCTCGTATTAAAATGGTGAAAATCAATTCAGTAGTTTTTGAGTTAAAGTGGGGGAGAAAATGACAATTGTGCTGCGACTCGGCCGAAATTGGACGATTTTCGTTCATTTGGCATACTGGCGTTCTGAAACGGATTGAATATCACAATTTTAATTTCAGCAGGTTAATCGGCAATCATTTCTGTACATGATGTGAAAATTTGGCGAGATTTGGTTAATTAGTAGGCCTATTCCCGGAGTTTTAGGCGAAAAAATTGTACGGCCGGAGTCAATAATTGTTACCACGTTTAGTTCACCTATGTTCGCTATGGGATGGGGCTGTTGGGCACTCAGTTAAGTAAGTGTTTTTTCACGAATATTTGCTAGGGGGCGACACTAAGGCGCCGAGCTGGCTATACGCTAGGCTTTAATTGCAACGCATTTTCTGTTTTTGTATTTGTGTGGAAAAAAAAATTGGCAAAAATTGTCATATTCATCCAGCCGATTATCTCCGAAAGTAGGCTACTCGACCGATCTGAAGCATATTTTCAGCGTTGGTAGACACGGGTGTGAGGATGATTAGGCCTAATTAATAGGCTTAACATGATATTTGTTTTGAGGTCGCTGAAGAAGCCTTACTATGGTTATTGGTAACCAATTCAGTTGGGCACAGTTTATCAACGCTTTGTGAAGTTTCCGCAACCACCGCGGTAACGTGCATAAAAGCAGACATAGTCCAGACACGCTATACAGCACTGACGCTGAATGAAACGCACCTATCCTATAAATTATGTACAAGAGCTGTGTGGCGGCCATCGATTGAACAATGTTCTGACTGATTAGTGAGTAACGAGTAACTATTTACTTTTAAGGAAGTTTGATTATCGTGAATATTTCCAAATATTTGTTACTTAGGTATTTAGATTTAACAACAAACAATTTAATGCACCTCTCTACTCTCTAGTAGTCAGTGTAGATATGATTAAGATCAGCTGGTAATTCCAGGTCAATTCAGTAAAATGACAATGGTAAAAGGAGTTGAATCGAAGACTGTGTCAGATGTTTTTCGTGCGTTATTCAATGGTTATTGTCCAAATGATGATACATTGCTGGAGAAGTTACGAACTTGGCTGGAAACATCCGTTAATGATGCTGGTAATGTGCGCCACCTATTATCGCTCAACTATGGCATGACTGGTGGAGACATTACGGATGGGGCAGACTGGTCAACCAGTAAAATGCAACTTTCTGCCAGTTTCTGGTCACGTCTGCTGAAAATGTCTAACTAGTTCAAGGTGTTTAGTGACAAATTATGTGCTATACGTACTAGAAAGCCTGTAAATATGACTTGTTATAGTAGGAAAGTTGCATTTACTGGTTGGCCTGTCTGCCCTATCCGTAATAAGTAAATACGTAAGATAATTTATACCCAGCAGCACCTAAAATAAGAGTCACTAAACGCTGGTGGTGTCTCGAGCTCGAACTATGAAGTATATCTTTAGTTGTTGGAAAAAAATTGTTCAGTGTTCAATTGCCGAGAAGTGAGTTTATGCTGATAAAGGCACATTTAAAGTTGTCAGATGATCGGAGTTGATGGCTAAAAGCTGGTTGGGTATAAAATGCGTAACTGCGTAACAGCGTAACTGCGTAACGGCCGACGTATAAAACGCGTAACAGAATTTGCGTAACCGTTACGCACTTTATACCTGCCAAGCAGAGTCTGGCTATCGTCGAGGCAAACTTTTTCAAACAACATCGACTTGCTGTCGTGCTCTTTACGTAACTTGAGTTGTACTGTCTGATCAATATGTATTTAGAATATGTTAAGAAAATGTTTATTAAAAACTAATTGGCAATGACTTGGCTTTACTTCTGTGCACACACCGTCACACCCAGGGGCGTCTAATCCTCCACTATGGGTGGGAAATCAACTCCTGCTCAACTAAAGCACACCTGACGATCTCAGTGCAAAAAAACTAGTTAAATGGCTAGTATAGACGCCCCTGGTCACACCGACCTAATTAGCGAGGTATGCATTAATGGCCTTCACGCCAGGTAGTCGTAATAAGCGACGACTAATAGGCCTAAAATGACAACAACAGGAAACAATTACACGGTTCATGTCACATCAATCAGCGTATACACAGGGACACATGGAGCAAGCCAGTAGTGACGTAGCAATGGTAATTAATCTGATGACAATTAACACATAAGCCACACTGGGCCGTCCTGCTCACTATATAAGCAACACCTCGACACGTTCAGCTGCACTTACTTCATTCGAGAATCGAGAGCAGTAATGTCGCAAGACATTTACTCACAGTTGTTTTCGGCCGAAGCTCGTTCACAGCCTGTTGAAAGGCCTCGTGGCGGAACAGCGTATGTCTACGAATGGACAGACGACACGAATAAAGACGACTGGCGTGCGGATGGCTACAGATGGCGTCAGTCCGGGTCTATGAAAGGGACCAGAAAGGCCGGAGAAAATCAGCTGTCACGCATGTACTTACACGTACGTTTGAATGTTTTTGCACATTTACTATATAGGCCTAGGCCTACATGGGCTGGACATTTGGACAGCTTAGTTTTGTTCTATTGATTTTATTACCTGCCATGAATGTGTGCAAATGACGTCATCCACTTTCTGTGACGTCACCACGCGCTTTGTTAGCAGTAACAGCCTGTTGCTTGCGGTTTCATGTATCTGACGATCCCATTCACTCGATTAGGCTAACTTTGACTCCCCCCCAACTATTTGCCATGCAATTTTTACCGCGCGACGCTATGCTAGCACGGAATATGCCCATACTACAGACATTGGTAACCATGCACAGACATTAGGCCTAAATATTCACTAGACTTCTTACGTCCACTTAGAACAGCAGAAGCCTTTGAAGCCGTCGCTTGGCTTCCGTCGTCTTGCTGCAGACGTCTTGCTTTAGGCCTACGTTGATGTTGTGTGAGCATAAATGTGATTTTAACAAACATGTAACACCTGATTATCGATAGATTTACATGACAAAATTTACACATCGGCGTAAAATAGATGTTGTGTGGAATACGAAAAACCTGCGTCCATTAACACTACGTCACTAATAGGCCTACACGTCAGGGACGTCGGCGGCGGTCATGTTCGTCGGCGATCGACGATGGCTTCGGCTTGGCTCACAGATTTAAATATATATTCTACGTCCATTAATGTCATATGTGAGTGTATTCTCAGCGACGGCCATTTTTGTTAGAGAACGACGATGGCCTTAGCCTGGCTGGCCAGTACGCGGGCCGTGGCTTGGCTGGCCAGTTATGAATCTCCAAAGTTTTCCCATTCAGTAAGTAAGTATTTGCTCATGTTGCAGGTGTATGATGCACCAAAGTCGTGGACTAGCACGTTCACCCGTATTGTGTACGCGCGGGGTGATCTACCGAAATGTGTGCTAGTTCAGTACGTAGGAGACGAGACTGTTGCTGCCCATTTTCCACACGGCAACTCCAAATCGAAATCGAGAAATTATGTGCGAACGCAGCCACACGTACTACGCAACATTGCCAATTCGACAGGTGGTCCGCAGCAGGTCTACCAACAACTTATCACGGAAAATGCCGGATGTTCGGGGATGCAGTCGTCAGCTGTGCCTAGAAATACGAGACAGGTTTGGCATGCGTCTTTTTGTAAAGGTTAAGGTCACATATAGGCTACTTAATTGGGCTATCTGGTTAACTTTTATTTCTTTATTCACGTCAGACAGGCGTGCGATGAACAGTCTCGTTGTGCCAAAAAGTGTCATAAATTATTTATTGGTTACATGTAGGCCCTACTTAAACCTTAAATTAGGCCCTGATGAAATTATGTAATGTTTTAGGTGAAAAACGTACAAAGTGCCGAGCGAAGTAAAGGTCGTCTGTCCAGAGATGCACTGTACAATCTGCATGAATTCGCTTTCGACTCTAACTTTATACACCATATCACAACTTTGCCTGACCTTGAAATATTCATGTACCATCCACCGCTGTTAGACTTGTTTCTTGGCACCCTCTCAAACCTTTCATATCCAGCTGCAGCAATCCAAGTACTTTCATATGATACGACGTTCAACTTGGGTGATTTTTACCTATCTGTGCTTCTCTATCGTCACACTGAGTTCAGTCCACCACCATCCATTCCTTTGGCCTATCTTCTACATGAGCGTAAACTTACCGTCACTCACGACCACTTCTTTGCTCACATCCGCTCTATCCTGCCTGATCTGGAGTGCGCTGCTAACGTCGTCATCGTTACTGATGCAGAACTAGCCATTACTACGGCGGTGTCAAAGAACTTTCCTCAGCTACCGTCGTATCTCTGCTGGAACCACGTACAACAGGTATTAAAATTGTGATTTTTTGGCCAGTGAGTGTGTTTCATTAGTATTTGCTAGGGAGCGACACTACGGCGACGGTCGGCATATAGACTAGGCTTTACCATGCATTTCCAGTCTTATTGCTGTACTTATTGCGTCTGATTGTTTCAGGACTGCAAACGTTGGATTCGGGACCACGGTGCGACGAAGAAAACTGAACTGACGTACTACACGGATTCTATCAACGAATTGCTGAGCAGCTCGTCCATTGACGATTACAGAGAAACGTATGTATTAGGCTTACTTTAATTTGAGCCATGTAACCGACAAAATTAAGTTACTTAGTCTACAGACTTTTAGCCGATGACAACCGGATCATTTTCGTTTTACGGGCACCAGGAAGCTACTGAATGGTAAGCTACCAACTAAACCAGCTAATTTGCTGAAAAATTTCAGTACGGGAAACGCTTGACACCATAAAAATGTGTATGTATTACAGACTGCTTCGTTATACAGCCAAGTGGAGTCAGCCGTTCACAGACTATTTCATCAACACAGTGCATTCACGTATCGACAAGCTGGGAGCCTGGAAGCTGCGTGCACATGGTCTTGAATCGTTAACAACCAACCAGTCGGAAGGGTTCAACACTGTGCTGAAACGCCTGAATGACTGGAAGGAGGTACCAGTGGACATCATGGCACTAAGTTTATTCCGGCTGTCTACTTTCCACACAACAGAAATAAAGTAATTTGTCAATTTTCACTTATATTATGTTTCCCCATTATAAATAAAAGTTGTAAACGCAGGAAATAACGTTACCTGAGTAGGCCTAAATTTTTCGACGAACAGAGAACTTGGAGATGCCTATAGTCGTAATATGATTATGTAAGGCGAGGAGGAGGCGGCGGGGATAAAGCCGATACAGATACAGAGAATACAGATACACTGCAGTGTTAAACAGGCGAAACCCGTACAATCTCAGCAATTTAGAAACGTTCCACATGTTTGTTATTTTCGGAAATGTATGGAAAAACATAAAAAAGTTTCTAATTACATAGGCGTACATGAACTGCAGTGACAGAGATAGATCCAAATTTACACTGGCCGAATGTGTGCATGTTTGCAGACGTGGACTAGCAGGATTGGGGAACTTCATGCTACGTGACGGTCTTCAAGCAGTGCCGTGGACCGACGTTGACTCTTCAGTGCAGACTGTTGTTCCGGAGCAAATCGTGGAAAACATCCGCAATCCAGCGCCTGTGAACAGTCAAGCAGCAGACGATCAGACAGCGCAACTGGCATCGCCAACACAAAGCTCAACTTCAAGTGAACACAATGCAGCTGCAGATTCGCAGACTACTACTAACGGTAGCACATCGATAGGCCTACTGCAAACAATACTCTTACTTACACTGTAGACCAACGATAGTGGTTACTTTTTTTACATAGGCCTAACTATTTCGGTAAATGTAGTTGAACTAAATACATGTAAACTAGAAAAGCATGGCAAAGCCTAGCATATAGCCTGCTCGGCGCCATAATGTTGCCTCTTACTTACTGATCATCTGAGTGCCTAACAGCAGCAATGCTAAGCTGATATATGTGTTGTTTCAGCAGTGGAAACCGATACCAGTGGGCCTGCATCTATACTCAGCATCAGCGAACGAGCGAGAAATGTCGTAACGGCAGGCAACGTGTCACTTAACCCAAACCAAGCTGTTTTTACTGTGGTATGTAATGGTGCTAATGTACCATTTAACGGATTATACTTTCTTAATTCTCTACAAAATTCTACATAGATCTGAAGCTGCATTTCGGGTCATTACAATATACATATAAATATTCATAGGTCTACATATATTAACTAGGCCTACGTATTGTGCACCATTGCGCACCGTGTATATATAACAATAATTTGTTATTCATACCTTTACAGATTGGCACGTCAGAACCGAGGGTCGTGCGGCTGTTCCCGTCACAGACGTGTTCATGTCCTTCGCAAGGGAACTGCTATCACGTGGTCGCAGCAAAGCTGTCTATCGGACTTGTCGGTACTGAGTCAAGGCGGCCATTAAACTTGACTCAGCTCCGCAAGAACAAGCGGAAAAGGCCAGATAAGACAGCCGGCCGTAAATGTCCAAGGACACTTGACGTCGATGTTGTTGCAGCCGGGGACGTCGACGACGATGACCTGCAGCGCATCCGGGAGCAGGTCCAACCTGCTGTCCACGGTGATGCTGATGTCGAACCGGACGATCCGCCGGTTGAGGAGACTGAATTGCCAGCACTGGAGCACGTGGCGATTCGGACTGATGTATGCGACACCTGCGGGGCAGAAGATCCCCCTCCCCGTAAACGACGCCAACCTAAAGAAATTCACTGGGTTGGCTGCGATTTGTGCCCGCGCTGGTTTCATATTCTGTGTGTCGGTATAAAGAACATCCCGAACAAATACATTTGTGACATGTGTTTGTAACATTATATTGACATTGTATATTTAATTAAACATATTATCAAAAGTTTCTGCTTTTTTCAAGTCCAAGGTTACTTATAACAAAACAGTGTAGTTACCCATCACTATCAATAGACGGCAACTTGACTACAATTAATAGCCTAAACGGCCATATGTCCTTTACCTGTTACGCATTTTTTGTTACGCACTTTATACCGTCGTTACGCACATTGGTTACGCAAATTCTGTTACGCGTTTTATACGTCGGCCGTTACGCAGTTACGCTGTTACGCAGTTACGCATTTTATACCCAACCCTAAAAGCTGGCAAATCATCGATAAGATGTGGAGCCACATTGTTCAGCGCCTTCTACTCCAGGACAGTGAGCTTCAATTCTATTTGCTGACATACTGGCAACCAGTGGAGCTGTCACAAAACTGGACTGATGTGTTCGAGTGCCGTTACCGGGTGTGATGCAGCATTCTGTATAACTTGTAAATTGTCGGTGATGCCAAATACAAAAGGGTTGTAGTAGTCCAGACCTGAAGAAATAAATTCATGGACCACTGTTTTGGCTGCATGAGCCGACAGTGATCGGACTAATGGACCTAGCTGATGGAGGAAGCAGTAGACGGCCTATACGTGTTGCGTCTGCAGATGGGACAGAATCTGACCTGTCCCATTAGTGTAATGAACAAAAGGTATACTGATGGGACAGACACGTGGCCAAATTGTGCTGTCATGTAAGTTCTCAGTTGCACACCTGTAGCTATAGATTGTCCCATCTGTCCGAATAATAGCTGATGTATTTGCTGTCCATTCTGTCCCATCATGTTTTAGGCTGACCGTGACTGAGCCAACTTACTGTAAACTGTCAGTTGAATAGCACCAGATGAACGGTAGCCATCTAGATGGCTTTCCGATTTTTGAAAGCTATTTGACTGTCTAGATGGTGAAATATCCTGTGCCAGTGCAGATTCACTAGCTGCCTTTGTCTTCTCCCAGTGTTGACGGCTGTCTCGGCCGACAGTTGCAGCATAGCCGCCGTTACGGCCGAGATGGACGTCCTGCTGGACAGGTATGGTTAGCGCCTTGGAGGGAGAGAAATATCTCTGTACAAAGCAATGTTTAGGCTACTGATGATCATAATACAACCTATGCATAACAGAGAATCCAAGAAATATTGGTGTGCTTTGTCGTAAATGTAACTTTTATAAAAATAAGCAAAAGTATAATAAGTACTAACGAACACTAAATATAGTCAACTAACAGTGTAAGAATGGCAACAAATTAAAACATTAAAAAGAAACAATTGAAATGTTAGCACTATATAAAAAGCATGTCGTGCCACTGGCAAATGGTTTCCATTTCATGCAGACTAAAACTGAGACAAACTACAACTAACTGTAACCCTGAATGCTAATCGCACTAACCCTAAACAACCACCAACCCCCAAACTAAAGTATATTTGCCTAAACCTTAACCCTAAACACTGCAGAATAGATAGTTTTTGTTCATTTAACACTATTGAACCAGCTACAGTATGGAAGGTTTAATAGTGTTAGACAAGTGGAAATTGTCTAGAAATTATGTATAGGTCTAGCTACTATTGGCTCCGGTTGCCTTATATAAATAAAGATTGATTGATTGAATTGTGCTGTGCGAATGTTTTTTTTGTTCAGTTCTGTTAGTTGAAAATTTTACCTGCATATTTTTGTTAAGGAGTGTTTACATCACTCTTTTCATCTGAACTGAACCGAACTCGACAGGGTCTGTGTTCAACTCAGTTCAGTTCAGATGAGATGAAATGAGATGAGATAAGGTTAGTGATGTGATTATGTGACCACTCCTTTACAATATTTAATGACCGTCGTGATTGAGCTGCAGTATATTTGGGACACTGTAATATTAACTGATTGATTTTTAGATGATTGTGAACATTTCATTAGAACTGTTGACTTTTCCAGTCACGTAAGAACACTACTGTCTGCCGAGCAACATCTCGTGGCCGGTGAGGTGGTTGCTTTCGGTTTGCGTCTTGCTGGACACTTCACTGGTCGTCTCGGCCCGATGCCTATTTGCAGTGAAGAGTTTGCAGATGCCGTCGATTTGCTGTTTGATAAAGTAGTTGAAGCTGATGTTCTGTGGAACCAACCATGCATCAGAGCATCGTGGCTTATTGGCTTGCACAGTGCTTTTGCAGATGGACATCCTAACAACAGGACTTGGTTGTTATCTCATGGTAAACATCTGTTACATTCAGTCTATTTGTTTTTTCACTTCTTTGTAAAAATTATTACTGTTTAGATGGTACTCGTTGCTGATGATAATAATAATAATAACTATTTAGTAAAATTTTATCACTTCTGGTTATTTAGCAGTTTGATGATATAATATAATTTTTGGAAAAGTGTGCAATTTTCTTTATTATGTTTATGTGATAACTGATGCCAGAGAGTTGATTTAAAGGGTGCAGTGTCTGTTCCTCTTCAGTCACCTAGCAGATGAATGAGTCTGCTGGTTGGCATTGTGAAGGGCATTTGCAGACAAATATATTTTACACCAGTCACCCCTCAGACAGCAACTGACTAATCCACAGTGTCGTCCGAAAACTGCTGATAAACTGATGTATTTGTTTGTGCATGTAATTGTTTACATTTGTGACATTGACTAATTTTTTCTAATTCTCATATTAAGTAATGGTTTATTTCTAACTGACTGACATTTCTTATGATTGCAGTCTTTTAGTTAATTATTCTAAATTAATTAGCAAATTGTAACTGATAACGTGGTACAATGCATGTGAGACTTGTGTGTCTTTATTAATGATTGAGTATTACTCAGTGAGTAACTAACTATGAGTCTTCCAATGTCTTGAAAATCTTGCTTGTTGTTTTGCTGCTCATTGGCATATATGTGACATTCTGTGTTCTGCCAGGAGACCGTTTCTATTTGCTCTTTGTCACGTCACCGTTTACTGACTCTTTTAGCCGTTTACCGACTTTTCTGACCATATCTTATTTTCGTTTTTAGTTTCTCTTTTCCTTTATTAGTTTTTGTTTTTGGTCCCGTTTGGTAGACTAAGCTTTCTCCTGCCAGCTTTAGAGCGCACGTTAATCTCTTTAACATTATGTCATCGTGTCATATCACTCATGCTGTCAGGCTTGGGTTATGAAAGTGTGACTCTTGCGGGTGTTCCGAGATATCTGCCGAACCATCTGCAGTCACTCCTCAATACAGCAACATGCCTCATTTGTTGAGCTTGCAAGTGTTATGTTTCCACCACTTTAGTAACTGCATTGGCTTGCTGTTCCGGAACGCATCAAATACTGATGGGTGTTTCGTTGCCGGCATAACATAGCTACCAAGAGACGTTGAGTGGGCAGCCAACACTGACTCCCATCAGCATCTCTTTCTGCTTGTCATCCAGTCAGCAAATGATCGTGCTGAAGACTGGACTTCACTGCCAGCAATCATGCTTTTGATGGCACTGCTGCTTGTGTCTGGAACAGTCTACCCCTGACAGTGACCTCCACTTCAACGCTCAGTATCGTAGTTTTGAGAAACATTTAAAAACCCACTTAATTCATTGTTTCTTACATTTACCGTGATTATTAACTCAGACTATAGGCTTAGCTTTGTTATCGTGACCTTTCAGCTTTCAGCTAACGGCACTGAAAGTAATTGTAATACATGTACTAATAAAATAGATAAATAATTGAAAATGAGATTAAGAGCACATGACGGTATATTGCGTATTAGTATAAGTATTGATTTGATGTTTATTTGCAGTCGGTATGTTTGTTGTAGGTTTTCTACATCATGTTACAAAGTGCACAACTGACTCCAGTTGGTTTGTGAGGAAGGCGGCTGTGGCTTTGATCTCTAAGATACTTTCAAGCAGTTTAACCTCATCTGCATGCAGTACTGTTCTTTCTGATGAAGAAGAAAAAATGATAACCACCGTGTTTGCCCCCATGATGAATGACGAAATGTGCGATGTAAATCGGCTGTCCATCTGCTTGGAAATTCTAGATGGCCGGGATCTGTTGGTTTCAGTATTCTCTCTCCTGCATCTCAGTGAAGCACAAATCGTGGAACGACTTTGCACGATATTGAACTGTTTGCCAGCCAGTTTATCGTGTGATGGTGAAAGGAAGGTATTAGAAATACTGGCTTCTGTATGTGAAGCGTATGATTATTTGAATGAAACTGAACAGAAGGTGGTTCAGCTGGTTACAACTTTGTTGAATGATGGCAAAATATTGTCAGCAGTGATAGTGTCAGTCTGGGTACTTAAAAGGTTTGTTGCCACACTGAATTAACTTAGTGATGACTTAGAAAGTAATGCTGTCATCACTTATGTCCTATCTTTAACAAGAGCATCAGATCCGTATATTTTAGCATTATTTTTAATTTGTTTTAAAAGCACTATCACATGTATCACCTGCCATTGTTTTTACTCTGCCAACGTGATGCGGATTTAATTCCAATAGAAAGTGTCACTGTCATGCTGATTGACTTAGAGAATTTGACACAGTGAAGAGAAGGACATGCACTGCAGCCCATATAAAGCTTCTGCCACTTATGCCCAAATATTTATGGAAAACTGTCAGTAATATCATCCTCC
>Ga0209782_1001591_pt1 | contig 11992 bp, 10 predicted proteins | sample WorMetmaBAHAMAS1_FD_187390 | JGI IMG/M metagenome (GOLD analysis project Ga0209782, IMG submission 187390) | Marine gutless worms symbiont microbial communities from Max Planck institute for Marine Microbiology, Germany - Inanidrilus... | ecosystem: Host-associated > Annelida > Digestive system... | reverse complement strand
GTGTGTGTGTGTGTGTGTGTGTGTGTGTGTGTGTGTGAGAGAGAGAGAGTGTTCGTACGATAACTTTCGAATCAAGTGACCTTTTAAATAGACCTCTGGTACCATGGTGCGTTAGAATATTCCATAGGTCAGCTTTGCAGGTCAAGATTATAGGTCATAGTCCGAGGTCACAGAAGTGAAATGCTTTTTTTCGGCTGAATTGAAAGTGAACTAAAACAGTTCCGTAAAGTGACATAATATCACACATGAATTGGCAACTGCCCATGAGTGACACCAGCTGCACAGTGGTAGGAACTTGCGACCTAGAGCGAAGATTTGCTAGATTCTTGATATATCTAGTTCCCTTATAACACGTTTAGGATATAAGCAAACAGTAGACCGTCATCTGCCGTAAACTGCTCTGTCGGTTCATCCGATTTAAATGCAAGAAGTTCAGCAGATGCCGAGAGAGCGCGACATGCGAGCCGTTGGACGCAGAGGTTATTGCCGCCGAAATGTAGACTCCACATTTTCCATACGCCACTAGTCTTACTCGGTAGAATTTTGAATTACAGGGCTGCACGCTGGTGGCCAAGACACCGACCTATCCTTTTATGCGCCTATTTCCAGTTTTATTGCACTATACGTGATCATAATTCACCGACGTTACATACCGACAGACAGACGGATGTCATGCTCGTAGGATTCGCGCGCTATGTACATCGCGTGTCGCGCTGAAAACCAGCGTGCGTCTTGCGCTAAAAATACAACCGTGATGCGATTTCAATAGCTTTTGATAGAATACTACTAGTTGGATGACGCGATAGAGCAGTTACACGTACTTGTATGACGGCTTATGGTTTATTAATACTCCGCCTCCGACAGAGGGAGCAGAGTATTGTGATGAGCATGTCTGTCTGTCTGTTTGTCCACACGCATATATCAGGACCGCGCGTCCAACTTCACCAAAAGTTTCGTTCATGTTAGCTGTGGCTTCGTCGTCCTGTGGCGGCGTTGCAATACGTTATGTACTTCCGGTTTTGTGGATGACGTCGTGTTTTCATATTAAGAACCGAATGGCGGCGTGTCGCTACCGCAGCAGCGTCACTGCAAGGTCCATGCCTCGTGTTATTTATTGCGTCCTGTCCCAGACGACAGCAGGCACAAAGACTAGACGAGCCACTCGTCCAAGGGGTGCCGAGAACCGAGTCACCATTGGCTTGCTACTATTATTCGTATGCTGATGTATTAATCAAATATGTCCGGTAAAAGAAAAAAAAACACTTAGCCTAACTGTTGATGTTACGCAGTGGGCAACCAGTAGCCTGTGGTTTGCATAACGTCGCCAGTACTTTACCAACAGACGGAACAGTAAGTTTGTATGAAGGTTGACACTACTGATTACAGCACATCTTTGTAGCCTCGCTGCTGTACCTTGTGAACAAGGCAGTCGCATATAAAGTAAACTAAAATGTTTCACCGCTATACGGGAACTCACGTGCCATATAGGATCACACAGTGTTAGCTGCATGCCACCCGGCAGAGGTGACATTTCCGCCTTTATCCCACCAACTAAGGCTGGTAGTTGATTTAGCGACCCCGGAGGGACGCAAGGCTGAGTTGACCTGAGAATGTGTGTGATGACCGCGTTGCCGTCGGGCAGTTAAAGGCCGAAGTCAAAACGTACCAAATCAAAGAGAGATTTCCGGAATTTCCGGTCGCTAGAGCAGCATATTGATGGTTACATTTTGACCCTCACAGTAGTTCCTGTTAGTGTTCTACAATGACCTTAGGTCTACGTGACCCGTTGCCGAGTTACAAGCATACAAACGATGTGCCACGGAGTAAGTACGTGAAAAGATGACGTCATCCACAAAACCGGAAGTATACATAACATCAGAGGAAGAGGAAGACCGAGCCACGGCCACAGGAAACGCGCACAAAGACGGATGGAGTTCGTCTGTGTGATTTCTGGGATATGAGAACAGACAGACAGACAGACATAGTCATCACAATATCGCTACCCTCGCCCTGGTAAAAAAAGTAAAGTTGTCCCAAACTCGTTTCCGAGCGTTAGACCCGGAGCTGATCCCGGTGTACAGGCAGTCAGTCCACAGGTGACTTTAAGCCATCCACCCGGCAGTAGGCTGCCATTACTTTCGGCCAGGCCTGCGGTTACCTTCCCAGCCGAAGAGCGTTACTACCCATAGAATAGGCTGCTACCAAATTGTACTGCTTGGTGACAGAGGCACATGCGTGTGAGCAGGCTGTTACCTGGAAGCGGACCGGCCTAGATTCAAACCCGCGACCTTTTCTGGTCGCCAGCGAACACCGTTAAATTCCACGGAAGCATGTTCCTCGTAGCATCCTCGTGGCATCCTCGCGAGATTGTCACGAGGATGCTGCGCGGAAAACGGTCTGGTGGAATTTGAGCTTTACGCCACACAGGAATGCGAAAAGTATTGTGACCAATATATCTGTGTGATCTATAAATATCGATACCGCAACCCCTCCCCCACTTTTGCCTTTCGTCGTCGCTTACTGTACCTTACGGTAGATGTGCAACGAATATTCATGACGTCATCGAAATTAACTATTCTTTGGCGCAGAAGACCCAGTGGGTGAGGTCAACTTCTGCTAAATCGAAAAGGCCAAGCTGAACCAAACAGTCTTAACTTGGTAATTCCCTGTGTTAAATGTGTATCTTTTGGTCTAAGCCTTTAGAGTTAGCCGAAGTTGACCTCACCCAGAGTGCATCTACTCTTACATGTCCGTCCGACGTGGGTACCGGTTCGTACCACGTGGAGTATCAAACGAAAGGACCGTGCAGTGGTGCAGAGATCGGTCGACGTCAGTTTGACGGCGTTCGTGCGGCGAGACGAGCGAGCGAGCGATCTAATCCGACGACGACGCTCAATTTCCTCGATACGCGCATTGCGCATGCTTCAGATATTGACTCGATTGACGGCTTTCGGTGCCAGTTCGGGGTCCTCTCTGAGGGACTGGCTCAGACTGGAACGAACAGTGCCTCTGTCACCAAGGAGTATAGTTTGGTACCAGCCTATTTTTTATATCTTATTTTATTATTAAAATCGTACAATAGTACACAATGAAAAAAAATCAATGAACAGTAAAAAGTAAAACATACACTAACCTGACCAGTACAAACAGAAGCAATAATAAAGTCCAACTCGTCTGAGCTCAAAAGCTGCAATGACTTATGATTCCAACGAATCTGAATGAGCTCCAGCACGACGCTCACAGCTGGCATAACCCGGTCCGGCAGAGAACTATACACAACCTGTTAAATGCATGCAAGTTAGATAATGTTCTATCGGTAGTGACTAGTAACGTTAATGTTTAACGTTTCAGTCGACACAAAATAGGTCATTTTGGTGACGCTTTTGTCGGCGAATCTCTCGGCTAGCATACTGAGAAAAATCTGCTAAGGACTGTGTCACCTTTACCGCGCCGCTACGGGAACTCACGCGCCACATGGGATCACACAGTGTTACCTGCCACCCGGCGGCGGTGACATTCCCGCCTTTACCCCAGCCAATTAAGGCTGGTACTCCATTTAATGACCCCAGAGGGATGCAAGGCTGAGTTGACCTAGTTGGCTTGGTTACATGCCAAGGTGGTATACCCGCCCGAAGCACCTTTTAAGCACCTTTTGTATTAATTGTGTTAACGTCTCTGAGTTTAGTTCAGTGACAAAGCGACGAATGAGTGATGAAATTTTCAACGTCGCGCACATACAGTGTTGACGGCACCCCAGCTACGAGTGGCACCTGTCACACTCTCTGTGCTATATAGGATGTGATTAATCAACGCATCTGCCTACCGGTCTCTGTCGGCCCCATACTACCCAACAACTAACCCTACTGACCCTAACCAAGTAAGTAAGTAAAAGTATTTTCTAAACGGCGCTACCCCACAAAAGACACAAAGCGCCGTGGTTTCATAACCGACAAAAATGAGTCCTTTTGAATAACCAGCTTGAATAGCTTAAACTAACCCACAATCTTTAACCCTAAACACTCATTTATCACTCTTATTGGAGATAAACCACACCGTCTGTCAGTGCGCCATCTTCTGGCGAGGTTTGCGATGGCCCAAGTCGTCACTGGATCGATTGATGGCGCCCTACGTAGGGCGATCATTGGCCGCCAGGCACTCCGTCGTCTCGCCGCATCAGATACAGCGACTGGGGACGACAACGATAATGGCGACGTCGACGATCGACTCACGTGACGTGCGACGTCACGTGACGTCAGTCGTGACGTCACACGTCACGAGTGACGTCATCGCACGACCACTTATGCGGAGTTGGACATGGTCCGACGCTTGTCAAACTCTGTTTGCGGCGCCTCGTGTCTTCTCGTTTTTGAGATACCTGCTGAGTCGAATGCCTGTACCTAAAACAAGGAAACGATGCATCGCAAACTCCGCCCCGGCATCCAGTTGTAGGAAGAACTCGTCCAGTCTTGGCGCACGCTCGCCTTTAGCGACGACAGGAAGCAACCAGCATCGCGGTCACGCAGCAGGGTTGTTAGGTCGTACGCGACACTATGACGATAATACTGCGGTAGAATTGCATTGCGGTAGCATTGCATCGCCATATGCCAATTGTATGAAAGGATGACGTCATCCAAAAAACCGGAAGTACTTTAATGCCACGGGCAACTTGCGCAGAAAATTTGATGAAGTTCGGACATTTGGTTTCTGAGATATACGTGTGGACAGACACACAGACAGACACAGACTCGCAGACATACTTACCACAATATTGCGCTCCTTTACCAAGGTGGAGTAATGATGACAGTTAGTTGCATGAAAGTTCATTCAATTCAGATAATTTCAATCAGCGATGTTTGAACCAATACAACGGCGAAAACGGCATTAATATCGCATGACACTGTCGAGACGAAAAAACAAGTTGGTTCTTTTTACAGGGGTTTTTAGGGTGCAGTTTTACACAAAAACGGCAGTCGTAAACGGATTTGTGCAGTTTTAAAAGGCACATTTGCGGCTAAATTTGTTGCAAAATACAAAAAAAGCGTTCGGCTTGAGAGGACTTTGTTCCATGACCTCCACCGGGGGCTCTGCCCCCTGGACGGTAATACTGTACACACACTGTAGATTTATTAACGACTGTGTCTGCACTTGCACTTGCACTGCACGTTATTGTTATTCCCCTTTATCTCTCCCCATTCCTGTTTGTATTCAGATTTGTGCTCTTTTGTTTGTTTAGGCGGCCAGTTTAATGAGCGTATGCTTCTCTGGCAGCCTTTTGAGTGCTAGCATACACTGTAATACACTGTAATATTTCTGTTGCTCAGAAAATAAATTTTGATTGAGTGATTGATTGACCCCGTTATACGCTCGCGCTCCGCGCACGCGATAGGTCCAAAGATGTACAGTGCTAAATTGATCCTTTAACCCCCCCCCCTGCCTTTTTATACGGTTCAAATTTTGTGGTTCGGACGCGTGGTCTGCATGCAGCTGGTCTGGTGATGAACTGTTGGCAGGGCTCGGTGGAGATCGAAGACGGTGAACGGGATGCGGAGACAATATTGATTGATATCGAGAAGCACGGCCAGTCTCCGCAGCAGGCCGCCGACATCACCCTCGAACAGACGCTCTTCGACGTCGGCCATGGAACCATCTTCGTCCTCCAGCTGGTAAACATCATCCATCATCATCATCATCATCATTATGGACCATGGACGCCTAGTACTCCATGCTTGTATGCGAGCTGATTACCATATTCAGCCATTGCGAGCAGGCACTGGATAATAGATACACTGAAAGTACAGGTCTGATGGCAGCATCCAGCCACGTACAAAACCAAGTTATATTTGGGTAGTTCTATATACTTATATACATAGGCGACGACAGTATAATCCTTTGCCCCCTTTCACACTGAAACGTTTTATTTCGACATTTTTTTCGAAAGTCTTTTTCGCAAGAAAATTCATAGTGTGAACACTACACTTTCGAAATAAACCATTTTCGAAATTCTATTTCGCTATATAGAACATGTTTTACTTTGTAAAAGAAAATTTAACGACATTTTTCTTAAATTTCGCTCGACTTTTAATACAAAAATTTCTAATGTGAAAGGGGTCTTCAGGTTGGCTATATTATTGTGGCCTTAAATAAATTAGAGTGCACAGTCGGCGTGAATGGGACAGTCGGTCGTTAGTCCAGAGATTATTTATCGTTATCATCATCATCATCATCATCATCATCATTTTATTGTAAACAAGAAGCAGTGGCGAATGGGCCCAACATTTTTCAAATGCTTCTTGTATTTTCATAGTAATGAATTCAACTACTACTAAGCGACAGGGGTGTAAGCCCGCGCTCGACATTGCAGCGATTGCCAGAGAGGCAGCAGTTACGGTTAACAGCACGGCATGTAACAGCTCCGATTATTTTCCCTCCTAACCTCCGGTTAGTCAGCATAGTTCAGATGCTGTCTGTTGAAGGGGAAGGGCGAATAGAATCACTGCGTATAATACATATTGCGAATGCTTAGCGCAGTGTCACAATTTTGGTCGCGTCGTGTTCGTGTATGAACGAAAGGCGGCTCTGTTGATTGATAGCGTTCCGATATGTCTTTCCGGTTTTGTGGATGACGACACGTTTTCATCTATTAGCCTTAAGGTGCATCAGGTGTATTCCTATGGGCGGCGATAAGACACGGCAGGCATCATAACGGCCGACATTCCAACCAAATTTTGCTAAACCAAATTTTGCTAGACAATAAAGACTGGTTTTGCTTTGGGGATCTGAGACGATCGTTCATCGCCCCATGGTGTCACGGCTCCTGTGCTGCATGGTGTCTGATTGTTGAGGAAGACCAGTGAAGTATGGAACATGTGGAGTTTTGCACTTTGGCAGCATGTGCAACTACTATGCATGTCTGAGTTTATCTTTACGTGCATGTTGTGATGTATGTATTCATGCTTTTGTTTCGTTTGTTAACTGCTGCCTCTTTGCTGAAACAAGAAGCATTTGAAAAATGAATGGCCCATTCGCCACTGCGAGCCGTTTTACATTGCCATTCACCAGGTGTCGCTACTGTCGCACGCCGCCTGCGCATCGATATCCACGACGACGACGATGACAACAACGACAACGCGTGACAGAGGGACAGCTATGGCCCCATGGAATTGGCCCAATAAAGATTAATACTATCCAATGGCGACAAATCGCTGCAGTGTCGAGCGCGGGCTTACACCCCTGTCGTTTAGTATTAGTTGAATTTGGTTGCGTCATATACTAGACGACGGCGGGCGCCAAGACTAGACGAGTCCATATACAAGGGGTGTCGGGGAGGGAGTATGTGCGTTTGGGTGTTAACGCCGTTTGTCAGTCGATGTCACGTTACGTACGAAACGAGAAGCAGCAAAGACAAGCAAATACACGGAGTGCATCAGTGTAGAGCAGACGGACTCTGGATCGGATTCCGATCCACGGTGATCGGTCTTCATCAAGTTGAATTGCCCGACTGTTGTGCAGTTTCTTAATGCCCTGTTGTACAAACGATTCTTCAACGGCGTCTCTTTGTACGTTAGTGCCAAGTCACACTGGCGGTTTCCGACTGCGTGAGGCCGGTCGGTCAACGCGAAACGTTGCACTGGTCCGCAGAAATCTCACAGAACAGCGGATCGGTAACGGATCGGGGTATGTTCGCTGCGCAGACCGCTCGTATAGAGTCGTCCTGCAGTGGTAGTGGTCGCGAGACGATGATACATTATTCAATATCGCCAGCTTTTCTCGGCGACCATCGATCGTCGTTGGTTCTTCAGTTGGCCGCCGCGCCGTGGCGCTTCTGCTGAGAGCCGTGACTCGTCAGAGTTAGAGAGGCTCCCACACCGACTCGCTATATCGGCGATAATACCTCGGTTTTTATGCCGCGGACGTTTCCAGTTCGCACCGGCGACTTAGGGCGGGTTGCACCAACCTCACTTAAATCGTCACTTAGCTAATGGCAACTTAACTTTAAGTAGCCATTAAATCGCCAATTATATCTCTATTCAATTAGCAGTTGAGTGGAGATGGTGCAACGCGTTTTGTACTAATCTCCACTTAAGTCCGAGTTAATTGGAGATTTAAGGACTACTTAAGTTAAGTATGGATGGTGCAACCCGACCTTAGAGTACCTCGTCGAATGAGACCGGCCGGCTCTCGCTGAGCCGAACCTCCGCCACCTCGATGGCATATACCGTCGTCCGGAACGCCGCGATGGCGGAATACCGCGGTTTTGAAAGACGGAGCATCACTAGCGGGCACTATGTAAGTCGGTCGTTGGTTCTCATAACTCGCGCCGAGACTTCTGTCAGACGAGCATCCATCAAACGTCCCAGCGAGTCGCCGACTTCCTCCCGCTCGTCCGCCCCGCCGCCAGGAAACAGATGTCCGTCGTCGCGCGCATGCGCAGACGCACAAACCATTTCCCGTCACGTGACTCGCTCTCTCGTCTGCATGCGCTGAGTATTCGCGAGATTATGCGCAGTCGCGGTTAATGGGTTAATCGAGACATGATTCTGCGGCAGAAATCGCCCTTCGATGAACAGCGTCTGAACTATGCTGACTGTCCGGAGGTTAGGAGGGAAAATAATCGGAACTGTTAATATGTGCTGTGCTGCATGACAGTTGGTTGCGTGGTACAGTAGTAGAACGTCTGTCTCTGGCCGGCGAACTTTCCCTGTCCCACGTTCGACCTGCAGGTAATGGGTGACCACTATAGTGGTTAAACCATCCGCTACAGGTCAGCCAACCAGGCCAACTCAGCCTTTTATCATTTCGGGGTCGATAAATGAGTAGTGAGCTGGAATTGGATGTGTGCTACCGTGTATATGGTTGGCTCCATCTGGTGAAAGCTATGGAGGTAACTGCAGGCCTGGCGAAAAGTAATGGCAGCCTACTGCGTTGGCCTAGTATATTAGTGTTTGTTCCTGGTAGTGTAACAATGGCTGCGTTTTTATTGCATCAGACTACTCTACAGTGATCTGCTCCGGTACTGTGTCGTTCTTTTACTTCCGAACGATCCACTCTGCGTTCTTTAATACCAGACGGGACCGCTCGGACTGCTCGGTTTTCGTCGGAGGATACAGCTATACAGCGAGAGAGTTGCTGCATGTGTTGGTGTATTTAAATTTTTGGCGCCATAGTTCTGGTGAAAAGTGCGTATTTGTTGTGTATTTTGTCAGGGTAACTGATGCTTTTATATAACTGTTTTGGATGACTGTCTTAAAGGTAGATGATTGCAATAAATTGGCATTTTAATTATTATCTGCAATGCTGTGTCGTTTTTTTTATGCTGGGGGACAGATTAATCCAGTCTAAGTCGTCACGTCTTGGAGTAGATTAATCTAGTCTGGAATAAAAAAAACGCAGCAAATATGTTCGATTCAGCTGTTGGTCCAGCCCAGTTCCGACAGACCGTTGTGGATCCGAATCCGATCCGTAGTCCACGCGGACGTAGACACAGTGCTGTCCTTGTGAGACAACGTGTCTAGGTAGGCCTACTGTGCATCGCCATTTTATGTGAAAACATGACGCGAAATGTGCGCCTTATCTTACAGACGCAGCGTCTTCTGTGACCGAGTGACTAAGTAAGTAAGTACACGTAGGTTACTATGCATCATCATCGTCGTGTGGCTTGTTCAGTGGATGTTGCTGCTTCGACCCCCTGTTGGTCGATTTTGTGCTCGATGATTGGGCAGTTGTCAAACCAATGTTGAATGGAGTGACATCAGATTCAACAGTGTCCGGAGCCACGTTTGGCGAGGTCGGCCTGATCTGCGTTTCCAGTCCCTTGGAAAAGGGGCCAAAAGGGGCAAGCGGTCTATCGAAACATGGTCTGGCCGATGGGGGGACTTTACCATATACAGCGGCGCCAAAATCAGACACCATGCAGCACAGGCGCCGCGACACCATGGGCGACGAACGATCGTCTCCGATCCCCAAAAGCAAACCAATCTTTGTCGTCTGGCATAATTTGGTTGGAATGTCGGAAGTTATGATGCCTGTCGTGTTTTATCGCCGCTCATAGGAATGCACATAGATGAAGACATGTCGTCATCCACAAAACCGGAAGGACATATCGGAACGCCATCAATCAACTGACCCACTTTCGATTATGCACGAACACGACACGACTAAAATTGTGACGTCAATACCAACACGCATGGACATTTAATTGTGAAAATACATAATAACAATGCTGTCGCCGGTGCATGGGCCTTTGTTGCTCGCACCTACGACGGTAGACACCAGTAATGCTAAGGCTCAATCTGCATCGGTTCGATTTGTTGTGGATTTGTTGCAAACTTGTTGTATAATATGTCGACAGCAGATCGACCAAGTTGAGTTTGAGCCTCACCGTGCACACATGTGCTAATAATCGACAGCTGTCGGTCTGTGTAGCAATATGCTACCGACCGACGATCGTTGCCTGGTGATTACACTCGTCGTGCATATATGGTCGATTTTTCATGCATCAGTGGCGTCTGTGACTTTGTGTGTATGTGTGGGCGCGTGTCTCTGTGTGTGTGTCCGCGTTCGAAATAAAAACGACTTGAGCTATGAAACCAAACTTGGTACCAATACACATATGCCCTACGGCAGGACATCGGCATGTCCTCCCTGAAGTCAGAACGCCAAAACTCAAAAGTCAAGGTTTCGAAAAAAAACGTCGTGGAAGCACGCCACTGAAGGGCGTCTCCCCTGCTGCGGTCGTGTGCTGATGCTGCTGCTACCGGCGTGGGACTGCACGTCCTACGACTGCAAAGCTTTCTACTTTCGATGTCCTGCCGTAGCTTTCTACTTAATAGTATTTCCTGAACACTAAACGTTACACGCAGCAGCGGGCCTGCAACAACACTATATACGATTATTATCAACGCGTCATCGCAGCAACGCGAGTTATTGATTTGCTGATCAGAGCTGAAGTGATCGATCGATCAATCAATCAATCAATCAATCAATCGATCGATAGGAAAGCAGTTCTGATCGGACGATGAGTCTTACACAGCAGCATCCTTGCTGTCTGCCAGTTACATGCACATTGGCTGCTATCACGCCTTCACCACCAAAGTGCTGGACAACTGGAACAATCTAAGCAGTCGATTCGACCTACAGGGTGAGTCAAAAAAGGAACGCCCCAAAAAGCTATTAATAATATCTTGGCCTGTGCTAAACCTTCATGAGCCAAGTTTTGCTTAGTAATAGGCAGTTAATATCCACACATGTGTACAAAATTTGGGGAGTTTATGTTAAAATTTAATGAATTGGGGATCCATTGTTCACGAGTACCTCCATTTTTACAGTTTCTGATTGTAAGCATTGATGTTGGATTTCCGTTGCTGAGATACAGCAATTTATCCTTTTTTTCAAGATGGCGGCCGTCCGCCATACTGGATTTGTGGGGCGAATTTTGGGACAACCCGCAACGAGAATTTGGTGATCTTTATTACCGTGCAAAATATTGTTGGAATCGCATTAGTTGTTTTTATAATACAAAAGTTTAAATATTTTGCGCGTTTGGCCTGAAAACGCCTAGTTACGCCCATTTTTGGCTGTTTGGGGGCAAAATAGGGGAATATGGAAACTTTCTGTATTTTTTATCATTCTAGGAATGCAGTAATCCGGAATTGATGTCATATGTAGCAAATCGCGTAAAAATCGGTTCTACGCGTTAGTCTCGGGACGCGAGCAAAATTTGGGGTCACAAAAAAGGATAGGATAGGATAGGAAAACTAATAACCACGCGAGGGTGATAGTTCCGTCAGGCCTCCAATTGGGCGATCGTTTTGAGTTTTGGCATGCGGGGAGTCATCGCCGACGTAATCACCCACGCCCAATTTTTTGTCAATCGGTTCATGGGTTTTGGAGTTCTGACCCCGCGAAATGCTATCTCCGTAGGACTGGCTGCGTGCATGGTCGATCTTACAACAGTGTAAGCACTGCCGTGCTACACTGTGATATGCAGTTTTTT
>Ga0209782_1001590_pt1 | contig 11992 bp, 11 predicted proteins | sample WorMetmaBAHAMAS1_FD_187390 | JGI IMG/M metagenome (GOLD analysis project Ga0209782, IMG submission 187390) | Marine gutless worms symbiont microbial communities from Max Planck institute for Marine Microbiology, Germany - Inanidrilus... | ecosystem: Host-associated > Annelida > Digestive system... | reverse complement strand
AAACGTAGGTGAGCGGCATAGCACTCATCATTCGTTTACAGACTTCAGCATCTTAACGTATATGGGCTCAAGTCTATGAAAGGGTGGATGAACATAAAGTACCACAACACTGCTCACAAGTACAGTATCCATTATATTTTAGTGCGCAAAATGAAATGTACTCAGCCACAATGACGAATAACGTTTCCCTGAAGTTTTATGTTATTTTCACAAAATACCATGTCCATGTCTTGTAATTAAATGGTACAAACTGACAAGTCGCTATTTCATACAATTTTACTACAGTATAATACAAAATACAATACACATAATTATAGTCAATTACCAAGGCCCTGAACTGTAAATGACAAAGTGGTGGAAAAGTTGCTATGGTATTGGTAGCGACAGCTCACATCGCTGCTATTTTTTGACTGTTGAATCTGACTTCCAGGTGGCACCTATATGTGCACGATCTAATTTGTGATTCCTTGGGCCCACATGAATCTGTCCCAAATGGTATCTCAGCTGGTTCAGCCATTTTCATGGGGCTCACTAATGTTACCAACATAATAACAGAAACAGACAATGATAAGTAGACATCCTCAGCAACAGACGATGCACCTAGTGCATGTGATACAGCTGAAATGCAACTCTCGTTTTGCTCACAATAAACAGGGTGACAAAAAATTAGGTCTCTGAAGAGTCAGACAATAAAGGTGTCAGTAAACTAAGTTCACCAAAACTGATAGATTCTCACAGTTCTTTTGCAATCACACTCAACAGTACATGGTGTTTAAAAAGTGACAAACACTTTCAGTTCTTTTAAAAATAGCTCAGTCAAAAATGAATAGATTTTATTTTAGTTATGTTTTGCACACAGAATCCCTAGGAAACGTCACAAGGGTTATAAATTTATACACCTTAACAGTAAATTGTAACAACCATACCAGGTGAAAAATTGATAATTTTCGTCTGATTGAAGCCAGTACAAAGTTAAACGTGCTGACAATACTATCACTTCCATTAGGTGCAACAAACTTTCACTTAAGTTGTACAAAACATAACCGAATAATGACAAAATGTACTTACTTTACCGTTTAATTAACGAATACAGGCTGATGCATTAACTAATCACACCTCAGAAATAATGCCAAAATCTGGCTACATTTCTAAGATGTGACATTACGTGGAGGGCGGGGTAAATAAATGAAACAAAACAATGCATAGGTTACAGCTGCATATGACTGTTTGGCAACAAGTGCACGAGCGCACCGCTACCAACAGCTCCCTGCTGGGAACCGTCCAATGCAACCAACGTGTTGCCATCAGACAGAGTCAAAATGCCTTGTCCAGCGTTGATTTGAACCATGGATTGCGTATCTGGATCATACGCCAGTAATGCCTGGCTTCCATCCACTGTCACATACTGCCTTCCATCAACCGGGATTAAATTCCGCGCGTCATTAGCACCCGATATATGACCAACCGTTGCATACTCGGTCTGCGGACTTGTTAACGGTACGAACTGATCATATGGTGACTGGGTGGTTTCCTGAGTAACTTCGCTGCTGCCATATTCAGCCGCAAAAGTGGCCGTGTCCATTTCTAGTACACTTCGGATGGCATCGAGGGGTATCGGCTTGCCTTCCGTATGTCCATGAATCTGAACTGTTCCATCCGACTGGCAGATGATGAGCAGTCCATCTTCGGTTTGCAGTACGCGGGCGTCTTCCGGGATATGTATGACGTTGGGGGTCGGAGTAGCAACCAATGACGGTGAGGGAAGTGCTACGACGTGGGACTCTTGACTACCATTTGCTGTTGCCGAGTTCTGATGTACAGTCGCTGGCTGCTGCGCAACTGTTGTTATCGCAGTGGTCGGTGTCTGGCGCGGCTTCCGACCTCTACGAGCCTGTTCCTGGGGCTGCTGTGGCAACGGCACAGACTGTGATGCTAACGAATTCTTCCCAGCAGAACCAAAATTCTTCGCCGCAGCTACGTCTGCGGAACAGGCAGAGATCACGGCGTTATTATTGGCCGCGCGTGCCTCGCTGTCCTTTTGTGGTTCTTTTTTACAGTTTGCTGAAGCTGACTGACTCGTAGAAGACTGTTCCAGCTGCAAAAGTGTACTAACTATATCATCCTGACAGATCTTCGTATCTGCATCATTAAACTTACCAGCTTCTGCAACTGCAGCACTTCCACCAGTGTCTTCGGCACTAACTGTATTATGTTCGGACAGTGACAATTTCAACCTTTTGCGTGGCGGCAGCATTGGAATCGGGACCGAATCCAGTGACGTCGAATCTCTGGTTTTTCCGGCAGTGTCGTCGAGGATGGATGTGCAGTGAATTTCCGTTGATGTGATGTCCGGCTGTGTGGAAACTTCATCCTTCGGCTCTTTCCGAGACTTCAAGCAGTATCGTGTCTGAACTAACAAGCCGAGACACTGTGCAAGTTCTGCGCTTGTTATCTACGCAACCAAGAAAACAAACTGTCATCTTCAAACAAATCTTATCATTATCGCTGTCATCACTGGCAACAGGTACTGTTTTGAGTTTTGACATCGTACGTCTTTGACAAATAAACAAAAAAAAAACTGACAGTGTGATTTTCTACAGGAAAGATTTGGTTGGATTAGGAGTTTGAGAATTACCACCAGTAACAATGCAGCACAGTGGAGGTATGGACACAACCGAGTTTCTTCTATGTTAAATCATCATCAATGCTATGATCACTGCCACAAATATACATATCAGACTGCTACAGGCCTACACCTTTCTCTTATAAAAGCCAGCTGCTGCAGATAACTACATCATCTTGTACTGGCTAGTTGGGCCCATTCCATGGGGCCATAGCGGTCCCCTCTGTCACGCATTGTTGTTGTTGATGTCGTGGACATCGCACGCCACCTGTGCTATAGCTATAGCTGGCGTGCGACTAGCGACATCTGGTGACTGGCAATGTAACGGCGGCTTGCAGTAGCGAATGGGCCCAACATTTTTCAAATGCTTCGTGTTTATACTTCAATTTCTGTCCACTAGCTTAACATCTCGTAAGTGATACAGGATAGACTAATAGATACTATGAAACATTATGGAAAAGTTGCACGACTTGTCAAACCATCTGCGTCAAGTCTTTCTAGCTGCAATTATTTCATAAATAAAACTTATATTACAAACACGTAGCAAATCATATGTAGCCACGGAATGATGATTCATGGTAACAGGCAGTCATGCACACGCCACGAAGTTTACATCTTAGAAATGGTGTAAGACATAGACAATAATTACTACAATAATTACACTGATAATACAGAGTGCCCTTCGAAGTTATTTCCTTGTACAATCTCGTAAGACTGATATATCAGTTCAACCACATAGTTACATTATCTGACAAATAATTCTGGCCACATATCCTGGGTGCTAAGGGCTATATTGCTTTTGGCAGGTAAGTCCGGAGTTGAAAGGGTTAATGGAATTACACTGGGTTGGATCACATGTCTAAAGCATCACACATGGCGACAAACTTAACAGGATTTTAACACCTGCCAGAAGTGTTTCAATAGCTGTTATTCATGTGAGCCATGTCATTTCCTCTTGATTTCTGTTCTCCGTCTGAGAAGCTTTGACACTTAACTCCGCATTCTAGTTAGAACACCATGGTCATTATCCATAATCCTTGCAGCTAGGGCTGTACCGAATAGGGGTTATTTACTATTCGGCCGAATACGAATAATTAAAACTAGTATTCGGCCAAATACGAATAGAATACGAATAGTTGCATTGACAGCAATGTCAAATGCCTTTTCGTGAAACGACTCCTTGTCAACGCGCCGCAATTTGCATGCACATAGGCTAGTTTAGGAAACTGTTGGGCGGAAATTTCCACACTACCTCGGTAACGATTGAACAACAACAACATGGCGGGCGATGTGAAAATAAATAAAAAATAACCCGGTTTTAAACGGTTTCATTCACATGGTAAGAACTATTAACTTTATAAATGCATAACAGTCGACATTCTTTAATTTGCCGTACTTGCAGATTGTTGTTAAACTGACCAGTCTGTTGCGACTAAATGGTGCTACCGTACTGAAGTGCAAATGAATTACTATTCGTATTCGGTGTACTTTTAGCAGTACTATTCGGTCAAATACGAATACACTATTCGGCCCAAATAGAATACGAATAGAATATTCGGTACAGCCCTACTTGCAGCACACTGTTACAGTGTAGAAACTAAAGAGAATATTTACTATGTAGCGAATCATAAGCACAGAAAATTAAACCTATTTCACTGAATTTATTTACGGTGTGAATTAAACTTACTTCCAACACGTCGTCGACGACAGTCACTGCCGGGCTTACAGCATCACTGGCATTTGTCGAACATGGCGTCTGGCAGTCATCTGCTGTTTGAATATTATCAGCAGCTGGAGATGACACATTATCCTCCGTGGATGATATTAGAGTTGCTTCTACGACGCCAGTATTTACTGCATCGCTTACTTCACTTTCGGTCATATCCACAGCAGAAGTGCTACAGATATTTTCGCAACAGTCCGACTTCGAAAGTTCAACATTATCCGATATCTCGGCTGCACATAAAGTTAAGGAGCCACTGTTTGTCGAAGACTCCATGGTCTCCTTGGACACAGTACGATTGCTGCCGTTTGAATCCAATATATTCCCAGTTTCTGTGTTTTTATTTCCGTCCAACGGAATGGACTCTGTGGTCGCAGCATTTCTGCTCGCGTGCAGTTTGCCGTTGTTAAGTTCGTTGGATTCGCCATTATGTACTGAGACGTCATCTGCTAAATTCGGCAGCCTAACAGATTCCGACAGATCACCGTTCACATTTATGGACGAAACATCCTCTAAACAATTTCCAACGACGGACAAATCTCCGTTCTGCAGTGATTCCGAAAAATGTGCGTCAGTTCTAGCGGTTGACTGATCATCAACATTCGACACACTGTCGGTATTTGGCGGAGCAGCTGTCTCCATGCTGGCGATCAAGTCAATTTCTTGATGCCTGTTTTCTAAATTTGGCACTGCAGAACTGACGACGCGATCTGACGCCGTAGACTCCTGGGCAACCTGATCCTGACCATCTGCAGGCCGAGTATCTTTCTCAAGCAGGTCATCACAGAAACCCCGCATGCTCCGGTGAAGCGCTGCATATTCGTCAAGCAACGCAACAACGTCTACGTCCAAGTTATCTTCTGGTACAGCAGCGGCGGGATTCGTTGCCGGCGACGACAACGACGTCACCGCTCTGGCGCGGGCACACAGATACTGCCACGCCGATAGTGATGACGCCAGATGAGGAAGAAGTACTTTGGATAATTCTTCGTCAGTACACTGCTGCAGCAGCTAACAACACAACCAGTACATCAACATCACCTTCTTAGTTACTCTCTGCACAAAATATTAACACAGTTGCACCAAACTGAAGAGATGTTACCGTACACGTATTTTGTAGGCTTCTTCTCTACGGCTCGAGGAGCTACATATGTGTTATCCTCATGTTACCTTTATTATATTGTATTATTTCCTTAGACCTAGGCTAAAAATGTTGAAATTTTTACTGCATATTCACCATGGGCGGTTAGCCTTGATGGGCATTTATGCCTCTCTAACAGCCCGCCATTTAACTTACATTTGTTGTATTCTTTTTGTGTTATACTTACTGTTTTAATTGGCAAATAAATTTCTCTCTCTCTCTCTCTCATCACCGTCGAACCTGCTGGCTGCAATTTCAAAAGAGTGTTCTCGAGGTTTATTAACCTTGGTTAAGTTTGGGGGATGCAACTATTCGAACCAAAAATTGCACGAGTTTGTAACCAGGAAAGTGCTCGTCCACAGTGGACAGACAAGATGTTGGAGGCTGCAGATGAGAACAATTACAGTTAACCGAACCGTGCAAGATAAAACCAGTCCCAGATTTAGGACCGGTTAACCAGTGAACTGTTAACAACTCTACAACCACCCAAGCTGATAAAAGTGCACCAACATCAAAGAAAACACGCTGCAGACGCTAATTACCAGTACTGTTGTTCCAGTGCCGAGTCGATATACAGAGGACCGGATGTAGTCCAGAATCAGTACCAAGATCTGTTTTAACTGTAATAAGGTCAGGTCAAGGTCAACCACCACGCCAGATATCTCAGTCAAAGGCTCATTCTGAGTCCAGTCATACAGACACCGGGAAAGCGGAAATACCTGGCCCACTTGTTGGTTGGGAATAAGTGAAGTTATGTCTGAAAAATTGCAACATATAGATACCTCCAGGAGCCTTGTGTGACGACGTTCAGAAGCTTGTTGAGTATACAGACGAGGTCGTCCTCGTCGTCGCTTCAACGTCCCTGCTGGCGGCGTCGGTTTTGTGACCGAGGCAGCTGCGGGAACGGAGGACGTATCTTTGATGGTTGCTTGATGGGCGGTTTCAACTTCAGATGGCGCCACTGTGCTGCTTCCATCCGCAGACACGCTGGCCGACGGACTGGCTACTTGGTCAATAACAGCTGATGAGCTTTCGTCACTTTTCTTGTTTTCAGCCGCATTCACCGCTACACAAGTAAATCTCCATCAGTCATAAGACCTTATTTACGTAAATTAAACTGACGTGAAATTAATATGATGCGAGACTGTTATTCTATCTATTCAACTAAACTGTTCACAATAATTATATGGCCATACAGTTAGTTTACAGTTCAGTTTAAAGTAGTCTAAGCAAAGAATAGTGTTCTCTTGTGAAATGGGCAAATTTTCTATGTATGACATAATCAATCTGGTATGCATTCTCGTTTGCAAGCAAAATATATATACAAAAGTGTGTTGTAGCAATTTTCAACTAGCCTCACAGATACGAGAACTCGCGTGCCATATGGGATTAGTGTTACCTGCCACCTTGAAGAGGTGACATTCCCACCTTTACCCCAGCCAATTAAAGCTGGTACTCGATTTAATGACAATGGAGGGATGCAATGCTGAGGTGACCTAGTTGGCTTGGTCACATACTGAGGTGGTATACCCACCCATAGACGGTTACCCATCCCAGTACTAACCGGACTCAACACAGAGCAACTTCGTTCATGTGATAAACAATGCTACCGCTACGCCAAGCCGCCGACCTTGGTTGAATATGTATGTGCCGCACTAGCTGTGCAGATGAATGATCAAAACTCCACTCCACCTGGTAGCAGGTCGTCAGCGGAGCCGTGTGTCGGCTGCAATCGATAGTGTCTTGCCAAACCCGACGCTCCAATGTACCGCTTCTCACAAACGGCACATTTGAATGACTTAGGCTTTCCACTGGCCGCTGCGCACGATGTATCAACATCATATATAAACTTAAAATTTACAAAGCAGCCAAATGTCACAATTTTAGTGCAAAACTGCGGTGATATGCTGAATTGTTGTTTTTTTTTAAGCATCAATATCTGACCACAAGGAAGAAGGTAAAACCATTAAAAACATAACAATGATTACAGAGTTAATAGAAATGTTCATAGCTCCGAAGCTCTGACATTAAACTGCCAAATAATTAAAACTAATTTTGTATTAAATTTTTTAAAGATATCATATACTAGGCCTACATAAGTAAGAAACAACACACAAGGCCAATAAAATTATTGACACACACACACACATACTTGCACAGCCTATTATCTGAACAAACCTTTTTATCTATAGCAAAAAAATTATATTAACCATCTCACTCACACCAATAACTGCAAGCAAGTTAATCAACAAACTCAGCTCACAAACTCAATCAGCACCCATACAAAGTTTCACTCACCAGTTGGTATTGGTTCTTCGAGATCAAGCCGTTTACTGGGCACATGGTCATCACCAGTATTTGCCTCATCTTCACTGCTGTCCTTAGATTCTGAATATCCAGGGCCGATAACATTATTGGTTTCAGCCTCATATTCCACAGCATGAACCTCCTTATAATCCTTGACCATGTACTGCGGCGGCCGACATACGCGCCCGCTCCGTGTTCGCCGGTGTTTCCGCACCTTTTTTGGCATTCCCCATGAGGTAGAATTTTCGGCAACAGCACCGTCCGGCAATTGCTGGGGCTTTTGCGCAGACTTGCTGCCAGGCGGATAGACGACACGATAGATGATTTTTGTCTGTGTTTCCGGGTTGAAAAGCACACTCGATCGGTTTGTTTTCAACAACTGTTGTTGTTGTATAACCTGAAATATAGTCAGATAGTTCCAATACCAGCATAACATTAAAATTTACGGCAAATATTGCATGGAGTTAACTCATAATTTGCATCAACTTAGCTGATAGACATGCATCAAAACTGTCACTGGCTGTAACTGGTGTTTTAACAATCTGCATTTTCTGCAAAATACATCTGTGAGTTGTCATCAGCTTAAAATAGTGAACTGTTCAAAAATTGAAAACTAGTAGTTTAGTCTGTATATGAATACATAGAAGTAAATATAATACATTTCAGGAAATGTAGAAAGATGAACCTGCATGATTTGGTTAAGCTGTTCGGGAGACAATTCCTGCATTGACGTGTACTTGTTTCCCTGCTGGATAATCCGGATTGGATTCTGACTGGATCCAAGCGGATGAACATTACTATGCTGCGCGCTGCTATCAACAGACAGTTCCGCAGCATTAGCAGATGACGCCTCTTGCTTCACTGGTCTAGGACCCCCAGAGTCCATTATATTTCCTTCAAAACGCTGGCTGTCATTTTCAGCTGACACAATTTCACTGTTTCGCTGTTCTGCTAATGCGCCGTCAGCCACAGATTCAACAGCAAATACGCCACTGCCCAAAGACTGCTGAAGTTCCGAAGTGTTGGAAATGAACATGAACGGCTGGTCGTTAACAACGATCCCAGAAGTGTTGATGTTTTCGTCCTGCGCTGTCATTTCCAACTGGGCATCATTTGCAGCACTTCCCGTGTCCATGACACTCCTACCTTCACTGTGCCATTTGATCAAAGCGTCATCTCCATCAGTCGCTTCTGCCATACCATCGACATATAGGTACGATCAATCCAGCGCTGCAACCGCGATCAACATCTGTAGTCTATTTTTAGACCCACGATTTCGAAGCCAAACGACCACCCACAAGTTCCAAAGCAACTGCAAGTCAAATCCAGCACGACACACTCAGTTTTCCCGAATTCTTTACAGGGCAAACCGTGTCGAAACAAGTGTCTGTCAATTTATGTTCGTAATTACTTAAATAAACAGATAAAATAGCAAAAATTAACCATTTACAGCAACAAAACGACCAAACTTCGCAAATCGCAATAGCTACACACAAGGTGGCGCTACTAGCGCGTCCGACAATAAATAAGCAAGTAGCAAGCATGTTCCTGGTGATCAAGTAAGCTTAATGCATTTGCTGTAAACTATAGTAAACCTACGTAAAAGAAAATAATAACTAGCTGGAGGTGAGTTTTTTTTAGCCACAGCATGCTATTCTGTGGTAGGTGATAGGCATCTTGCAGGATACTTGCAGGATGGCCGCTCCGGAATCACCGTGACGGCCTTCGGGTCGAGCAGACGTCAATCTCCGGCACATATGCGTCGAGTTTCAATTAAGTCGTTCAAAACGCTATCGAAGCCTCGTAGATATCTTGCAGATATATGTAATTGAATTACAGATATCTGTAATTGTCTGCAATTTTTTGCAGATATCTGCAAATGTGGATTAAATGTGAAAACGGCTTGCCATAGAAACGTGCGTATTGAGCTAAAAATAGACATAAGCACTCCTTGTCATTGAATTGGAGATTTCCCGTGGAAATTCCCTTATGTGGCGTGTACTTCCGTTATCGTTGTTGTTTACGTTAGTATCCGTGAGTGATTCTTAGTGATACGCGATAATTGTGTGTGTTTTATCAATAATTGTACTAAAGTGAGAGATTTAAATGTTGTTTGCTTTATTGTTTTATTACACATACATTTATGCACACATATTGTAGCTATCGAATTTAACACCTTGTTTAGCCAGTTGTTTGCGGAAAGTTAGCAGCTGTCAACCACTTGATAACGAAACACAAGTGGTTATTGTTTCCTCGTTAGCGTACCGGTGTACATGAAGCATTATTTGTATTTCCCAAACGTGTGACAATGTGATCACATAAAGAGATTATTGGCTTTAAATTTTACGCAGTTTGCGGTTACTTTTACGTCGTTATTCTAATTTGTTCCTGCTGCAAAGTGGCATTTATTACAGGCAAGATTGAGGAAGTTTTCAGTATATAGGCATGTGTTGAAAGTCCCTTGTTGGAACTTTGTGCAGTTATCAAGTCAGTGTACTTCATATATTCATTAAGAGATTCTACTACTCATGTTAGTTTGTCTCCATATATTACCGGGGTGGCAATAGACTATAGTCCGAGGTATATAACGTTAGAACGACAGTTTTCGGAAGTAGGCTTTATTATCTTAAGAAACTTATTTCCGGCCTGGAGTAGTGGTTCCCCATGTTGGGAAGTAAGACGGCGTGGATCCCAGGGGCGATCCGTGGGGGAAGACGATATGGGACCCCAAATTGAAGATCCCCGTCTTTCCCCATTACACATATCACGGTGAGTTAATGGATAATAAGTGATGATAGTTAGGTTGGTGATAAAAACTTGTGCATTTGACTTTTGGTTGTTTGTGTAATATTGTAAGTCATTCAACCATATTTTATTATAATAGAAAACGGTCGGCTAAGTTGCCGACCAGGCAATGTATTTTGCTTGCGTTAATTTTTTTATTTTCTGCATCTTTTTTAATGATTTCTCAGAGACATCTTTCACGATTGAACCACATACTTCTAGGCACTTCCAGCTGACATAAAAATTTTTTAATTGGTCTGGTCCAGTTTATGGATCGTACTAACTTTAGATTGACCGTAACACTGATTAAAGAATGTAGGGGATTTGCTTATAGGCATATTTTTGCGGAATATAATAGTAATTATTTTTTTCATTAGTTTTTAGTTTATCGTGCAGTGTGGTAGATTAGGCTGACTTTGTCCGCTTTTAAGTGCACAATAAATATTGTATAAATATATATCTTATCGCAATATCTTTTTATAGTTGATGCATATCATATAAGCATGTTTGCAATTATGTGCGAGTTCAGAGAGTCGGCAAAATTATGGACTTCTTTAACAAGCTGAAGTCGCCGAAAAGTCCCAAGTCACGGACTGCTGTGCAGATTTCTGATCCTTATGACATGCGTTGTGAAATCCATGTTGAAAGGGACAGTGATGGAGTGCTACAGGGTCTTCCACAGTCTTGGAGACACTGGATGCAGGCAGCTAATATCAGGTATTTACTCTGCTTCTGTGAGCAGCATAGTTGCTGGATGTCTTTTCCGTCACCCATGCAGACAATTGTGCTGCCATTTTTTAATAACTGGAGTCCGGACTTAAGTTGATCTAGAATTAGTTAACTAGAGACTAGCAGCGTTCAGTTAATCAATTAGTAATGCTTAGTGTTGTTAAAAGTCCTAACGTTTAACAGCTGACATGTGTTATTGTGTGGCATTATCTAGTGATAATGACTGGAAGATGAATCAGAAGGCGGTGCTGTGTGCTCTCCAGACATACGACGTGTACCAGAAAGAGCGCGTCGACTCCGTCAAATACATTCAACATAAGTCGATGTCAACCGACCACACTGAACCAGCACACAATGACTATGAGATTGAGTCTGCGACAGATAGACAGACTGGCACAGCTGTCGAGGTACTGCCTTAGTTTTATGTCAGGTGAATGTACCACTGTTTTCGTCTGCCATGCCTTCCTGGGGCAGTTCTAGCACCTCCACTTTTTTTTTGGGGGGGGGGAAGTAACCTTTAAGTAAAGAGGCAGGGGTCTCCGAAGGGGGGCCAGTCGCAGAAAAATTTTGTCGGTCATACATACATACAAATATGCAGTTTTTGACATAAAACCAACATATAGTCATTAAATTTTTATTTTAGGTGTCTAGTTACACTTACCAAACATTTCATTTGGGGGGGGGG
>Ga0209782_1001589_pt1 | contig 11996 bp, 6 predicted proteins | sample WorMetmaBAHAMAS1_FD_187390 | JGI IMG/M metagenome (GOLD analysis project Ga0209782, IMG submission 187390) | Marine gutless worms symbiont microbial communities from Max Planck institute for Marine Microbiology, Germany - Inanidrilus... | ecosystem: Host-associated > Annelida > Digestive system >... | reverse complement strand
CACACACACACACACACACACACACAAGGCAAAACCTATACATCCTCGCTACGGGGGCTGTAACTACTGACATTGTAAACCTGCCATCAAGTGTGTAACAAGTCGCGCAGTAATCAACGGCAACTATTATGACAACAACTTACAGGTCTATGCTTCAGAGACGAGCCACCATTACAGACCAAGACAGGTGTTGTCATACCTGTTTACCAGTTACTATCCTAGTAACTGCTGCAATCACTCGTTAACAAAATAACACTGGCCAAATATTATCACAAATTTTCAAAAAGATAAATATTAATCAGTTGTACGCTCACCGCGATGCCAGTTTAAACACTTCAGTAGCACATGCCGCTGTCATGTTCATATACACAGACAAACCACACACACATACATATATATATACATATACACAAATATCAACACTTGTGGCTGTCATCCTTTCTCTCAGTCAAAATCAATTGCAGACCCATTTCTGCAAAAAAGTTTGCTTCATTTTCGAAATTTAAACTATTTCTTACAAATCTGGTGCAATCTATTTCGATGTCAGTTTCACCGGTAGACTGCTCATAGCCTTATATGCCTGTATCAGTCATCGGTAACAGTTACCGACACTCTACAACTACCGACTGTTTTTGCTGTTAAAATATAATAATTCAGACAGCTCACTCATTAGGTCATTCCCAGTGGCTGCCACATGGGTATGGAATGCCCTACCACAACTCATTCGGAACGCGCCCTCTCTTCCCGTTTTCCGCCGAGAACTGAAGACCGTTCTGTTCCAGTCGTCGTTCACTGATGCGGTCTGACAATGAACTGTGCTTTATCTACACGCCCGTCACTCAATGCTGTTATGTCACCATGTACTGGCTGCTACAAACCGGTTGTGTTAATACTGTATGGTGATCTTTCAGCAGCAATGCGATAATGCCACCTTAATAATATTCATTTCTACTACTACTACTATTACTCAGTGACAGGCCATCTCTGATAAACCGTCTGCCAATACGAACACTGTCATCATCAGTTAGGCTGCATCTTGCAAATTAGTTTTACTCTGGATGCCAGATTTTTCAAGCGGCATGCTCTTCCTAACGCCAAAGCAGTGTAACGGGCATGGAAGACACAGAGATGAAACAAAACTACTGAAATGCTGAAGCTTAACTCATAACACGACAGCAAATGCAAGCAAGTTACACCGACAGTTCACGTGTCACCAGCACTTGCTGTACAGAATGTATGCTATGGCATGACATCCGTACGACGTTCATCTGTCTATGAGGTCGGTGAATTGTGATCACACCGTGCATCAAAAAGTGGAAATCTTGTGATCCCAAATTCTACACAAGAAGACCAGCAGGTGTATGTGAAACTGTGGAGTTTTGCATTGTGGTGGCAATGATCAGTGTGTCCAATGGCTTGCATGTCACACTATCTCAGCATCTTCTGAGCTTCTTATTAACGTTGTTGGAATTATGGAGAATGATAGCAGAATCAGAAATGACCTGCAATGACAGAATTGGTTGAGGCCACGGCCGGAATTATTCGTTTCACAACACCTGACATAAACAACACGACAAAAAATAAAAGACAAATCAGTAAGTAAAACGAACAACAACAGAAACACACTTATAATCATATCAGTCTGTGGCACATCTGTATCTGATGCATGAATCGTACACAACTGATATGGAAAAGATGCAGCGGTATCTGAAAATGAATATATTTTAATGCACAATATGAAAAAATGCTTGGGTTTTCTTTACTGTTCCGTGACTTCAACAATGTCTGCAAATATGACAGACCCTGTGCAAGTCGATAAGTGACTCCTGTAATGCGGAACTCCTCGGCCCGTTCTAAAGATCTCTGATAAATCCAGTCTAGATGATGAGGATCATCTCCGTCAATCGAAACTGTCTCTGAAACACCAAACATCATTGATCATCAATTTTACTATCAATTCAAATATTCAATACAATTAAATATCAGCATTTATAACAGACACACATACAATCAGATGCAAGGGCCAAATCTAAGGTGCAGACAGTCATTAGGAGAGCGCAACTGATGCATTGGGCTAAGGAAAGGCATACAGAAAATAATATTTGTCTGTCTTACGCTGCGTCTTAAAACAGATCATATAAAAAGCTATTGCAAATTTCAAGAAGAATTTCATTTCGTATTAAAGGTGCTGAGCAACTGAAGCTGTGACAGTATACGCCGGTGTAAACTGCAGGCTGTGAAAGCAAGTGTTTGTCTAGCGAACAGAGAATACGTAAACATCAACATATTTGCTATTCACACTTACGCTGCTGCTATACAGCAGTAAGTTTCCATGTTTCCAAAGCTTTCACCAATGAGACATGGACGACATCAAAAAAACAACAAGACTTATGGAAATTGAGAGCTGTAATTACAGGACTAAAATCAATTTAAGTAAGCAAACGGCTTTCATTTCTGTGCTATCGGCTTTAATCGCATCTACAACTGCATGTATTACCACTTACAAAAACACTACTGAGAAACAGATAATAACAATACAAACCTCCACCAAACGGATTGTCTTTGGGCCACATTAAAAGACGGACGTACTCTACACAGTGCTCCGGCAGCCGAGGAGTATGAGCAATGGTGCACAACGGGTAATTCACCTAGATGCAAGCATGTGATTCCTAATAATATTGTATATCGTATCGATGCGTATTGCTCGTTAACAATGAATAACATGCTAAAATGGCGGCAAATGACTCTGAAATAAACTCCCAAGAATACCAAAGTGGCGGTAACTTGGCATAAAGTGGCCCATACTCATCTTAAAACCTAACTGTAACCCTACTAACCCTAACCGTTTATTGATGCTTAGTGCGGCCATTGCGGCATTATTTGCCGCCACTTTAGATTTATTCATTACAATAATACAATGTTACAGTAACATTAACTTCTGATATATCAACAGTAAATAGCCTTTTCAAAGCTCAGCAAACTTTTTGAGTTGTTAGATTAAAATAAACGTAACAAATCAAAAGAGCACAATAAATATGCATAACATTTCACGCAGTTTTCCGTGGTTATTAGTGTTACTAACAATCAACAAGGTAATTCGCAATAATCTTCTATGTTAATGACCATTTGACAGATGAACTTTGACAGGTTATGTGGTTCCGTTTGATTTCCTTCATTCATTACGTTCAACTTCTCTTCAATCAGAGGCGCACAGTTTCATGGACCAGATGCCTTTACTTTACTTTCCTGTCGCCCAACCAACAGTGTCAAAGCACTGATGGTAACACCATCTTATTTCCAATAACAGTTAACAAATCAGTCGCTCGATTGATTAACCTCACAGTAAAAAAGTCAAATCCACTCTGCAGCAAATGTTTGCTTACTTCTTCAGCAAGTGATTTCTATTCAACAATGGCCATTTCTGCTTTTAATTTCTGAAAACAGCAAGCATTTCATGGCAACTACTCCTCAAAGTATCCACGAAGGCATCCCAGTTAAGAACTGGAGGATTTTTTTGCAGCAAAGTTTTACCACCACATGGCAACTTTCAGATGGCAACTAGAGATCTGAGAGAAGGTGAGTTCTCATCAAAAATGTCATCTACACTATCTCTGTACAGTTTTCTAATTTATGTACTGTTCTCTGAAACGACGCTGCGGCGGATGAATAATGCAGAGATGACAGTAACCTGCGGCGGGTAGAGATCAAGAGTACATTCCACACATGCAGAAATGCCGGGAATTATAACTCGTGCGTTGCCCTTGAAACCTTCCGTGCCTCCGTCGACCATCGGCACTATGGTGGACATGTCCAGTTGACTATCTTCACCATACGACAACATACCGACCTGCCGACATCAGCGGCAGTGTCAGTGTGCCACAACTATGAACTGTGCAAAAACGGCTGAACCAATCGAGATACTGTTTGGGACGCAGACTCATGTGAGCCTAAGCAACTTCTATTAGATGTAGTTCCAGATCCTCCACGAGAAGGGGCACTTTTGAAGGGAATGACATCAGTATTTTCTATGCATGCTGACAATCAGCATTCCCATCGACTGACTGCCTGGCAAAAATGCGGCCCATTGTCAAATTACTTTGGCCTATCTTGTTCTTGTTTAACCGACCCATACTTGTTGACCTCTTTATTGGTGCACAGATCAATCGATTGATCTATTAATCCGTTGAGAGTCTGGAAAATAACTGTTAACTGAATGACCTCTGACCTAGATATGCATCATCTCAATTTGCCCTGATGTTATCTAGGTCAAGTTCAAAGATCGAGTCATAGGATAAAATGTCAGCTTATTAACCAGTCGAAAATTTACATTGCTAAAGCAGACGGTGCAGTTCAGAGTGAGGGCTTCCTAGGATTGATGAAGCGGCTTAACTACAAGCTGGATGCCTTCAATATCTATAATAAAAATATGCAAAATGTCAAAGTCATCAAACAACATACTTCATGAAAAACATATTTCACATATAAATTCAGAAGCTGATGAACACATTGTCATCATTATTGTATAGTCAGCTGGGACTGAGGCATTACCTCAAAATCACCTCGACGTATAGCACATCTCCACATATCAGTGGCTGGAGGTTGTTGCATACAGCGATGAAATTGTCAACAAAATAACTAGTACAGGCGGCTGAGTATAGGTCTAAAATGTCACACATTTTCACTAAGTCGATTAATATTTTGTAACCTGCGAGATACCTTTTCGTGACCGAGGAGTCATTCAACTCATGTGACAGACTATACAGTGACCACTACAGTGGGTTACAAATGCAACTTTATTTTCATAAATTAAAAAAAATAAATCACATGAATTACTGACAGACTCACATACAGAAAATCCGGAACAATAAATAAGATATACAATACCAGCATTCCATTGATCCAGCGTCGAGCAAGGATAGAATCCAAACCACATACGATGATATGAAATGCTATTTACACACAATATTAGAAGAAAAGTTTACATATCAAAGAGCTATTATAATAAAGATGACAAAAAATGAAATTATTCAGCCCATAAAAATGGTTATAGGAGTTAAATAAGGAAATGCCTAGGAAAGACATGGTGAGCATATGAACAGCTGTGATCTGTCCTGAGAGGGTACGCTGATTCAGAACACATGCAGAAAGAAAATTAAGGCAGCCACAAGATTATTCAGGATCAGCTTGAAAAGGGCTGTTGAAGTGATGTGTCTGAGCATGGGCTGAAAATTCAACCCTTGTCATTACATAAATTCCTTAAGCAGAAAAAGTAACTTATTAGATCCTGATAGAGTGAACTACACTGCAAAATTTACACTATACCAATTAGACTAATTCTGCCCGCTAATACTGTAAACAAGTGCAGGCGAGGTAATATGATGACAAACTGCATTGCCCAGAGCAGCTGATCTAAGTGAGAATCATAACATCAGTGGCTAGCCGATAGGAATGCAAGACGGCATCATGTTAAAAAAATCCAAATGTTCATTCTCCTCGAATCCTTTCTTGTTAAAAGGGACATCGGGACCCCCAGGTTGGTTCATTGGTTAGCTTTCACACAAACGTGCGTGACAATATCACGCCATATAAGCAATATCACACTCTCACATGCAAAAATACTGAATACTAGGCTTAATTAGACATTAACAATGTTGAAACATGGAACTAATGGAATACTAATTGGACAACAAACTTCATAGTTACAAACAATACAATAACACGTGGCAGTAATGCAACACAAATCAAGAACCCAGCTGATACTTGGTTCCATGGGCCCCACCCGAGTCAACATGCCAAACGTCATCTTAATTGGTTCAGCCTTTTTGCACAGCTGAGAGTTGTAGCCAACACACAGACTGCCAGACACACATACATGTGACAGCTGTAGAAGTAGGCTGCACATAGACAAAAATATTAAAAATAAATCTAAATATCAGAATTAATACAAAGTCACTCAAGCACCACAAAAAACTCACACTGGTAGAAATCGGCGTCAAAATCTTCTAACTTAGCATAATGACTTGTCAGCGTTAAGGACTGAATTCATTAAATCTGACAGTGATTAACTCACAGCACAGTCAGCAAATAAAACAAACATAATAACCAAAAAAAACAGAAACAAATGCCAGCGACAGTACAGCCAGTGATGACATTTGGCCAACTCAGAATGTCAGTGGCCTTTTCAAATTTCTAATGAAATCAAAGACTTTCAGAAATTTTAAAATGTGTTGATTTGTCAGATTACACGATTTGACAGTGAAGCAGTTATGTAGACTAGGATTATAAAAAGTCAGCTGTCACTGCTATTTTAGCCTTCCAGTTCCACATATGCATTATACATTTTATATGTCTTTCTGATAATAAAGCAAAATAAATAAATAGTCCTAAAATAAAATAAATACATCATTTGATTTATTTGTTGTACTAACAACAACCGTGATAGAACATGAAAACAAAGTATTGTAACAACTGTGATATGAAATAAACTAGTAGCTCATGTAGATCTTTGGTGTTCAGTGATTAACGTACAGGCCACGATAATCTAAAACAGAAAACTCCACAATAATTGCTCAGCCTACATTATAAACAAAAGGATATCAATACCTCCTTATAACATGGCTACCAAACTCTGGTGAATACATATTTATCTTCTACCTACCAGAATTGTTCGACTGAAGAAGTACAACTGAGTCAGTGGGCATAGGGCAATCCAATCTGGTCTTTAACAGCAATTAGGTAAATTTGAAAATAACAAAATATGGGGCACGTAATAAGAAAAAGCTAAGAACTCTAACCGGTCTCTACATATGGCGTTATGCAAATTTGTAATTGAATTGAACTGAATGTAGATAAAGTGCTTATCTGCCCTTCTTATGCTTTGAGCCTGTTGGTGATTGGACCACGCAGTCTGTAATGCATAGAAAGAGCGATGCCAGATCTAATGTTACCGTACCTTCAACACGGTATCAAAACTCACTACTACTAACCGATATCAAATTATACGGTTTGGTGAGAGGGGCACAACGAAGTAAACAACTTGGCAGTGTTTTAACATGCCGAGCCCCTACTGGAAGTCAAACCAACAATTTCCAGATTGCAAAACCCATCAAGCCACCCAACATAATAACAGAGCAATAACAATATGCCGAGAAGCAAATGTTAACTGAAGTAGAACTGAAGTTAAAAAGGTACGATCACACGTGTCATGATGCTGATAACAAGCGAGACAGAAACGACGAGAAACAATGTAAAAGATACGCTGTGACGTTGCAGCCAGCCACTCTCCTGTTGATAAAATCCGCCGCAACTACGGCTTTGGGTTTGCCAACATCGGACCTCCTGCAAAGTGTCATTACATACATTACATTACATAGAAATTATTTAAAGTCACCTATGGTTAAAAACTGCTAAACGACTGTCCGACTGTCCGGTGTAAGCACTGGAGGTAAGTGTCAGTAACAGTCAGCCGGGAATGACCGTTCAAACAAGTGTGATTTGAGGCGTGATCGGAAGACAGAGAGAGATGGAGCAGAGTCAATGTCAATCAGTTTATTATAACAAACAGACAAATAGCTGTTTCTGTCCAACAGAGAGCCTCCACCCGCAATCCAACAAAATGATAACTAATGCAGTTTATGATAACATTTAAATATCATCTGATATACAGGAGGAGGTTTGGCTGATGCCTTTCCCAGCACTAGTCATTACTCACATAAGTGACAGCAGTGAACTTAAAAAGCCAGGGAGAACGTTAACTTCATTAACCCCTTAACCTTGGCAAGGTAAATTTTTTTAATCTAATCAGATTTGCACACTCCTCTGGGAGATTTACTACACCTTAGGGTGCTTTGGGGATGTGCATTGGGCCAATATCGGGGCCTCAGCGCTGGACAAGGTCCGTCCCGAAGAAAGGTAAAGGTAACCCATTAACCAGTGCTTCTAAACGCAAAAGTAACACAAACTATAATTACAAACACCACAACTACTGCTGCTGTAGCTACGAACTACTGCCAGTTTTTGTTCTATTAGAAAAATTGTGGCAATTACTCCGTTTTACATATCATACACGTCACCGAACCAAAAGCATCAACGCACAGAATGATAAGAAGAGAAAGAAATGGCATTTAATCGTTTGCCTTTCAGTGCTTTGAGACTGCTGGATGGGCAAGTTGTTCACATGCATGGGCCTCTAAGCAGTATAATTTGGTACTGGCCGATGGGTGGTGATGCTCTTCGGCTGGGAAGGTAACCTCAGGTCTGGGGGAAAATAATGGCAGCCTACCGTCGGGTGGATGGCTTAAAATCCACCTGCGGGCTGACTGTTTACACACCGGGATCAGCTCCGTGCCCAATATTCGTTAACGAGTACGGGAGAACTTTACCTTTTTTACCTTTTACACTACTATGGCTGACAAATGAACAATGTTCACCTAAATAAGAACTGCCTGTTGAGATTCGACACATCAATCGTATCCATATCGATAACATGAAGTTGCGCAAAACCAAGCAATGCCTGCACATAACAAATCATGCAGTTCTCTATATAGAAAGAATGAAAATACACTTCCACAAAAATTATTAATATTAAGTCAGTGCATTTTAGGAAAACATTACTATTTCCTCCACAGTAATGCTGCAGTATTAGTCAACTAAAAAAGTAAGATTATCATACTTCTGAAACGGTGTACTTGTGTGTTCCAAGTCGGCCCACCATTGGCTGGAATGATGGGCGTGGCGCATAAGGCACTGACAGATGATAATAGCAGATTAAAAGTGGGCTTCAACAACGTCAGGATGTGACTAGATAAGCAGCGCTGAGGCCGTGGACGAGGTGGGCAGGCAGATGGGTGGCTGTTTATGTTAGCAGGATGATGCAAAGCTGTCGTGATAATCAAGATGGTACGGGTTGTGCAGATGATAATCAAAGGCCCATTACAGCACTAAAGCCAGTATGGGGGAACGGGGCACCAGTACTACTCAGAGAGAGAGAGATGTAGAACAAGAAGTGAGACACTGCACTGACTAAATTCTTGAGCAGTTCACAGCCAAGTCCACCAGCACCAATCACCAACACACGACAGTCATTTCTGATGAACGTCAGCAGCTGTGCCATCAACAAGTATACCACATATCCATTTTAATAATAAATAATTTTGCTTACTAGTAACACATTATTTCTTAAGATAAGGCATTATTTGCAGATGTATATGCATTGCAAATAGCAATGGCAGACTGTTGTTTTCTTGTCACAACAACTGGCTGCAAATCAGTACCAGCTGATGACTTTCAGTAATTATTGTATTACGTTAAAATCATAAATAACTGCCAAACCCCACAATGAACCACATTTAGTATCAGTACACCAACATAAAGCATCATTTTAATAACAATATTTAACAAAGGTACTGTAAATATGTATGTCGGTATGCACACATTACTGCAATACTGTTTTCTGCACTGAATATCATTTGAACTGCTTTAAACCTGCTACAAGACTCTTTCAACTATTGACATTCTGGGCAACCAGCTAAAACTCACCTGTTTCCATAGGTCTATCCAATCCACACCCACCATCGCTGGAATGATGATAGACTGCATAGTTGGAATGTGAGCAGGTACATGTGTAGTGTACACAATAACACATTGTGTGCATGTTTACAAAATTACACAACAGTGTACATAAATATGGCAGCAACGGCGATATTCGCCTTGAAAATTAAGACTCAACTGAAACTGTGAATAGTACGTGATTTTCGTGACTTTTATGCAATAATCTGATAAGTAAACTTCATCAAATGCTACCCTTCTGATATCACAGGTTGGCTGGTGGCTGTTACTTTTTACAACCTACTGATATTAGTTTTGCTACTACTGCTACTAAGAGCACACAACATTCACTTCTAATTCTAGATACATCTTCAAATTTGAAACAAACACGTCTGACAATGTCACCTCACTGCTTGGTTCAAAATCAGCCTCCGCAAATGGCCCGCTGCGCTCCAACAATTTCTGTATGTGCTTCCATCGGTCAGTCCAGTCATCTCCCATTGCGGCCGATCCTGCTACTGCTTTCAAAAAGTGCAAAAATACACTGCACTTAGACAGCATATTATTTAGTGTGAATGATGCTGCTACGTAAAGCTAAGCAAAAAACAGCAAACACATTGTTACGTTGGAGATGTAGCGTTTACTATACATTAAAAATTCATGAATGCTACTGCAAAAAGTCACTAATGTGTTGCATTCAATGCATGGTGACGTTCAGGGTTTCGTCAAAAAAGGATGAAATACGGAGCGGAAGTTACAGAACCGGATTTCAGATGAAACCCGGTGTAGTATCAAATATCTCACAGTGCCAAATAGCTCTCATTTGCGCCACTGCGCGTGCGCGATCTCACAAAGTCTCGTGCGCCGCTGTTTATTTAATATTTATTTCTGGTTACGTTACGTTTAGGTAGTTAAGGTTAGGGTTTTGGGGTTAGGGTTAGTTGTAGGGTTAGGGTTAGCTTTAATAATTCACACATGTCGCGCAAATCTCGTACTGCGAGTTATCTGGCACTGCGACGTATTTGGCATGACACCGGAACGCAACCGTTCTGTTCCATACCGGCGTTTTCCGTTACGGTTTTCTCCCCTACTCCTAGCCGGCGACGAATGAGTTGCAGGAATGTATAGAATAATAAAATTATTAATTATACAGTCTGAGACATCGAAATTCAGCAATTACAACACAACATTTATCGACAAGTTTACCTAAAGCGACAATAGTAATTATTTTCCTTTTAAATAAAAAAATCTGTCAACAAAACAGCATAGAATATGTATCAGTACTCAGTAGATACCAGAAAGGACCGAAGATGAATTTGGCACTCCAGCAGATTATGCTCCGGTCGCTGGTTTTTGCCTGCCAATGCCTGGATCATGTAGAATTGTGGAGTTAGGTTAGCAGTTAGCACAATCGAAACCTAGAAGGTTAAAGATGAATGTAAACCCACTACCAGATTACTGCTGCTGGTAGTTGTTTTAATTTCATATTTAATCTGCTGCTTTAAGTAAGTAAGTAAGTAAGTATGTAAGCCTTTTATTAACGGTGGACAGACGCCACTACATGAAGAACAGTATCTAAAATATCATATGCTAATATAATTTCGTAATCATAGGACTTGGATACTGAATTTAAACACTGATAGTCTATTATACTGATGGCGATTTACGAACTTTTTTTGTGAACTTTCTCTATGAAATGAAGTCAAAATAGGTTATTGGCTACCAAATACTTTCGGCCTTGACATTACGGCTTAAAGCATTACACTTTCCAAATCTAAAGTGCCAAACTGAACTTTCGATTAATTACGACCAGAGCTGGAAAAGAGCCTACGTTTTTAGGGATTTTTTGGTTTTTGAAGTTTACCATTTTCAAGGACTTTTATGTGTATTAGACACTGCCAAGTGCCAAGAAGTGGGGATAAGGGACTTTAAAACTAGGAACTATAAAACATGATAAAATTGCTGATTAGTAAAACTAACTAGTTTTCTGAAAAAAATGAAAATTACAGAAAAAAATTGTGGACTTCCAGATTTTAGTTTTTTTTTCTAAAACCTAAAAACTACTTTTGCCAACACTGTTATTATGTGGGGTAAGACGTAAATTACCCCACATAATGACCATAGTACTTCCAGATTCATGATGACATCATACATTCACGTAACGGGTCAATCATCAGTCATTCAGAAGATAATCTATCAGCCAACAATACACTGTGGATTGTACACGGGGGCAAACTTTTATTTACGATTGCCCTGTTTATCACTAGACTTTTAGATCTGATGCTAAATAACTGAAAGTCCACAAGTTATTGTGCTACATTTGCCAAAGTGAGACAATATTCAGTTAGGTGACTACATACTATATTTGTTTTCAATGTTGTGTGACTATTGTTAAATTGTTGTATTCAGAGAGGTGAAAATAGTTGTATGTAGTCAGAGGTGGTTCTAGC
>Ga0209782_1001588_pt1 | contig 12002 bp, 6 predicted proteins | sample WorMetmaBAHAMAS1_FD_187390 | JGI IMG/M metagenome (GOLD analysis project Ga0209782, IMG submission 187390) | Marine gutless worms symbiont microbial communities from Max Planck institute for Marine Microbiology, Germany - Inanidrilus... | ecosystem: Host-associated > Annelida > Digestive system >... | reverse complement strand
TGTTGAAGTATTGAACATTGTTATACATGCTTTCCACATCCGTAGTGTTAACTGTAAAGCGATGGTCTGGACTCCGGTGTCTGTTCCACCACTGCATATACTTAAGAGTGACTCGCCAGGGGGCAGCACCCAGTGTGGTACGTGTACATTTTTGCCCACTGTCTGAGGATTGATACATATGCATTGTGTTTGGCCACAAAATGGGCATGTGACTTTTGGTATGTGGAGGTTTTTTTTTACCCAAAATGGAGTAAATCTAGATATGATATGTTATCTGTTCTTGTAAAGGTGAACGTGCCAGAAATATAGGCCTTGTAATCATCTCCATTTCTTAGGCCGTTGAGCTGATAGATGGATATATTGTACCGTGCAAGTCTGTGATATATAGCCAGTGCAGCACCAGACTTTTCACTTTTCAGCCATAGGGCAGTACCACCAATCTATACTGCTTGATAATAGTGTTTGTGAAAAGCTTGCCTTAGATTGTTAATGAAAGCAGAATGGTCAGGAGTCAGTCGTTGAGTTTTGAGTCACGCACCCAAATACTACACCACAAAACAGACATCTGTCATTGGCATTATGTAGAATTGAAGAAAATGGTGCATAATGGAGTAACTTTGGAAACTTGGTCTGTTCAACTGAAGAATATGAAGAAAATGATTGAAGAATGCTGATTTTCACAGTGAATACAACTGTTAAGTTTATATAATGATACAGAAGTTGGAAATTGGTACAGATGCGATTGTACAGATGTAATGAAATGACTAGATTGATATGATTGACAATGATGATTGATAGATGTGAAGTCAGAAACCAGATTTATATCAAATTCTATGATGCATATGAAGGTCTTACTTATCTTTGGCACTAATGGTTGGACATCCATTTAGTAAAATTTCCAGTTCTAGGAAATTTTTCTCTGAACAGAACTTTTACTTTTTAGGATTCAGTCTTCAGTCATACCTATGACATGCATAGGAAAATTGGCCATTTACAAAAAGCTGCATTTGCATAATATTTTCATTTTTAAATTTTAAAATTTATTAATACATATTAGATTACATAGTTATGTCAGTAGCTTCTAAATATCTTGAACTATGTGAAATTTACGAACACTATGGCACAGCTACCTTGCGATTTTTTGCATTTAGAAAATGTACGAGTAAACACAATTTACAATAATGTTATTCAAATGACATTATTGCCAAAGATCAGTGGCCTCCAAATTTGCTGGACCTGAACCCCCTGGATGGCTACCATGTCTGGGGGCAATGCTAGAGGCATATTACAAGCATCATCCAATCATAAAACTGAAAGAAATGTTGCAGCCAGGAAGTGATCGATAAGGCTGTGAATAAATTTCGACATCTTGTTATTTGTGTTAGATGTTATTTTACTACTAGATGCTGCATAATATAAGCATCAGAATAATCACTACTAAATTAAGTACCAAGTGTTGATTTACTTATATAGGTGAGTGGATATGTTTTGCTTGCATTCATCAACAATGCCGTTGTGATGCCACTTACCAACCTGCGGGTTATTCGTGGACACTCTCTGTTTGAAATCCCGAATGATCCAACCAATGTTGGATACAGTCTGTATGTTTCCAACAATCACATGGTAGAAGAACTGCAATTGACTTCACTACATGGTGAGATTTTATCCTGTTTCTTGATTAATTGTCTTCTACAGATAAATATATGAAGTGCAAAATTATCCATGTTGCCAGCAACAAAACAAATGATGAAAAGCCAGTGTAGCAAGTGCAGCTAGATAGAGGCTGTAATCTGTGGTCAGATGTCATGTACACTGAGATAATCGCCTCTTCCACTTTTGGCTATGATTCTTTTGACCACTGTTTGTAGGCTGCTTTCTCTGTTTTTGTAATAAGTTGTAGGTGGATGTTCATAAAGTGTGGGAAACAGGTAGACTGTGGACCAGAGAATAACTGATTAAATTTTTCTAATTACCCAGAAGCCCAGAACACATTCCAAATATCGTTGAACTTGATGTCATAATTTTACCAGTTAAGCAAATTTCTAATGCTGCTGCCTGCTTTTACTATCATTTTTTAACCAATATAAGAAACACATTTTTTTGCACATTAGCCTGCTGTGTGGATTTCAGCATGCCATTTAGTATGTAGTACAAAGTTTGATGCTAGTTATTTATGAGGACTTTACAATGCTGCATAAAGAATTGACATGCTATCTTGGCCATTATTAAAAGATGCCATGTTTTTCTAGTCAAATCAGATACTTATTGTAATCATTTTATTGGGCCCATTCCATGGGGCCATAGCGGTCCCCTCTGTCACTTGTTGTCGTTGTTGTTGTTGTCGTGGACATTGCACGCCACCTGCGCTATAGCTATAGCTGGCGTGCGACTAGCGACACCTGGTGACTGGCAATGTAACGGCGGCTCGCAGAACTTAGCGAATGGGCCCAACATTTTTCAAATGCTTCTTGTTATACATGTCATTGTTATCATGGCAGAAAAGTTGGTCATTACTCTTTACTCAGTCACGTTAGACTTTATAGTTTTCCTGCTCTACATAATAAAGTCTAATGGTGTCTGTGAAGAGTGTGTGTACTTAAGAAATGAATGTCAGTTTACAACCACGGTTGAGAGGAACTCATAGTATAGCTCTAAAACAGCAAAAATCAAAATCATTGCTTATTTGTAATCGCAAAGCACATGCACTGACATTGAAATCTGTTCATCACCAGATTTAACTATAAAACGTAGCACGTGTGTTTTGTGATTATAATTTGAGCGATCATTTTGATTTTTGCTGTTTTAGAGCTATGCTTTAATCACTCTTACATTTTATTGTAAACTGGCAAATTTTTACCATTTATATTTGCTGTTTTATTACTAAAATTTAATTTCAATGTCCATCTTTACCTGTGCCGGTTTTTAATTAAGTTTTGGAAAGCATCATGTTTATGTGGTCAGTCACTGTATTTTGCCACTTTGCATTTTCTAACAAAATTTTACTAGTCTTGGCCAGTCAGTTTTGATTTTCGATTTTCAGCATGGTGTCCATCTTGGTTTTTAAAAATTTGAATTTTTGAACACCAGTTAGGTCTATATTGAGTCAATATGCATCACCATGCAAAATTTCATTAAAATTGCCTAACGGTTGCGAAAGATATCGCAATTTTTGATTCTCAAAATGGCACATGTCCATTATCATGTTTAATGTTTTTCAAAATTGTAGCAATCTGCAGTCTTGGATTTTTAGAAATTTAGAATTTTTGAACAGCCGTTAGGGTCCGGAGGGACAATCGCATCACCATGCAAAATTTCATCTAAATCGGCCAAAACAGTTGTGGAGAATGGAGATACTTTAGCTGGTTGCTGTTGCAACAGTGTAAGCACAGCACAGTGTGCTACACTGTGATGTTGCTTTATATTTTAAAATTTATAGATGTATAATGGCTACTGTTTGTGTCGTCTGTTATGGTTAATCCATGTTAATGCTGTTGCTCTTCTAGAAATTTTGGCTGGCAGCATCTTGTTTGAAGGCAACCGTGACTTATGCTTTATCAACACAATATTGTGGCCGGACGTGGTAACACACAAAAGATCAAATATTTCAATTCAGTTGAAGGATCCTAGCATGCCAGCAGCAAAGTGTAATTGTCACTGTTTATTAATATATTTTTTGTTATTAATTTAGATTTATATGAAATCATTTATTTATCACACTAATAAAGCATTTATATAGCCTTATGTGCAAACATCTGAGGAATATGTTTGGTAATAATAATAATAATAATAATACAAATATTGAAAGAAATAGTAATTATGACTTGCAGTTATTTTGTGTATAATAGGTTTTTAAAATAACAGTTAATCACATCGCTAAAGGAAATTTTAGCTGTACATGTTTATAGTAGCTGATGATTATATTATGATTTTGATGGCAAATAATGAATTCTACAAAAAAATGGAGATTAACATAAAGAGACCTGTATGTTCAGATCATCGATTTATTAACTGATTGTAAAAATACTGATTTTTTTGTGGTACAAAAATGTACTTTTATTCTTGTGAAGTATCGATGTCACAGTACTTTTCAACAGTTGTTGTACATGCTTTACAGCAGTCAGTTATTGTATGATTGCAATAACTGACTGCTGACACTTGTGTGAGTGTTTTAGCTGTGCAGGTGAGCTTATGAAAATGCGTAGATCAGTGATATTTTAGTTATGAAAATTATTTTAGTTTTAGTCAGTTTTCAGAACATATATTTTTATTTTTAGTTATAGTTAACTAAGAAGCAGTCATTTTTGGTTGTTATTTAGCTTTTTTGGAAATCAGTTTAGTTTAGTTACTATTTAGTTATAGTTTTTTTAGGTTTGAAATGCATGGTGGTCCAAACAACGGACTGTTTTTTGAAAGTTGATAACTTTGCAATGGTTAATGGGAGAAAATCATGTAATATGTCACAGGTTTAAAAAATTTGTCTAGAAAAAGTGTAAATTTAGTTTGTATAACTTGGTGTGTAGAAATCTTTACTACATGTTAAATTATGAAGAATTTGATAGAAATGCATACCAAAATATTATTATTTATTATACCAAATTTTTAGCTTAAACATATAATGAAAGTATGGAGCACTGAGTCCCCCAGCAGATTTGAGTGGAGCCCGGCCGCCAAACGCATTTTGAGCTGAAATCAAGGCATCTGGTGGCATCAGAGAAATAACTGATCAAATGTCATGCATTTCTTCCCCCTCCTCCTATTTTTCACTGGGCACAAGCTGCACCCACTGGGTATAGGGGTAGAAGCCCTTGCCAGACAGGACATATTCAAGGACTTTAAATACCTCTAGGACCAAGACAGTGTTCAGGACTTCAGTGCCATTGACCAGAACTGGACCATCAAGGGCAAGGACTTTGGTACACAATTCTTAAAGAGTTCTTCAGGACAGGGTCTAACATCACTGGCAGCATTTATGCTCAGTCTCACACTCATGTGTCAACAAGAGCATCATGGATTATTTTGGATCATGCATATTCAGTGACTTCTCCATTCAGTTGTATCTCCCTACTGTCAGCATTCCATGAACCAAAAACAATCACCCAGAAATGCCTGTAATTTCAGATCACAAACCATATAATAAGATATCAACATCAGAACTAAGTAAGTAGTTTGACTGTTTTTTCCTCACATATTACCTAACTTTAAATTCTGTAATTCACTATTTTGCAGTGTATGGAATGAAAAGATAACATGAGTAAATTAGTTACTTACTTCAGCGTAACATATTTTTCTTACAACTTGCGAGATGTGCTGCCTTATTAAGAAGTTGAGAAATATAACATTTGGTCATTTAGATCATATCAGTTTTAGTTATAGTTACTAAAATGTCACTGGAGTAGTTGATGTATTGCTAGGTGGACTGTGTGATCCTGCGTGTGTCAGCAATGGAGAGGAGCACTGCTGGGGCCGTGGACCAGATATGTGCCAGACATGTAACTGCTTATTTTCTGCTCCATCGTTATTTGTGAAATGTTGGCAGTTTTGTGAATTGCTAGGGGTTTTACCTGATGGGTGCTAGTATTGAAAGTAATCCTACAGCTGTTATCTGATGAAAGATAAATTACAATTGTAGCGGGCAATTAATGCTGAAGAAGGATTAGTTTTTATGCTTTTATTCAATGCTGTGTGAAAATGTTATTGTAGGTATACTGAATGTTGCTAGTCCATTTCACGGTGTAAATCTTATGCTGCTGCCAAGTGCAGCAGATTGTGACAGTTGGAACCGTGGATAAACTTGATGTTATAACGTGGTCATGTCCGACTGTTGCTGTGTAGTAATCAGAAACTGTAGTGCACAGTGCGATGACAGCTGCTATGGACCAACAATAGCCGAATGCTGTCATCGTGAGTGTGTTGGCGGCTGCTCCGGTACATCCAATACTCAGTGCTGGGTAGGTGCAATTGCGCTGTTTATCAATTGCTACAAAAAAAGAGAAACTCTTCTGCTTTTTATAGTAGATGGTCATGGTAATTAATTGTAATAACTGGTTATAAACTGAAGAGTGTATAGTTTATGCAGAAAATGTTTTACCAAATTTATATTTAACTTTCGTTTTTTTGTTCTATACTACCACGACTAAACATGACATTCTGGGATGATAATGTACATAATCTGCTCACATTAACGATAATAAATGGGCATAAAGAGAGCATTACAGCAGTCAGTTTGCCAATAATATTTAATTTGTGTATACATTTGTGATGGCAATATGATGTAGATTTTGTTAAACTGTGCTATCGTAACTGTTTTGCTGTAGGCTTGTCGAAATTTCATTGATGATGGCAAATGTGTCGCACATTGTCCACCTCCGTTCACATACAACCATGAAACGCACAGACGTGAACCCAACCCAGATGTCAAGTATGCATATGGCACAACTTGTGTTCATACCTGCCCAGGTGAGTGAATATATCAGCAGCTTGCGTTTTCAGGCTGATTGACTACTAGTCTATATAACATGAAGACCATCACAGAATCAGGATAGGTCAAGGAAAACGACTGCTACATGTACTAGTATTTTGCTTAATGGTCAATTTGCAGGTGAATATGAGCAAGCTGTCTCCTCCAACAAGTTCCAGAAGAGATTCTCTTGTGGAACAGGTTCTGGAACTGTTGGATGCCAGATGTGCTTCCTGTCACAGTATGATTAGTGTCAAAGCAAGAACCTTAACCAGTAGCTTGGTCTCGCCTTTTTACCTACCGCTGAAATACTGACTGACGGGCGTTCTTTCCTTTCCATTGGTTTTACAGTACAGTTACTATCAATCATCCTGTGATGTGTATGTCTCTGCATTCATTGGCTTGATTACTTCTTGTAGCATTTCTGTTGTTTTTATGAACATCACCAAATGGCTTGCAGACTTTGCTTTATCTTTGATCAACTTAAATAAATACAAAATAAATGTAAAATTTATCCAAAACATTACCTGATTCATTTCTCGGAACTCTCAAACCAAAGGCACTGCATGGTTTGATGGTTGAGGTGCTCAGTTTTTATCTGAGCAACCAGGTTCAGTTTTTGTTGAGTCATTGTAGGCATTTGGTCAAACTCTTCGTAAAAAAGTTGCCTGTCATAGGTGAGGTGTTTGAGCCTAAAATGGATAATATATGCTTGTACTAATAGAGGATGTCCATAGTATGAAGTCCATGTTTAAATATGAAATTCTTAGGTTAAAAGTTAATTGCCCAGATATGTCTGGTTCATATACTTTTCCTGTATATCAAACATTTCAGCATCAAGCTATAATTCAGAGCACATTAGCATGTTTTTAGCCTCTGTTCTGCTGTATTGTACTAAGCTGTGATGGTTGTTTAGGTCACATGTTGACTGAACATGGCGCTTGTGTCAGTGACTGCAGTGAAAACAATGTCGCCAAGTCTGGAAAATGTGTGCCATGCAATGGACCATGCCCAAAAGGTAGGTCACAGTCCCAGTGCAATAGTAAGTGTTAAAAATTTAGAAGTTATGAAGTTATGGATGAATAAGTTTAGGTAAACAATTTCCTCTACGTTTGTTGCAAAATTGCCAGCTGAGTACTGCCACAAATGTTACCTTTTTTAGACCATGCCTATACTTACGAGCCATACTTATAGCCAGTTTTCCCATTGTTCTGAATTTGTGCATCTTTTAAGAATAGACAAAAATTTTTATATTTTCTTGATGTTGTTATTTTGCGGTTGTTGTTGTTTTTTTGTTTCATTTTATGTGATCATTGTTTCTTGAGACGTTTCAGACAATGAATATATATTGTTTCATTTTTTTATGTGATGTGGTAAATATATTATTACTGCATGTATGCGATTACAGAGTGTAACGCTCCACGTGGTGATCATAACTACATTCATGGAGGAAACATTAATGACTTTGTTGGATGTACAGTAATCAAAGGCGTCGTCAGGATTCTTGACTTTATAAAGTGAGCTGTAACAATTGCATTTTGCTTTTGGTGCAGTTTATGGTTGCTCAAACTGCACACAGAATCTTCATCTACTATGAAATGGGAAAGAGAAATATAGATTTATCTAGATTGAGAAATCAGTATCTGAAGATGCTTGCTTTGAGTGGAGGAAGTGATGCTGAAATAGTTGTATACAAACTGTGGTTTTATTTTTACTTAAGGTTTGATTTTGTATTAGTGTTGTTGTGATAACGTATAGTGATATTTTAATAGCAGTATTATGTGTGCTATTGATGCCGGTGTCGTATTACCTTATTTAGTAAAATCGTCTAGTAAATAACAACGACAATAATAATTGCACGAAAATGTTGATGGTACTGTCGTTGTGGCATAATCATTGTAAGAGCTAACTGGGTTCATTTGATGGATGCAGACTGGACCCTGACTGGCCGCCAACCCTTATATGAAGCGTACCAACTTGAACTGTGAAAGTTTGATAAAGACTGCTATCGTCCGTATCCACCATAGCTGTCTATTATTACTTATTTCAAGGCTGATAGTCCTATAACTGTTTGACAGAGAGTGGAAAGCAAGACTTGGCCTAGCTACTGCAGTAAAGTCTGCAGACTATACCCATCACTCTGGCTGTTGGCATTGCCCATAGTAAGCTTCGTTTTGTCGTCTCTCACAGCAAGATGAGACACGCTGTCAGTAGACTAATGCAAACTACGTTGCTTATTGTGTATTCTAGTTACTGACTGTTGTGTAATGGTACACATGACTGTTAACAGTGATTCTTCAGCTACACCGCTTGTTCGCTTCGAGCAGTTGTCAGTATTTGAGACCGTGCAAGAGATCACGGGAGCACTGATTGTTGAGCGACATGGTGACGACTTCAGAAACCTTTCCTTCTTCCGAAACCTTCGCATTATACATGGACGAGAACTAGGGTAAGTAAACCTGTCATTGGTTGGCAACCATAAAGTGTTGATGAAGGGCATTAGTGAAGAAAATTAAGAATTTGGAAATGAATAATGAATGCATCATAGAAGTAAATAATGTTAGAGATTTATTAGAACTAGTTGGAATGCTGTTGCATATTTAGTGTAGTCTTGTTTATCTTCTAACAAAATTGAAAAAAGAAATTTACTGTAGCTCATGGTGTCATGAATGAACTGAACAGGTTTTTCGGACAACAGGAGAAATGTGTAAAGTTTAAACTTGTTATAACTTGCTTAGAATTATAATGCAGAGTAACCAGCAGTAGAATACAACTTGGCATAGGTGAACATGTGTGTCTGTCCATATCTGCAATTTTTAAAATCTGAAGTGATGCAAGTAATAAATATATCGACATTCACTTAAATTTTATTTCATAATTTAGCATTGTTTCCATTTAGTTAAATCTGTATTTCATTATAGATAATTTCCTGACTTCATACTAATCTGTATTATCTGTGAATAGTTAAGCTAGTAATGATCAATATTTAATGTCTCATTTTATGTCATTTAGTTATGGTGATTATTGATAGTTATCTTTGTGTCATGCAGAGCTCAGAGGCTTAAATGGATTTTCAGTGGTAGTGTAACACAGTGCCAGATTATTGGATAACGTTATCGTATTAACTGTGTTATCCAGATTACTATACTATCGTTTTGTGTGTGATATGTGTGGTTGTGCAGCCAGTTTGGAGCATCACTGTATATATATAGGTCAGGCCTGAGGTCACTTGGACTGCAGTCTCTGACCAGTGTTCCTCACGGCAGAGTCTTGATCGCTCAAAATCAGTACCTATGTTTTGTGGACACCATCGCATGGAGCAACATCACAGGCCGTCATGGTTCACGTGCTTTTGTCGTTCGTGACAATGGTGTCAACTGTGGTTAGTTTGTACTTATTGCTCTAGATGCCATTGCTGTGTTTCAATCAGTGAAGATTTAAACAAGGCAGCCGTAGCCATCAGACACTGCCCCTGTTTGGTGCTGCCTCCTGGTGAGTCACTTTTGAGTATATGCCCTTTTCACATCACCTGTTCCTGGCCGTTATGTGCAAATGCGACATTGGCTGTAAAGCAAGAACTACATATCATAGATGCATGTCATGGACTCGTCAAACGTGAAGGCGGGTGATTCTTGCTGCTAAATAATAATTCACCACATGGTGTCATCCTTGCGCCCGGCCACTCGTCACTACCACACATTCCCGAGGAGACAAGGCCGTCTATGGACAGGATGAGATGGCGACAGTGCATAATGTGAGATATACATGCAGATAGACATACATACAGTCAGACATGTTCGTCAGTGTACTTTGCTCCCCTACCGTACATGGGTGGAGAAGTGCCTAAAATTTGTACTGAATCACTTTGCTTTAGAAAGGAGATTGTAGATGGTAGTAGTTGTAGTAGTGGTAGCAGTAATCATAGGCGGCAGAAGCATCTGAAAAGTGGGTGGGCCAAATGTGTTGAATGGGAAGGGCCAAGGGGGTATCCCTCCCCAGCTGGCTAGGCAGTCTGGGGAGCATGCTGGGCTCTCTTAGTGGGGTCCGGGGCAGAGCCCTAGCCAAAATTGAATTTTGTAAAGTCTGAATGCCCAAAAAGACATCTGGTGGCACGTATTTCACTAAATTTTTTGCCACAGTGGTTGTACAGCTATGTTGACGATTATGAGTGTTTTGAACGAAGGACAATCTAGAAATGCATAGGCGGCTAGCAGTGTTGGCACTAGTGAATAGTGAAACAAAACAGAGTACTGTTCACTGCATTACCTAACAGTATTGCCCCCTAGCGAATGCAGTTAAACTAATGCGAGTGCTGATCATGTGCATTGAGCGTCGTTAACTTCAGAAGTTACTGGATGGAAGTTTACCAAATTTCTATACGATGTACGTGGATCGTCATCGCCAAAAATGCACACATTATCGTACGTAGTGATCCTCCAATCTGTTCAGGAATGCAAGAGCACTATGGAAATGGGGTATGGCAATTTACCAGTTTGGCCGCAAAATTAGTTAGTTACCATGACACCCGCCCTTGAGTGATCATGTAATATCATTTTTCTGCCATTAGGTGATAATTTGGTGAAGTTCGGCCCCGTAGATCCTGAGATAATTGGTCTGAAAGGTGTACTACTCCACTTTAGCGGACTATAAAAATAAAAAGAAGTAACAGAAGCAGGAAGCGAATATATAAGCTAGTTTTGACTGGCAGATTAAATGGCAGACATACACTGTGCATGGTTTTTCCATTATGATACCCATCTTGCATCTTACATTCTTGTCAAACGAGTCATGCATGAACACAATGGCTGCGGAAGTTAGTAGGCTTCTCAGACTCAGCGTGCCCTCTCTGGATGGCCATAAAGATTGACTTTGACCTTCAGATGTCACTGCCTTGACTCGAGAAGGAAGTAATTAATGTGAAAAAATGTTACTAATTCAAGGTTTGAAGTTCAAACACAATTTCTGTCAACACATTACAGGCTTTACAGCTGCTAATTCGTGTACTTGAGTGTACTTCACGGATTGCATTGAGTCTCAAAAGTGGATGGGCCACAGCCCTGCCCAATAGCTGCTGCCACCCATGGTAGTAAGTTGTTTTAGATTTAAAAAGATTTAAAATGGTTGCTGTGTTAAAACAAATAATACAAGTTAGATGATGTTATAATGATGTTATAATTTTTACCACACGATGCTATGCTAAACGCATTATGTGCCGTCGTCGAGTGTCTGTCTGTCTGTCTGTCTGTCTGTCTGTCACAATCCGGTATTGTATCAAAATGGCTAAACGTAGGATAACGCAAATAATGCCACACGATAGCCCCATGATTCTAGTTTTCTGACACCAAAGTTCACGGCGAAATTCCAACGGGATCACCCCATACGGGGGCAACAAATGGAGGTGGGGTGGTTAAAATTGGCCACTTTCGATGAAAAACGCACTATAACTCGAAAACGGTACAAGATAGATGCATAGTTTCTATTAAAGTCGAATAGGAAGTCATATGTGCTCTATCAAATGGCGATGTTTCCGATGACCTTGGGTGAC
>Ga0209782_1001587_pt1 | contig 12005 bp, 10 predicted proteins | sample WorMetmaBAHAMAS1_FD_187390 | JGI IMG/M metagenome (GOLD analysis project Ga0209782, IMG submission 187390) | Marine gutless worms symbiont microbial communities from Max Planck institute for Marine Microbiology, Germany - Inanidrilus... | ecosystem: Host-associated > Annelida > Digestive system... | reverse complement strand
CCGTGCTGCCGACCAAGGACGTCGACGTGCAGATGTGGGAGGAGATGCCGGAAGAGAAACTCGGCTGCTCGGACGAGCTCGGCTGGGCGCCGATCCACCACTCGTGCGCCGATCCACCACGCCGCGCAGAAGGGCGCCGTGCACATCGTCGAGCGCGCGCTCAACTACAACAATCAGCTGATGGAACAGAAGACCGTCGACGTCGCCGCCGTCACGCCGCTGCTCATTGCCGTCATGGTTAAGCTGGCATTCCACGACGCCGACACCGACACGAACACCGACATCGGCATCCTCGCCGACATCCTCACGAGGATCGTCGCGAGAATGTCGGGGTGTCGTTCAGCTTGCCGTAGGAATAACTTCAAAAAATCACGCGTGTCGGACGTGTCGGCGAGGATCCTCGCGAGGATGTCCGTGTCGGTGTCGGTGTCGCGTCGTGGAACATCGCGTCGTCATCGTCATCCGCATCAGCATCGATATTATTGCGTCGACGTCCACAATAGGAGGCATAAAGCAATGCTGCGAGTCGTCCGTCCGTCTGTCCGTCCGTCTGTTTGTCACATTTTCTGATTCGGTTCTATTCGCCAGATGGCGATATGCGCGCGTCGCCGATGCATTTGACAGAGGCTACGGCCGCGTCCAAATGCCAGCAGTGTCGGGTCGGGCATGGCATAATGCTTCAACGCGCGATACCCTGATATCGACTGCGTTAGCGGGAACGGTGCTGTAATCGGTCGTGTCCGTCCGTCCGTTTGTCTTCACTCTAACTTTTAAACCGTCTGACATTTGACCTTGATACGTTGCATGGCCTAGCTCGCTGTAGATTGAAAGTCGAGTTCAGGTCAACGGTTAGGGTTAGGGTTAGGGTTAGGGTTGAGTATTGACTGACGGCCGTAATAGCACGCTTTTCTTGTTACGTCCTCAGCTGCATACTAGCGCGGTGAGGCGTGCAGCGTGGCACGGCGCCGCACAGCGGCAGCGGCGGAGTCCAGCGCGTCGGGAGGAGGGGTAACGCAGCAGCGCGGTCGGTCCGACCTCGATCGAGGACGGTTTTCATTTCCGTTCGCGAAAGTGGACGGGCGTTGTCATTCGGCGTACAACCTCAGACATCGCGCCAACTCTGTGCAGTTACCTGAACACCTAACGCAACTTTCGGACTCTAATTTTCTAACGCGCATGTCATATAAGAACACGTATTAGGCCTATAGTCCTTTTCAACCCTTTCTTCACTTTATCATGTTGTTGGCCTGCATTTTGTAATGCCTATAATAAACGACTATCGACTGATTGATTGATTGATTAATGATGTAGACGGGCAATCTGGAAACGGTTCGCGGTCTGACGGAGATGGACGGGCGACTGGACGCGACGGACGCGCGCGGCCAGGGCATCGTGGAGCTGAGCTCCGTCGTGGAACTGAGTTCCATCGTGGAGCTGAGCTCGGCGCGTCGCGACTGCAACGTGCTCGCCTACTACGCTCGCATGGACAGCGAACGCCTGCACGTCTGGAAGCGGCTCGTCAAGCTCATCAAGTCCGACTTCGACGAGGAGTCGGAGCCGGCCGCCTGGTGCACGCACCAGCTCACGCTGCTGTTTGAAGACGTCAACGATGCCGACGCCGGTGTCGATCTGTTTACGTCTCGGCCTATTATGCCGCGCCTACGTAGGCAAGGGGGCATTAAGCAATGCTGCTATCCGTCCGTCTGTCCATCCGTCTGTCTATCTCTCGGCCTATCCCATGCCCGTAGCTCAAACGTTGCATCCTAGGGCTACGGTTACTATAGAACACTAATAGGAAACCCCATGCTGGAAGTCGAACCTACTGGTCAACGTGTTCGTACTGTCACCGGAAGTGGTCGAAACGACAATGAAGCCGTTGCTGGAGCCTCTTCAGAGGCATTCGCTAGGTGGCTGCACTGTCGATATGCCTCCGTCGAATTGCCATCAGCGGGGCATATATAGATTCGTTACGCAGTGTGATAGGCTACATTGTTATGCAATTCAACATCCAGTCCACGATGTAGCAGCCACCAGGGGTAGGCGCAAACCGGGACCTTTGATTTCCAGATGATCCCAATGCCACAACGACAAGAAACACGAACAAATCTTAGCCTGCGTTACGATCATAGTTCTGTAGACTAAGGTGGACGCTTAGTGTGATAAACTGCCGACGGTCGTCGGTCTAACGTTGGTCACACTGTCGAGTTTCGTGGCGTCGGCGTCGGGCGGTGTGCATTGGATCACGTGACAGTTTGTAATACTGCTGCCGACGAACAACTGACTGACCCGGCTGCTGATCGTTTAGATTGTTCAAGATTCGCCGACTCAATTTACACCGCCCCGACGCGACGAAACCCGACAGTTTTGTCGTGTCGGCAGTGTGAATTGGACACTAAGTGGCGTTTTTCATGAGCTAACAGGGCGTGTCTGGTAGGTGTCTGGTATACCAGGTCACATAAATTATTATTATTAGCAAAGTGGATGGCCTGGCGTGAAAACGTAAACAACTAACAGCCACGCCCTGTTAGGTTCTGGTAGGCTATGAAAAACGGTCCTCTAGTTTCGAGCATTAGTGTGAACGTTACTATATAGAGGATTCGGTGGACGACAGTGAGTCGACGGCGGAGTACCGCGAGGGAGGTCTCAACTGGTACGGAGCATTCAAAGGTGGCATCGTGTCGGGCGTCACGCACCTGCTCAACTGTACGGCGTCGAAAACCAACTTGCTGCTCGCTTTCGACATTCTCTTCAACTTGATCCACCTCACCGAGGTGCGATGTTTTTAGCATTTATTTAATAATCTCTGGCAATTTATGTCGGGGCTCAATACCCCCGTTAAAATGTACAATTGCAAATATGCAAATATGACCATGTTTGCAATGTCGGTTTAATGTAGCCATACCGATTTAGTGCTTCGAAGTATCACACTTGCTAACTTAATCGTTTTACATTTGTGAACAACTGTTGCTCTTCAAATGTTGATGTCATTGAGTCACTTTTTTACCGACCATGTTAGTGTCCGGACAACAACTTTTAAACTGAATAATTTTTGACCTGCATATTTTGCCTGGTAGTTAATCTTGACACTGTCTGTGTCATATTGAAAAGTCAAGACCGTAGCCTGTCATAAAGTCATAGTTAAAAGTCACAGATGGAAATAGTTGCTGAAATGATCGGTGCCACTTTAAGTGAAGGCTTTATAATGTTAATTTGCTGACCGTTTTATGCTCACGAATTAGTGGAAAGCAATGCTCGATGTAGCCTTGATAAAGCAGAAAGAAGTGCATTTATAGTTGGCGAAATGTATCTACATAGGAAAACAATGACGTAATTTCGTTCTTCGTACGTGTGCCACCAGTCTCGCCGCCAAGATGTGGACCAAGCACTGAGATTCTAATATCGTCGTCATAGTGCTTTAAACTTCACGAACCGAAATACGGTTGCGTTCAGACAAACGACGGGAGTAACATTTCACATTTTGTTAACACTTTAACATTTTCTACTTCACGCAGTACGCCATGTTGCCCCACGAGATCGTATCGTGGCCGTAGATCATGTGACATCACCGCACCCTGACTGTACACGATTGTACGTTCAGGTTCAGCAAGAGTGCGTGGTCGTCGGGCTGGTGCCGGTGCTGGCCAAGTTGTTGACGACCAGCGACGGCGACGCGGTCGTCGTCACGCATTCGTCGACGATCCTCACCCGACTGGCAGGTGCGCGCGGCTTCCCCGATGAAGTCCAGAAGCACGCCGTCTACGCGGCGCTGGTCTCCGCCGCCGTCGAAGCCGGCTCGTACGACGCGCTCACCGAGGTCTGTTCGTCGTCGTCCGTTCCACCAAGCGGCTCCGCTCAAACTTCATTGGGCCCATTCCGTGGGGCCATAGCGGTGCCCTCTGTCACGCGTTGTCGTTGTCGTCGTTGTCCGTCGTCGTGGACATCGATGCGCAGGCGGCGCGCGACAGTACCGGTAGCGACATCTGCTGAATGGGCGTGCGGCGGCTCGCAGTGGCGAATGGGCCCAACATTTTTCAAATGCTTCTTGTTGTTACTTCGCCCTCGGGGGTGGGGTTCGAAGTACTGTAAAAAAGGTAAGGAAGCGTATAGCAGTTTGTGCTACGAGCACCGCACCGCTACGGGAACTCACGTGCCATATGGTATCACACAGTGTTACCTGCCACCCGGCAGGTAACAGCGATGATTGTTGCTCGTCCAGTCGTATTCTCCAGATGGCCCTTCCATATGTACCTGTACCCCATAGGGGATATGCGACTCTGCCCATCGAACGGTATCTCGATCAGTTTAGCCGTATTTGCAGAGATCACGAGTGTGACAGACACACAGACAGACAGACAGATAGACAACGCTACGTCGCACGTGCCACGTCTGCAGCAACAACTGACAGATGCTTGCTGACGATATTGACTACAATGCAATACTTCGATTGTCGTAAAAATGATCGTTGCTCTGCTCTCAGGAAGCTGTCGCGTACACAACAAGCTGTCTGATTTCGTCACATCAAGTCAACTCATGCCAACTAATAGCAGTAATATTGCTTGCTATATATCTGACAGTGTATAATCACAAATTCATTGCGGCAATGTTTTATAGATCATCGATGCGATGGGTAAGACGGTGAACGACAACCCGGCGATGCGGACGGCGTTCGGTCAGACTCCGGACGCGTTCCAGACCCTGGTGAGACTGTATGACTGCGAGGACGCGTTCCAGACCCTGGTGGGACTGTACGACCGCGAGGACGCGTCCAGACCCTGGTGGGACTGTACGACCGCGAGGACGCGTTCCAGACCCTGGTGGGTCTGTACGACCGCGAGGACGCGTTCCAGACCCTGGTGAGACTGTAGGACTGCGAGGACGCGTTCCAGACCCTGGTGGGTCTGTACGACCGCGAGGACGCGTTCCAGACCCTGGTGGGACTGTACGACCGCCAGGACGCGCCCGACTCGTTCCTGTCGGTCCTGTCAACGGCGGTCAGTCGACTGACGGCCGGTCACCGGGACAACCAGAAGCGGTTCGTCGACGCCGGCATCCTGCCGCGACTGGTGGAACTGGGACGCGACGAGCGACGCACGTCCGGCGACATTCAGCTGACCGCCGTCAAAGCATTCCTCGCGCTCGTCAACGGTAGGCTACTATGGCTTCCGTTCACCATTAGACGCGTTTAGCTGATGCTCGTGGCACGGTAAGAATGTATCAAACACTTCTCAGAACTGGCCTCACATTATGGCGGCGAAACGGCTGCCATAAATATCCGACGACGAAATTACGACACTGTCACCCCATCGACGTACGCTGTCGATGGCCACAACGACTTTACATACACCTACATAACATCTATTTATAGTGGCTTATAAGTAAACAAAAGAACTTCACAGTCTACTATTGCGATTGTTCTACAGAATAATATTAAGCTGTGATTGTTGCAATAGATATGAATTAAATATAAGAGCCAATACGGGACCAAAAGTGGAAACAGTCACGTGACCACTATGGCGGTCAGGAGCCGTAGGGCGCATCCCGCGGGGTTTCCCCGGAGGCGGCCATTATCTTGGTTACTTGACTATTTCTACTTGCGGTCTTCTATCGGCTCTTATATTTTACCGATACGCTTTCAGTTTCTGCCGACATATTGTCAGTGACGAGGCGCAGACTGGACGTCTTCGTGTGTGTTTCGGAGTCGTGGTCCAGCGGCAGACGATGATGATGTATCTATATTGGACAGGTAACCGAGAGACGCAGAGCGTGGTGCTCGAGGTGGGACTGACGCAGCCGCTTTGGTCGGTCGTTCAGCGCTCGTCCGATCTGTCGGTCAAAGAGAACGCCGCGTCGGCGTTGTGGACGGCGACGCGCGCCGACGTCGAGGAGCGGCAGCGAGTGGCCGAGCTTATGGGCCCGTCGACGTTCTGCGAGTTCATTGCCTCGGCCGTCCTCGCGTCCGACGAGTCCGCCGTCTCCAGCGAACTGCTCGTCATCGGCGCCGAAGGTATCGAGGTAAACAGTCGTCGGACGTAATTTTATCGGCCACTTTTCTTCCTTGCAAAATTCCCGTGTGTAGTAGACATTGTTAGTAAAGTAAAGTAAGTAACCGGATATAGCAGTTCGCAACAAGCCTCACCGCTACGGGAACTCACGTGCCATATGGGATCACACAGTGTTACCTGCCACCCGGCAGAGGTGACATTCCCGCCTTTACTCCAGCCAATTAAGGCTGGTACTCGATTTAGCGACCCAAGAGGGATGCAAAGCTGAGTTGACCTAGTTGGCTTGGTTACATACCAAGGTGGTATACCCGCCCGAAGACATTCACCCATCCCAGTACTAACCGGGCTCAACGTTGAGCAACTTCGTTCGTGCGACGAACGACGCTACCACAGCGCTAAACCGCCAACCATTTAACATTTAACAAAACAAGGCAACTGCAGATTTTCAGACTTCGTCCTCAGTCCCGTCCCTAGTGAGTCATTGCGATAAACCCTATTCACGCAGTCTATGAGTGGCCAATGTGCATTATGTAAGAAAATGACGTCGCCTACAAAACTGGAAGTCAATAACATTCCGCAACACTGACATAGTAAGACTGAGCCACAGCTACAGAAAACAAGCACAAACAATTGAATAAAGTTTGAACATTTGGTTTTGACATATGATTACAAAACAGCGAGTTATATACAAGCATACAGACAGACAGACAGACAAACAGACAGACACACACACACATTCATGCCAGCAACAAAGTAATACTGCATTTATTATCAACAAGTTATTACAAAATAAATGGTTATTAACAAGCAACATATAAAGAAATACAAACTGCAGAATTACAAGACAACCGAAAAGCTGCAAAACTGCAAACATTTCAAGCCTGGCAAAATCCAACATTTAATTACCTCCTCCACCACCCAACAGCATGGAATTTGCAGCATTCACAATAGCATCAATTTCGAGTGTTGTAATGTCACCTCGCCACAAAGATACTTTCTCATTGATCGCATCATTAGCTTCGAAGTAAACATCCTTGCCTATGTACTGCCCGATGTCAGTAGCTGTCAAAATAGAAATGCAACTGAATTTATTTTGGCCAAATTATTACAGATTTCAAAAACTAGTCCAGTGCACAGAGATATAAGTCATCGAATGTAGAACTTACACGGCCATTAACTATAATACAACAGAAAACTGACAAGTACATCTGCTAATGCGCGTCACTTGATAGCAAATTGCTAAACAGACTGACAACCATCGGTTATTAGCACACATTTAAACGATAATGCTCAAATTCCACTTGGTCGATTTGTTATCGATATATTATACAAGGCAGTTTGTAACAAGTACAGTTACAAGTCGAATGGATGGAGCTTAAGCCTTACTGTATAGCAGCACTAGCGTCGACTGTCCAAGGTGCGGCAAACACCATTGTCGACTGGTCTGTCGTCGACTGCATAGTTGATCTCAGGTGCCGTGGCAAAATTTTTCTAAGTCCACAGTTGCGCATGCAAAATGGGTTACGTGAGCCAAACCACGCCCATTTAAGGGATGATTTGTCATCCCTTTGGCAAGACTTGATAAAATCTCCCTATGTACCAAATTTGATAGCTCTAGCTTCAGACTTTCCTGAGATATGGATGCTGCCCAAAAATTTAAAACGGGTCACGTGACGTAACCAAGCCCCTTTCAGGGATGTTTTGTCATCCGTAGGCTGGGACTAGCTACGATCAACATGTATACCAAATTTGAAGTCCCTGCATTCACTCACTACGAAGATATGAAAGAAAATAGAACATGCAGAAATTGGGGTGGTTTGGGGGGTTAGGGGTCACCCAAGGTCATCAGCAACATAACCATTCAACAGAGCATATACAACTTCCTATATGACTATAGAAACTATGCATCTATCTTGAACGTTTTCGAGTTAGAGCATTTTTCGTCGAAAGTGGCCAATTTTAACCCACCCCACCTGCATTTGTCGCGCCCATAGGGAGAGATCCAGTTCGAATTTCATTGTGATCTTGGCATCAGAAGACTAGAGTCCCTGGGCTAATGTGCGGCATTATTAGAATCATCCTATGTTTAGCCGTTTTGATACAATACCGGAGTGTGACAAACACACACACACAGACACACTACGACAACATATACCGTGTTAGCATAGAGTCACGTGGTAAAAGATTTTAAAAGGATTTATACAGATATTACGCCTACAAGATGCACAAATCCAGCTGGAGAATGCACACCAATGCATGTAAATATGTTTAGCAATCAAATATGATACGTTAATTTTCTTTGTCCACATTTCAACAGCAGATGTTTCAACCTTAATATGTCAAGAAAAAGTTAAGTAAGTAAGTAATCTTTTTAATGAGTGTGACAAACGCACACATACAATGTTAAAGTATTATGATAAAGCAATGTGTAGCAATAACATACAACACAATATGACAGAAGGAAAATCATAACACCTAAAAATACAAGCATAGGCAAATAACCAATGCATCACTTTATCTTTAGCTAAGACCAATAGTTTGGTCTAAGATGCAAAATATAAAGTAATGCTAAACTTTGGTCTGAAACCAAAGTCTAAAAGTAAAACCAAACTTACTGCTTAGACCAAAGTTTGAGACTAAAGTCTTGGACCAAACTTAAGGCCAGCAAACTGATTTGAATGCAAATGGTTTTAACGATTCAGCTAGGCACTAGGCATTTACTGCTAATACCTTTGAGTTATGACTTTTGCCTAAACCACATTACTTTGTTTTGCTTAACCAAATGATGTAAACAAATCTGTAAATTATGAAGTTATGGTAGGCAGTAGAGAGAATAATTACCATTGATCAGAAGCACTTAACAAATATAAACAGCAGGCCAAACCCATTAATCACTTAGTCAACTTGCCACATTTGGTCCAATATATAGTCTGAGACCTATGTCTTAGGGGATATTTGATTAACGAATATGGATTCAGATACATCGTGAATCTATATTCTGATTCACATGGCAAATCAAATACAACAGTGACGTAATATGACGTCACTGTTGTTTGTTCATGCTGTTTTTGGTCCTATTTTGCATGTTTTAATTATTTACTACCAAGGTGCTGTGTGTCTGCAGCAGGTTAGGGTCTTCAGATGTCGTCCTTAAATCATTTATAATCGTAGCACTCACTGCCGATGTCACATCGCAAGTGAAACGGGATTCAAGCAGGATTCACGAAATCCAAATCCAGATTTGTTAATCAAATATCTCCTTAGACATAGACGAAAGTTTAGGCTGGTTTTAGACGAGTCTAATCTGATCTGAACTCTGTGTAAAACTAGGTTTTAGCCACTAGATTAAACTCTGGTCTTCGATGAAAATCTAAGACTTTGGCTTTAGCAAAAGATAAAGTAACCCAATCTGCTAAATATTATGGGTTTTGTTACATTCTCTTGTTATACGTCTCCAACCTACAGACATAATAAATTAACACTGGCAATCAAAACATTGCAATGCCACTCCTATATTAGATCGCCATAGTGATCTATCAGTTAACTGTTACCTGATGGATATTTACATCTCACACTCTGCTTCGCCATATGCTTCTGCCAAGTCTTGATTTCTTCCAGAGTAACGTATTTACTGCGACATGCGTATAATTCGCGTTTTTCTTCTTTATGCATCGACAAATAACGCTCTGTATAAAATGTGACAATCAAACAACTACTAAGTCAACAGATGTAAAAAACAGTCTTGCAATCATATTAAACCAGTCAACTATAATATGGTACTACAATTTAATGCATATTCAAATCAAAATAACACTTAAAATAGTTATTAGTTATCATTAGTGAGACTACAAGGCATATCTCATTCAGTGCTTCTACACTCAATCAATCAATCAATCAATCAAAAAATTTTTAGAGTAATTCAAGTAATACAAATCAGTTCAGGAACCGCTGTCGGTGAGGTAAGTCTATTGGTCCTGTATAATGTCAGGGAAAAAGAGAGAGAACAGATAGGTTTTCAGTCGCAAGCGGTACGGAGACAAGAGTAGGTTCTGCAGTCAGATTGTCTGGTAGACTGTTCCAGAGAGATAAGCCTGCAACAGGGAAGGCCAGCCTTGATACTCAGACTCATAATCATTGGGCCCATTCCACGGGGCCATAGCGGTCCCCTCTGTCATGCGTTGTCGTTGTTGTTGTCGAGGACATCGCACGCCACCTGCGCTATAGCTATAGGTGGCGTGTGACTAGCGACACCTGGTGACTGGCAATGTAACGGCGGCTCGCAGTAGCGAAAGGGCCCAACATTTTTCAAATGCTTCTTGTTCTTGCAGCAGCACCCATGTAATGCAGAAAGATAGACCAGCTGTCTCTTGATGATTCTTTCTGCAGACAAGACACAGTCCCAGCCATACCTGTGGAGTGTGGGGTGGCCATATTACTCTACCTTATTCTACACCTGTAGGCCTATTACAAGTTGGCTGCGTGGCATGGCACAGTGGAAGAACATCGGTCTCTGCCGGCAAACTTTCCCTCTCCTGCACTCGACCTGCAGCTGATAGGTGACCACTATAGTGGGTAAACCATCTGCTACAGCTCAGCGAACCAGGACAACTCAGCTTTTCATCCTTTTGGGGTCAATAAATGAGTACCGATACTGGAATCGACTGTGTGTTACCATCTACGGGTGACGTCTTCTGGTCAAAGCTACGGAGGTAACTGCAGGCCGGCGGAAGTAATGGCAGCCTACCGCTGGGTAGACGGTTTAAAGTCAACTACGGGCTGACTGCCTGTACACCACCAAGATCAGCTTTGGGCCCAACAGTCAGTAATAAGTATGCGAAAACTATACCTTTCTTAGGCATACTACAGTATCCACATTCAACCATGATGAGTGATAACAGGCTCTTGATTTCTTAGAATTTGATAAATATTCCCAAGATCATCAGACTCAAAAACACTCATTAACATCATGGCTAACAGTAACAGTAGTAAATTTTCAACAGAACAAGCAAAATTAAACTTGAAACTTGTCTGCTTACCTTTCTCAGCTTTGATTGTCTGTTCACGAGTCACGTACCCAGTGTCTGAGTTGCTCCAGAGACCGAAATGAAACTGACGCTTAGGCTGGTCCTTGGTAAACAACACTCCACTTGGAGAACAGTCTCTCTCTTGTCCCAGCACCATTGTTCTTGGACTGAAACTTGAAGAAGATTGCCGCTTTTCAACTGATGAGCCACAGTCAACTGCATCATTGTCAGTGTCAGGTTTTGTCGGACTTCCAGTGGCAGAATTGCCATTTGTCAGCTCAGTATGTGGCTCAGTCTTATCAGAATCAGACATTCTATGAGGATCATCAGCAGCATCCTTCTCTGTATCATCTTGTACATCATTTTGACTGCTGTAACCACTTGCAGCCATCATGTATCTCACGTTCCTGCTGGCATACGAAACAATTCTATAGACAAGAGACTGGAAACCACTGATAATGAATCTGCTCATTGGCTTGTCAAATTAACTTAACAAAAATAATAATCCAGCAACTTTGACGTTTTGAGAAATAACTGATCTAAAATACAAAGCACAGGATTACTTTATTTTTAAAGTGACTGATGGTGCTATAATATAATTCATAATACAGTATTAACCCAAACTTTGTTGTTTTACTAAACAGTGCTATCCTGCAATATTATTTTGGATAACATAACTATAATCAGCTGCCAGAAACTGATTTTAGCATATAATTATTCAGCCCCCAGAGGGGTCTCACTAAAAGCCGACCGCACGACCGCACAGTGGGACCACTGTGCGGTCGTGCGGTCGGACCACGCTAATTACGACCGCCGCGCAAAGCGCGCTAATTATCTGTCGATAACAGTCAGCCGTGGGCACTGTTAAGACCACACAGACCGACCGCACGCTGTCTGTATATGCATTGCCCTTCCCCGCTGTCACCCATCAGTGAGAAAGTGTGGTCTTGCAGCTGCAGTTAGTGGGCTACAACAGAGA
>Ga0209782_1001586_pt1 | contig 12016 bp, 3 predicted proteins | sample WorMetmaBAHAMAS1_FD_187390 | JGI IMG/M metagenome (GOLD analysis project Ga0209782, IMG submission 187390) | Marine gutless worms symbiont microbial communities from Max Planck institute for Marine Microbiology, Germany - Inanidrilus... | ecosystem: Host-associated > Annelida > Digestive system >... | reverse complement strand
GGTGCAGCGTCTGATATGAACTAGTCACATCACTGTGATCTTCTAACTTTGGGGCAGCGATCAAGTCTCCCCTTGTTTTTAGGTCTATTTTTGATTCATTAGAAAAATAATACGAAACAATTTGCGAATTTACTGGTCATTCTGCTGAATTCCAGCTTATTCCAACTATGTTGGAACCCGGAAATGAACCAGAACATCCAGTCTCATGACTCAGCTGAGTCACTGTTCTTTTGGAATTTTTCCCCGCCAAATTTAGGTTGAGTTTGGATTTATGAATGTGGACAAATGTCAATGAATAATAATAGCTACAATAGAAATCACTGATGAACAGGGTTAGATTCAACAGGAGGCAAAGCAAGCTCTCCAGTCGAGTATTCCATACTCTTATCAGTTTTTTCAGCATGAGCCAAATTGCCTCATTATGGCCCTTGATGCCAAGTCACTGGACCAGCGAATCCAATTTATGCAGAGTGCTATCGGTGTGCAGACTGAGGCATGGCCTTTTTCCTGGTTAGATTATAGCATCTAACACCCGCTTCAAGCCATGTCAGTCACAGCTCTTTTGTGGATTTTTCTCTTACTGCTAAAGGTATAGAAGCAGTTGGCCAGATCACTTGCCACATTCACAAGCTACCAACATGCTAGATCCTGTTGTAACGGTAGAAGGCTGTCGATGCTATATATAGGTGGATGTGGCTATGTGCTGTCAACAGTCGATGATTACCATTACGTATTGATCACACGGAGTATCCAGCTTTGTGTACAGTGTCGTGGGTGATTTCACTCGGTCCATTGGTGTTAAGCTGATACTTGTTATCTTCTTGCTAGCAACTTACTGCAGTACTGCCAAGTGAACAGTGAAAAATTATGAAAATCGGCCTATGGAGTATTTGTTTTCGCAATTTCACTTTATTATTCTTTTTTTTTCAGTGTTCTGATGCCATTAGATGGAGGACCGGGATGCTGTCTGTTCCGTCTCACAGAAAGTTGTTGATTTGCTGTTAATTGACTGATCCAGCGTTGTACATCCGGCCATGTCATCGTTGCAGATCAAAGCGAAAGTGAAACCTAACCAGGGTGGCCGGGACATGCAGGGTGACCAGCCATACCAAGGTGTACAGATCCATGTCTGGGCGATCGCTTGCTTTGCTTCACAATGCTCTGTCAGTGAGGAATCACTACGGTTTGTGTGTTTCGTCCAATGACTGTTAAGTTTTATCTCTTATCTCTGTTTGAACTTACCACGTGCAGGCGCTGGGGCCTAATGCACCATAGAAACATGTAGATTTTGGCACTATATATTGTTTGTGTGTTACCTTATCACTTGTTTCCTTTTTCTTTTGCTTATATTTTCCTTTCGTATTTACTTCTCCTTTATCTTTTTGTTTGAGAATAGGCCCGCTGCATTTCCAGGCTAGATGTTGTAAGGGGCGACTAAACCTGGGTTATGCTTTGTCTTGGTTCATTTTATGTTGTTGTATTTTTGTGTTTGATGATTTGTATTTCATTGAATTAGTGGTTATATATTTAGTTTTGTGTTAGCCTAGGTGTATTATATTGTTATGGTTATTTTTCCCGGCTTTAATTTTGATTTTTTTTCAGTGCTATCCAAGAGATTGGCTGAGAAGTGCATCTGCAATATGACCTATCTAGTGTCTAGTAGGATGTTAAACCTTAACTCAATCAATCTGTGTGAACTGTAGGCCTAATTAGTGTTGTTATCTGCTGAGTTTGTTCTGAGTGTGATATCTCTATATAGCACATATTGCAAGTTTTACAGTGATTGCTTCATTGCTGGAAAATTTTATCGTGGCTGCTTGATACAGACACAGTAAATGCCGGGTTAGTTTATCTGTATGTCTGTTACATCAGTTAGTTCCAGGTTATGATCCTGATGTCAAATTGATGTATCACTCAGCCAACTTCCAGCTCATTCATGGCATTCCCGCATCAAGTGGTCAGATAAATTCCGGGAGACCCTGCAATACATTTGGAGAACTATTCGCCATGGTGGAGCAACACGATGGCCATCGCTGGCTATGCGACTCTGATGATGATGATATAATCCAGAACTTGTGGATTTCTGAGTACACACACACACACACAGATGCATGCAGCAATTTAATAACTGTTTTCCAGATGAATCATACTAAACAGTTTCCACTTTAATTTTTTTTCTGCTGCAAATCTCTCTTGTTTCACTGATGATTGTCTTAGCCATGGTCAACCTTATCGTTGTGTATACTAAGTGAAAGAAGTACGTGGAAAATATTGATTTCACACAAAGGTCCCATGCCATGGTTTGCATAAACAGTACGAGATAACAGTTACTGTAAAATTGCGTCTTCTCTCCTCAAAAATAACTGAAATAGTTCTATTTCAGTGTTTTGCCATATGTAAGTTATTAGAGCTGCGTGGCTTGCACAAAGCTGCAACCACTTTGAAAGTCCTAGAAATGTCCTATAATATGTTTCATTGGGTTTGTAAAATTTTTATTGGGTAATGCCACCAATTGGATTCTTTGGCATTTAGATCTTCTTAAATTCAATTGTTGCATGAGTCTGCCCAAGACACCACTGAGGAAGCTTACGATACTTTCCCCGACCCATTGGCTGTTGTAGAAATGTCGTTGAAAGTCCTTGAATTCTAAAGTCACAGAAGAGGTGGTACCCATGTGGCAATGATAAATAGCAGTGTGTGTGTACATGCCTTACACACTGAGGCTCTACAATACGAATGTCAGTAAGTAACAGTTGTGCTGCTGATGCTGTGAACTGATGTAGACGTTTTAGTCAGAAGCTTCAGAAGATTGCAACTGATGTGGGAATGCCGATCCTCCATCAGCCATGTTTCTGTAAGTATGCAACAGGGGTTGACGAGGTGGAGCCGATGTTTCGCTATCTCAAGGACACCTACCCAGGATTACAGCTGATTGTCGTCGTCATTGAGACTGTCAGAACACCTATCTACAGTGAGTATGAATGAGTTCTTTTGCTAAGAGGAACAAATGTTCACATACTACAGCAGTAAATTTGCAATGAAGTGATAGTCAAAGATCCCACCACACCTGAATAACATTGCGCTATAATGACAGTTGGTACGTGATTGTGGTTTTTTTTATGACATGGGTGTTTTACAGTGTAGTGTATTGATGCATCTGAGGTGTGGTAGGATATTTTATTACCACTGTGCTGGAAATTTATTGCTAAATCTCTCAGTGAAAGAATTGTGAAAATCAGCCATCAGCCAGCAACTGACAAAGTTAGAGTTGCAAATATAATAGCACTTCTTTCCAAGACACGGTGTATACACTAGACTTGGTACTGGGATAGGTGACTGACTTTGGTAGGCATCGCATACACCTCATTATCCCTCAGTGGGATGGGAAATGGGTTCCGTCCAAAGTGTGGTGAGGCGCTGCAGCTGGGTAGTAAAGGCAGGTATGGTTCATGTTCATTAAACGTGGGTGGCTGGTAAAATTGAGTGATCCTTCTTTAACCTTCGTTTGCCTTACCTGTGTGCTGTGGAGATGATCTATGAGAAAGCACCATGAAAATCTGTCTGTATTTTAGTTTAGATTGCAAGCAGCGAGATGAAGATGACAGTAACGACACGTGTTTTGTGTATACAGCGGAGCTGAAGAGGGTCGGTGAGATGTTGAATCTCGCTACGCAATGTATTCTGGCACAGAACATCAGCAGAACGATGCCGTCGTTGCTGTCCAATGTCTGCCTTAAGATCAACTCCAAACTCGGAGGAATCGGCGGCATTCTGCCGCCGAGCATACGGTATGCTGCCACCGCCACTGCTGGACGAGTTGACTGATAACAGAAACAAAAAGCATTTGAAAAATGTTGGGCCCATTCACTACTGCGAGCCGCCTCACGCCCATTCATCAGGTGTCGCCAGCGGTACTGTTGTGCGCTGCCTGCGCATCGATGTCCACGACGCCGACGACAACGACAACGTGTGACAGAGAGGACCGCTATGGCCCCATGGAATGGGCCCAATGAGTATTAAGAAGTGAGTGAGTGAGTGGTTGTTAATGTTTCACTTGACACATAGCTATCATTTCAGAGATGTGGTCATATGCAGTGATATTAATGGCAGCCAAAACTAGAAAAGTATGCCGACCTATCGACCTGTAGACCCATGCCAGCAATGCACGTGATAACCCTGTAACCTTGACCTTTGCCCTTTGACCTCAGAGTTAATGCATGCCGAGCACCTACCATGCACTATATATCTCCGTCAAGTTGGGCGAAGGCTGAAACCATTTCCCGTTTAGAGTGCAAACAAACACACACACACACACACTCACAAAGTCATGGATGCAATTGTCACCATACTAAACACCTCAGCTACTTTTGGCATGGGTAAATTACAAAGTATACATCAATACATAAAAAGCTACTGATCTAAGTTGAGCAGCCTGGTACTGGAGAAAGGTGCAAAAATCGGGCAAGAAACATTTAAGTCAAACATGCACGCAAGTTTAACAGGCTCCATTTTCTGTGAACCAATATGCTCACCATTTACTCTTTTGATTTTGTTTTTTCTAGTTGTTCAAAAACAGAACCATTGTGATAAATGTTGCAGGTTTTTGTGGGCCAGATACCATTCTTGTTGCTGGTTAGAAGTGTCAAACCTCAACCAACAGTTGTCTATAATAACTGCACATGTGTGTGTGTATATCATTATCTGTAATAATGGCATACAGTAGGGCAGAGAAGAGTCTTGATAATCTTCCCTATTAGTCTCTGCAGACATTGTCATTGCTCAGCTGTTGTCAACTGCAAGGCGAGTTAATGAAAGACATATCTGAAACTGTAGAAGTTGATGGACTTGTGTGAAAGACTTGTATGAAACTGTCAGAGTAGTGAGTTAGTCGTGTTTGTCATTGCAGTCAGGCAGCATTGCATGAGCCAGAGATTTCCCATGGAGCCGACGTGACACGCCCATCGACAGGCAACAGTTTCAAACCGAACACGTCATCTGTGAGTATGCAGCAAGCACCTTAATGCTATGTATGTCAGATGGCTGTGGCTGCATGATGCACTAAATGTTTCTGGCACCGTTCACTTTGTGTACTATAGTACTATTAGCGTACACCAAATTGCCACTACTTCCGAGATTGTTTGTAGTCATACTTGTAAACTGCAACTCATGTAACTAGCAGAATAACAGGTGCAGAATTTACTGTCTGCGAATTACCTAAGTTTGTGCGAAAAACGTCGATAAAATGTCATAATCATTTAAAAGTAAATAAATCAGAGGCACTGTCGGGATTTTTTACAGGCAGATTGAAGCAATTTTAACCATATCATTTCGACTAACGAAAGACTAGGCCCTGCTCTTGTATATCAAGTGCTGCAATTTTTTTGTCTGAGTGTTTGTGAATTGTGTTTACAATTTGCAGCAACAGTGATTACAAGGCAGTGCATTCAGTGATCTTTAAAAGTTTACTTGTGTTCACAGGAAATCAGTGTAGACTATTTATTGCGGAATATGCATTTAAGTTAAGTTGATAAAAAACAAAACCTTTCACTGTTTGGCTATAAAATTGTGTGGAACAAATTAACATGTCATGTATCTTATTGTGACATTTAGCATTACTCACTCAATTGCCGTGTTGTGCTATGGTAATGGTATTAGCTATAGGCCTGTGTCTTTGTGTGTATCGAGCAGATGCATGAGTGCACAGATGCATGTCACACGGCAAACGAAAGTGTGAAAGAAACTGACTTGCCAGTTGAGTCTTACAATGAATGTGAGATTTCACGCAGTAATGAATCCAAATACCAATGTGAGTCGGACGTTTGCACTTCCGCGGCTGCATTTGCAGCATCAGAGAGCGACAAGGAATTAGATCTGTTAGATTTACAGCACAGTGATATGCCAACATTCGAATCTGAGTCTGCAGTCAATAGCAGTGATACTTCCAAGTCAGTTGTATGTTCATTAACAGATGTTCATTTTCACGTAGAGGACAGTTTTGCCTGCGGAGAACAGTTGACTACTGCAACAACATGTGAAGACAGACCTGCCTTTAATCTGGGTCATTCTACTGCGGACCAGCAGTTTGCACATGATGATTGGCAACAAGACCCATTGTCTAGTACGACGTTTTTGTCCTGCACTGAGGAAATGTCTACCAAGGCATCGCGCTTGGCACTGCTTGCCAGCAGAGTGAAGGCTCTTTGTAAAGTTATGAGACCCAGATGCGGACCAGACGAAAATGTAGTTCTTGCACTGTCACTGCATAGCACTCAGTTGACAAAGGAATACCAGCATCGTTCACTGGGGCATCGCCGACTCTGTAATGTTCTCATTGACGGCGTGCGTATTTCGTCCGACAAAGGTAACTCAACGTCTACAGCAAAACTTTCTGCATGTTCCAGTGCCTTTAAACTTCTACAGAGATCGTATTTGCATCTGGAAGAAAGCTCCGACAACACAGTGAAACTTGTAGGCTCGGAAAAGCTGTCAGTAACGGAATCGTATAATGTTGTGACCAAGATTGATATTCCTAGTAGTGATTACTTCTTGTCTACATCAGAACTGATCGGTTCCAGTAAGCAGCAAACATCTGGCAGCCGGCAGAATCTGCCGCACCTAGTTGCCCGTTTGAAGCATCTTATTGATACAGTGAGAACAATTTCTCATGTGTTAGAAACCACAGAATTTGTAAAATGTAGGAAAGTTTTCAGTATGGCATCACGTGTTGCTGGATTGTCTACAAACACACACATTATCCGTGGACAACTTTTTGGCTGCAGTCTGTTTGTAGATGCTGTGTGTGTTGCATATGTGGAGATGACTACAAAGACAACTGTCAGAGACAGTGCATTTGCAGCTGCAGTTGAGCTTTTTAATAAGTCGTATTTGCACCTCGTTAACTCAGAACATGGTCTGAGACTGACTGGGTCTGATGAACAATTTGGTGAGACGGCATCCAGTACGCTGCCAATACAAGAAGATAATAGCAATGATGAGCTTGATCCCTCTGAAGTTCGTTCTGTGGCCAAACAGAATCTATCTACTTCTGTCGGTCAGAACATTGTGTCTGTCGCACATCATTGTGCTGCCGTGTGTGAGGAAGAAAGCCCGAACATTCATTCGCCACTGCTAAGAGCTGTTGACCTGCCAGCAATTATGGCCCGTTTTCATCATCTGTCCAGCAAAGTGAGATCTCTTTTCAGAGGTAAGACAGCAAATGTCAGTTGTGCCACCATCGTGTTGCTGGCACTAAAAGAAATGAAACTGCCATCTGAGACTCGTGTTGCTATTCTCAATAGAGTACAAGGTTATCGATGTAATCTGTGGATAGCTTCTGTCTTTGTTGCTTTTGGTGACGGTGTACAGAAGATAAAGTCAACAAGTAAAGCATACGTACATGCTGCTGAACTTCTGCTAAAACCACATTTGCGTTTGGCCATGAAATGTGATAGTTCAACTGTGCTAGTTGGTTCCGATGAGCCGTTTGATGATATTTCTACAGGGTTAGAAGTTTCTGATATACATCGCATTAGCGGTGAACGTTCATATGCCACTTCCTCAAGTGCATTGCGAGATGAGACACAATTTAATGTCGGTGATAACAATACCGATGTTTCAACACAGGGCACGAATGCTTCTGTAGATGAGCCACAACCAGTGAAATGCCAGGAGACAGTAGTAACAGCCAGATCGTGCAAAGACATGTCTCGTTTGGTGAACAAGTTTCATTTCCTTTCACATATTGCAAAGGACATCTATACCATGTTTGGGGCCAAGAAGAACGCTAAAGAAATGTTTGACATGGCTGTACATATGTCATATATGTCTTCAAAGACCGAGGTTGTAAAGCTGGGACGAGAACGCTTTTGCTTTCGGCTGTTAATTGATGATGTCTTGGCTGCTGCTGCTGAAGATTATGCCAGGAAAGCAGCAGGAGCAACGGCATATGCCAATGCTGCCAAACTCATTTGTATGCCATATCTGTGTCTGCAGGAACAGCATGATGCTGTACAACTTCTTGGCTCATCTAGACCATTTGCAAATACCTGTATGTCAGTGGAATGTGATAATTTCAAAGTGAATCCTTATCCGTGCCGAGATTATTGGCAGGATAATAGCCATATTGCGGCTGCCTACATGGAGGATACAGATATACATGAGACATCCACTGCTTTGCCGTATTATGCTGATCTCTCAAAGCACGTAAACTATTTTTATGTTCTTGCTTGCCGAGTAAAGGCTATATCGAAGTCCACACTGAAGCTCAACAATGACTTTGAACTTATTCAGAGGGCACTTGGTGGCAAGTTTTATGATGTGAAGGCACATTTTATTGGGGAGAATGGCTTCGGTTACCTCTGTGAGCTTACCATCAATGGCGTAGGGATTGCATATGGCCAAGGAAGCACTAAAAAAGTAGCAAGATCAGCAGCATATAGTGCTGCTGTTAAACTCGTGAAGAAGCCGTATTTGTGTCTGCAGGAAATCCCAGAACTCAACCACTCATATAAGCTTATTGGGTCTGACCAGCCATTTGCAGGAATGACGTCTGGTGTTTTACCTACTGAACGGAACTGTATTGTTACTGACAAATGGCAGTTAATTGAAGAAAAACAGCTCACAGAGCCAGGAAGCAGAGATGATAGCCAGCGTCACTTAACAGATGTAATACATGACATTGGCAATCTTGAACTTGAAGCACGTTTTGCAGAGACATTGAGTTCATTACAGGTTGTCTGTCCTGTAACAGAAGTCTTGCACAAGACACAGGTTTCTGCTGATACAAATGGCTTTCGTGCTTCAGAACTAGTAAACCGGTTCCGTGCTTTTGCAGACAAAGTAAAATCTGTCTCCAAGTCATTGGGCGTCCACAACAGCACCGATATCATAGATATCGCTCTTTCAGAGATGCAGATGCAGAAGAAGAAGTTGGTTGTTTGGTTCAGTAGCGTTAACTTCCGATGTGAGCTGTCTGTAGATGGAGTAGTATTATCATATGGAGAAGGTGATACAAAGGAACAAGCAAAGGGAGCAGCCTGCAAAGGTGCCTTTGAACTACTCAGTAAATCACATTTGCAATTGCGAGAAAACTCCGAGTTTAAGCAGTGCTATAAGCTTGTCGGATCTGACGAGCCTTATGCAGTGTCTCATGTTTGTCCTAGAGAATTTGTTGAGAACTGTGTTGCCACTGACAAAAGATCTTGCCGAGTAAAGCATACTCCTTGTTATCTGGAAATGAGGAATGAATCATCTGGTTGTGCTAGTAAGAATGTGCCTTGTTCAGAACGATATGCGAAGACATTCCCGGACAAGAGTCTGGCCAATTTTGTCATCTTACAGTCTAACCATTTTAAGAAGTTACATAAGGCAGCCATGAACATCCTGCAACAAACTGCTTCCTTCAACAAGTTGACTTTGGCTTACGACCTCATTGCGGCTGAAGAGGGATGTCGTTGCCATTTGAGATTGGGTGGCCACATGTTGGCAACTGCTGTTGGAAGGCAGGAGAAATCGGCTAAGAAAGCTGCTGCTGAGCAAGCTCTAAAGAGGCTCTCTTCAACATGCTATACTCTCAAACTAAAGAAGTATGACATTGCTGCATATGCCTTAACACGAAATGAGGTAAGGATAATTCTTGACTAATAGTGATTATTTTAGGTGATCAGACGGTCACCTATTGGCCTCATCCCTTCTTGATCCGCTAATAGTCGGAGCACAACCATGATTCAAAGCTAGAGAGACAAGCGGAGAGGCATGGGAGGGCTGAGTTTCGACACCGAGAGAGCGTCAACTAAAGGGTTTATAGTGGTGTCCCCCCCAAAATTGTGAAAGTGTATATTGACATCTGCACATATTTCCGCTGTCTTGATAACAGTGCTATCGAAAATGCATTGTTGATTCCTGTATCCTAAACTTGGAGATGTCAGTTCCCGTTCATAGTGATGACTTTGCATATGAACTGAGTCTTGAATGATGGCATGTCACAGCCTTTAGGCCAGTTGTCCATCACCAGACTTATCATTGAATTTATATTATTGCATCAACAGTTTTATTAGCAGGAGATGTAATATATACATCTCGCGCTTATGCCATGATGCCAGTCCGTCTGTCTGTGATGAAAGTGCATTGGCGCATTATAGCTAATTTAGGTTTCAAATTCTAATCCCACTTCACCGCGCATTGCGGAGGCCGTGCTGCGTGCCGCCATGCTGAAATAGAAATAGGGTCTCAAATACAAGCCAGATAACTTTACCCAAATGTGATGTGATTGTTAATAGCAGCATCCACAGTACAGAATAGACTGGCATAAAAGAAATTAAATGGCACTCATTTTAACATAAGTGAGTAATTTCTTAATACTTTAGCGCAGTTCACTGAGTGGTATGTTGCCATCAGTTCATTGTAATGTGGATGTTCTAATACAACGCATTAGCCGGGCCTGAAATATAAGCCGAAGAACGGGATGTCTGATGGATTGGTACTAGGCCTAATAGAAGCTGGAGTCTTCTATTTTAGGATGTATGGCATGTGTATGTCTTTAATCATTGAAGTAGTATGCACAAAATGCAAATTTTACAGCGCAAAACCTGAAGCTTTGCAGCACACATTTGCTACTGCTGTTCGCTGTTGCAGGTACTCCAGAGCAGTATAAAAGCTAACGGAATCCCAAGTGATAACATTGGCTACAAGTTACTGACCAAAATGGGCTGGACTGGGGGAAAAGTTGGCAAGAACAACAGAGCAGACGTGCCTCCGCTGCCACCCCTCGTTGGCTGTCGTGATCGTGCTGGACTTGGCTTTTCTCAATCAGTCGCCTTTCGTCCAGCTGTCAGGAATATAATTGCAAAGTTTGTTCAGCTTGGTGGAGATGTCGAGCTCGTCTTTTCGCCAGAATTGACCAGCGAAGAGCGAGATGTTGTCCGTTCAGAGGCATGGAATAACCATCTGCAGTTTCGTTGCCATCAGCGGGAACCCGCTGTTGAAGACATTTACGCTGTTGTGAGTATCCAGCGATCTCCGATGGAACTTGTGAATTACTTACAGAAGCATGGTGGTGAAAATCATAAATATCGTCTGCTAGAGCCATGTGAAGTCCAGTTTTAAATATTTGCATACATGAAGCTTGCTTTCTTTATGCCAATTCAAGTCGACCATAAGTGTTACAGGGTTGCGTGCAGTGTTAATCATATTATAGAGTATTATGTTTGTATTCTTTACATGTGTAAATGGATATGGTATTCCTTAGTTTGTTTTTGAAATTTATGGCTGTGGTTTTGACAGTCACAGTGGACATAGTTTGGCCACCAGTTTTTTGTGTACATTTCTGCAGATGTTATTCTAGCATATGCTACAAAGTAGTATATCGATACATTGTATTGATTATTTAGCTCAGATGCCATTATAACATTGTACTGTTTTCGTTTGTATGGCAGTAGTGTAGTTTGTTAAGTGCAAAGAATTATTTTGTTGTTCACATTGAACTTACATGTATTCAAGTTTACATGACACAGTATGTTATATTTATGTGTGGCCAAAAGGTATGGCAGCCAGTCTACTTCATGAAACTAAAAAGCAGTGATGGGTCTTGATCGAGACACTGTCTTAATCTCAAAATTTGTAACATCTATTATCTCGTCTTGGTCTTGAGAGTTATTGTATTGGTATCAGCCTTGATGATTTCTGTCTTGGTCTTGCCTTTACTATCTTGGTCTCAAGTCTCGACACCAAGACAGTTCAAGACATGTGGTGACTTAATGATGCATTCATGACGACTCGTCAAATTGTAACAGTTGTTTTGCATGCAGTGATTTTGTCCGGTAAATAGACAAGTATTTATAACAACGGTTTTGAGCGACTGAGTCGCTCAGACATTGAGCATGGCATTTCTAACATACATACTCAAGATTGTGTAAAAATGTGTTTAAACTGTCAACAGTGTCATGGAATATTTTAAGCTGATTTTACTAATTATTACCCATTGAATTTTCTGGTAAAATAATTTTGAAATGCAAAATTA
>Ga0209782_1001585_pt1 | contig 12021 bp, 7 predicted proteins | sample WorMetmaBAHAMAS1_FD_187390 | JGI IMG/M metagenome (GOLD analysis project Ga0209782, IMG submission 187390) | Marine gutless worms symbiont microbial communities from Max Planck institute for Marine Microbiology, Germany - Inanidrilus... | ecosystem: Host-associated > Annelida > Digestive system >... | reverse complement strand
CCGTGCAATATGGTCGATTTTTACCGCGCGACGCTATGCTAAGTGCGGTATATGCCGTCGTCGTGTGTCTGTCTGTCTGCATGCACTCTGTGTGTGTGTCTGTCACATTCCGTATTGTATCAAAACGGCTAAACGTAGAATCACGCAAATAATGCCAAACAATAGGGTTTTCAAGTGAGATGTTTTGTAGTTGCAGGATTTCTACTGACAAGTCCCTCGCACGGTCCCTCTGCAATAGCAGAGCCACTTGTTCAATATCCCACCACACCAGTCTGTCTAGCTACACTACCTCGTGAAATATTAAGGTCTGAAAATAGTGACAATCTAAAACATGTATTGTGATTAGTTATAAATCACAAGGTAGTATAGCTGCACGTTTAAGGTGTGGTGGGCTATTCAGCTATCACTTAACTATGTATTTATCGGTAACATGTAGTAGTGAAAAATTTTTTAAATCTGTGAATCCTTGACAAAGTTACAAGCAAAAAGGTAGGTTAATTGCCTTGTGTGCCTTGTTTGCCTTGCAATGATCCTGCTTAAAATGAAGAACTGGCCAGATAACTTACCTATGACAAAAAGAAAATGTTTTTGCTTTTGTAGTGTTACTTCACAGATTATTTTTGCCCTCAGTGTCAACAAATATCAAATTAACAAATATTTTTCTACAACTTACAGTCTTACACCACAGTTTACTGCACTCAGTTATTGAGCATGGCAATTTTTGAACATGAAGTCCGAATTTCACATCCAGGACGCCGTTCCACCGCTATGTGATGTCGTCACATGGGCAGCACATTGTCGGGACTCGGGAATGGCGAAAATTCGGCCCGTGGCATGACTGGATTCTCTCCCTCCCTCATGTCTTGGTTTTTTTCATTTATAGTGTATATTAAAACACATTTAGCCTATTTAGTAAGCAGGCCAGAGATAAACATTCAGCTTCCAATACAATTTTTTAGTTGCTACTTAAGTGCACATCAAAATCACTTACAATTACCAGTATTAAGACTATCACTGTTTGATATATGATAAATGACTTACTGTTAGTCTACCATGTCTGAGGCATCATTTTTAATTATGAAACATATCTTATGTGACTTTGAATAACCCTAAACTGATTTTTTTACCAGTCAAATGAAGTATACAATTTGTATCTCGTGCATTATATTTGACCATTGTAATTAGCTTCATGTATGTAATATACAGTTGGTTTTCAATGGGTATTTGAAGGTCATCAAAATGTCACTGCTAGATATACTGAAATAGCATTTCAACTACCTATGTTTCTTTATTGTACTGTTTTCGACATGTAGCAAAACATTTGGTTAAAGATTGCAAATTTTCCTACCTCACATGAATTTGATTGGCTCTCAGTAGAAGATGATCCACTGGAATTTAATTATGATATTTTGTGCAGTGAAACTGGAGTCCAGTGGCTACCATGCAGTATTAACAACCCGATGATGTATTCAGCCATTTTGACACAATATGCAAGTGTCACAGACAAGTCATTGTTGAAAGCATATACTTCACTACAGTGTTAAATTGTTTTAAAATGCAATGTGAGTGATAAAACATACATGAAGCGCATCAAAAGACATTGATTTGCTGCTGAGATAGTTGTGATGATCGCAGATGTTGAACTGAATGATTGTAGGTCGTTCCTTTGACTGGTCCACTTGATGGTGGCACGCTTGTGACAATACAAGGAACAAATCTTGGCCGCAGCTTGGAGCAAGTGGAGTCATCGGTCACAGTTGCTGGTGAGAAATGTGAAGTGATTCCGGAGAAGTATATCGTCTCTCGTCAGTAAGTAGGCCGACTAGTTGCTAAGGACATGAACTCTTGTGCTGATGTGTTGTTGTCAGTGAACTAGATCAAGCTGGCTACCTGTTAGCTTCCCATACATGCTAAACAATTTTGGCTGCATCACTGCATAATAGATCGGCTTTTGTCCTTGTTATGGATTATGCTTTTTTAGTTGGTAACTCGACAACATTTTCTCCTAGATGTAAAGTCACACAGACAACTATGTTTGACTTACCGCATGTTTTTGTCATATGCCAGTATTATATCAAAACAGCTTACACATCTTGCTGATTTTTGGAATACATGTTTCACTCGACATCCTGCACTGTAATTAAGATATACAAATGACAGTTGTCAGTCTGATTGACAACATTTGCTGATAGTGGAAGTATCAAAGCTGGACATCAACATTGTTTTACAACTACCAATTTATCTAATGGTCTGATGCTGTTATGTGTTGGAAAGTCTGTCTTTTTGATACTTTAACTGAATTGTATTTGTGCCAGGATTGTGTGTCAAACTGGGAAACTGTTGGGTGGCAATAGTTTTGGCAACATAGTGGTCACAGTTGATGGGATGCCAGTTGTGTGGGAAACAAAGTTTACATATCAGGTAATTGCTTGCCATCTCAGTTACAGGCATTTTTACTTGATGGTGTGTGTGTGATTCTTCTGCAGTTAAGTCATCAAAAACTCACACTTATAAATTGTCAGTAACAGTGTCATGTGGCATACAACAGGACATCTTTCTTTCACTTTTCCTTGCAAAGTTTGGATGTGCTCATACGTACTGTATTATTCAGTATATTTCTGACATGTTGGAGCTACCGTTCATAAGTAACCAATGATACATGGTGACAACTCACTGCCTTAACTACTGTGTCTGTGTCTATCCAGCATATAATAATAGTACAATACTAACAGCTTCATGTGATGTCTTTAGAACCCAGAGATTTTGGAGTTCAGTCCATTCAGTGGACCAAAAGCAGGTGGTACAAGAGTAACATTTCAGGGACGCAATCTCAACACTGGAGCTAATATTTCCGTGCTCTTTGACGATGTGCCTTGTCATATTGAAGGGTTTGTTATCACTTGTGCATTTTATTTATCTCTGTTTCTGACGATTACAGGATGGTGTAAATGGGCCCTTGCCCATTATTTAATATATAATACATTAGTAGATAGATAGCAGTATCATGGATGGTAGGCCTAATGTCTCACAGTCATTTGACATTTTACACTCACTGATTTTTGCTATTATTTAAATTACACTCAGTGTTTATTTGACAACTGCTCAGTCACCATCACATGCATTCAGTCCATGCTGACTCATCTATCTTTCTGCATTGGTGGTTTTGCGGCATGGTTCTCTGCTCTCTGCAGCTGAATGTGTTAACCTTGATCCCGTCCAACCTGTGGTCTCTGCTGATCTGTGGCATGGCCATCAACAGTACTAACATCATGCTTGATCTGGAGTGGTATAAGCCAAACCCTACATATAACCCAAACTCCTCCAATCCCTAACTTAGGATGCAATGCACACATGGTGGAAAACTGTGCCATAACAACTGTTGATGCGTATGTGAAAGATAACATCTCTGTATAAATTCAGACTGGATACATTTCTTTCATAAGCATACAACGTATTCTTATTGTTGATGTTGTTATTGCAGTGTCTTTTTAAATGGCACCATTTTGATGTGTTTGACTGCATCGAGTGCCAATGCTACAACTCTGCCTGTCCGCTTATTTTTTGACAACGTTCTACGACAGCTTGATGACACTTTTGAATTTGTTGAAAACCCAACAATTACAAGTATCCATCCACTTTCTTCTTTTGCTGGGTACGTTTTCCTACTTGTGCTGTTGCATATTTTTCTATTCGGCTTTTTATAATACGAAACATTTTAATGACTGTTTGCAGCAGTGTTTCGTTAATGTGAAATAATATTCACTTATGACAGATGACTGGTATTGGTGTTGGAGAATCCCCTTCCATCGGTATGTCTGGTGGCAGATGAAGAGAGTATGAGGGCAGAAAAGATGACGCCGGCCACTGGCTGGGGTCAACACTTTGTCTACCACTTACCCCAAATATCCTCTTCTGGAACAAGTGGAGGAAGAAAATTGAGAAAGAACTAGCTAACCACAGGGGCACCTGGAAAGCAGCCATCAAAATTGAGGCAGTGCAGATGACTGTACATGCTAAATGCTCCAAGGACAATCGTGAAGGCAGTGATGACTAACAAGCTTGATTCTTACATCATGGAACATAATAGATTACTGCCATTCGCAATATCAGCAGATTGTTGTGAAAGTTGCTGAGTGGATTGTTGCTGTTTGTTGATTGTAACACAGTGGCGGGCGTGTAATAACAGTGACTGGGTCGAATTTCCTGTCAATCCAGCAACCCATGTTTCATCTGACCGATGAGAATTATCAACACAGCTCACATGTACGTGTCAAAGTGTAATATTGATATTCTAAAAGAACTGCTTTGTTGAAAGTAAGAAAGGAGTACAGTTAAACAGGTCAGAGTTTGTGGAAGAAAAGGAAAAAGGATAAAGAAGATTGCTTTCAATTTGCTGTGTGTCATTAATGTGACTTGCTGATTAGTGCAGTCATTACGTAATGTTACTTTGTTACTTACTCAGCATAAAAACATAACCAAAAACATGTGCATATATTTACATATTGATCTTTCTTCAGACTCCTTGCAGTCCTGGCAGCACTTGCTTCTCATCACTTATTCTTGCTCGCTCATTATCATAATCCTTGTTACAAATAGCTGATTGTTCACGACTGTTTATCTCTGGTATCAACTAACTCTGCTTTTCTCCATTAGCATTATCCTAGTTTCTCTATCTTTGACTGACCCATTCCTGTGCCTGACACACTACCTTAAGGTAATTACTCCGTCAGTTGACCACAGTCATCATCTGTAATTCCCTTACTCTTTTATTCCCTGTGTAAAACAAATCTAGTTGACTGTTCCTTCCCATCATAGATTCCCTTTGTTTCTCAGGACTGCTTTCATGGACCTGGACCTCATTTTCTAAACTAATCAGCTTTTATTAATTTTTTCTTATTTTTTTCTGTTCCAGGTTTCCTAGTGGTAGATTAAGCTGGCCACTAGTCAGCTTTTTATTGCGTACATCTTTGCATTGCATCTTGTTATATTGCATTGTAACAGTGTTGAATGTGCATGAACTCGTGGCCATTGTTATACTACTTGGCGGTTTAGTGTTGTGGTAACGTCGTTCGTCACATGAACGAAGTTGCTCAACATTGAGCCTGGTTAGTACTGGGATGGGTGGGTATACCACCTTGGTATGTAACCAAGCCAACTAGGTCAACTCAGCCTTATATCCCTCCGGGTTCACTAAATCGAGTACCAGTCTTAATTGGCTTGGGTAAAGGTGGGAATGTCACCTTTGCTGGGTGGCAGGTAACACTGTGTGATCCCACATGGCATCTGAGTTCCCGCAACAGTGAGGCTTGTTGCAAACTGCTATATCCGATTGCTTTACTTTACTTACTACTACCAGTGTAACCAGTGCATTCTTGTGTGTGTGGTTTCAGTGTCAAGTGGTAGATGATGGCTGCCTTCATTGTTCTTCTCCTGCTGTAACTCAGCACCAGGCTAAGTCGAGGCGTTCTCCGAGCTCTCAGCTGTATAACATCAGTTTCACAATGGATGCTGTTGAAGAAGTTCGGAACTTGCATCACCATTATCCATCATTAAACTCCAGTTTTGTCATTGTTGCCGATCCAGTGTACACATCATTCAGCAGCGGACTGAAAGTCTACAAAGGCGAAGCATTGATTCTGATGGTTTGTGTGCCGGTATTTACTTAGTAACACATGCATGCACACACACACCCATACACCTGTCATTTTGCTGTCTTTGAGCACAGCTAAATGGTTTCTCACTTTTTTTATTAGTTGTATTAAGATGTTAGAAAATAGATGCGGACATAGAGGTGTACACACCTGCATCCATAGTTTCCTGTTGAGTTGAGTTGAGTTATATTCATGCGGGCAATTAATGCACAACTATTTGTGTACCCTTTTTGACAACGACCAAATTAATCACTCACTAGATCTTAACCTTTAAGGGCTGGAATATTCAGAGTATTTGGCTGAAGAGAACCTTTACATTCAGGCTGTTCTGGATATTTTCGTGCATTGATAGAAAGTCATCAGTAAGCAGTGAAAAGTGAAAGAGAAAGAAAGTTAAGTACTGTACAGGCTCTGGCCTCACATTGTATGAAAGAGGGCCCACATTGCTACCTTATCTCTATCAGTAAGCAACTCCTAATAGAAGGGGTGTTACTGCCTTTATGTTGGGTGCTCTGCCTCAGTATGATAGTGATTGTATTTCAATAATGTTGTCACAAATCAATAGTTTTTATTACCTCATGATTGATTAAACCACATATTTTTATTACAATTGATGTAAACTTGTTTGTTTCAAACGATTATAATTAAATTTTAATTAATCAAACGTTCATTGGTGACAGGACCTCTGAATAAGCTGTGCTCTATTTTTATTGTTTATGTAGTCATTATGATGTTGTTTTGTGTTCAGGGTCATGATCTGAACGTTGCTTGTGGGGTAGATGAGGTGCATGTGTGGGTCGGCAATGCAACGTGTAAAGTGAATAGTCTTGACGCTGTAACACTCTACTGTTCACCTCCGCCGGCCACTCATCATGACCTGCTGCCCACAGTAACAGTATGTGTTGCTGGTCGTTGTTATTTCCTGTTATTTCTGGCCACGTCTGTAGAAAGCATACATGCATCAGTGTCTGTTCATCTGTCTGTCCCATCTGGCAGAGACTCAGTGTTACTGATCAGGTGGCAGCACATGATGAACAACCTGTCTTGTCTGACTCTGACCAAACCCCTTCCTTTTTCTTTGCTCCTACATTCTCTTTTCATGATGCCCCTTTTCTTGCTATGAATTGTCCTACTCAAATCCATGTAGGGAGTATTGGACGAAATCTCAATGGAAGCACAGTTTTGTATATTTATAGCCTCAAAAGGCTTTTGTTACATGATTCGTTTTACAACAATGGCTGTTGGAGCTAGATTCTTCTGTGTGTGCCACAAACATGAGCTGATTTCCATTGGTGCAGTTGCACATATACATGTAATTGCTGATCCAAAAGTCGGCACTGATGAGTTAGGGTCAGAAAGGCATTTAAACATCAACTGGCATTTAAAGTAATCTGCCTCTGCAATGCTCAGAGTTTCAAACATTTCCTTGGGTATCAATGGCAAACCAGTGACATTAACAAGACCAGTAACCGAGAATTCACACCAGGACTGTGGTTAACGGTGATAAACCCAGATCATGTCCTGCACTGGAGATGTACACATTTGTTGCCAGGTTGTCGTTGGTAACTTGATATTCAAGCTGGGTCAATTGAAATATCAGAAACTGGATGGACTGCAGTCGGACAGCGAGGACCAGTGGACTGTTGTGATGGTAGCGGCTGTGTGTGGTGGTACCCTGGTCGCTCTTATCATTATCGTTGTTGCCATCTACAAGCGCAAGAGCTCACGAGCTGAGAGACAGTTCACCAAGCTGCAGGTTCAGTTGGACGCACTCGAGACCAACATTCGACATGAATGCAAACAAGGTACAGGCTCTCATGATATGACACAATACCACAGGAAACATTTGGGGTGCACTGAAAATCATTTATTGACAGAATATACATAGTACAATAATAGTTTTCATAAGTGAAATAATTCAAATATATGTTCTGAAGGACAGTAAGGCTAAGTAATCAGCGCTTAAAGGTGTTGGATAGCCAGCTTTTCTACTTACAGAACCACAAACAGAAAAAAATAGCAAGAATAAAAAACACCCATATGGACTCTTTTTCAAGACATCCTGGGCATAAGGCAGGTAAATTAGCTATTCTGAATTTTAATGAAGCACAAGATGATGGGGGTGGCAATGGCATATGGTGGACCATGTGCAAAATCACTCCTACCTTGCTGCAGATAGATAACCACACCAGAACTTCATCACTCAATTTTTTGCAGGCCATATGCCAAGCCAGCAGTGTCAAAGCACTGAAGACAAAAATAAAAACACAAACAAATAACTCATGTGATAAAAACAAAACCGATTAGAATGGAAAATCTGGTCCAGTTGTATATGGATACTTGTCAGTTTTATCTCGAGGCAGCGTGAATTGACTTCACGTGTAACCTACAGTGTAGTTTAATGAAAGAATATTATTGACTGCTTTAGTGGTCTGTGTAGAACAATCACTCAGAGATGAGTGTATATTAATGTGTGGGCTGTAGATAATAATTGTCGTACTACAATTACATAGCCTTTATCTTTGGTAAACTGGATTACATTGGACAAGGTAGGTGAAAGGCTATAGGTTACAGTTCATGGTCACAGGATGAGGGCTTTATAGTTTCTGAGAATAACAGTCATTTGTGTTATGTTAATTGCAGCTTTTGCAGAACTGCAGACTGAAGTGATTGACTTCACGAGTGATTTGAACGTTATTGGTATTCCTTTCTGGGATTATCAAACATACACATTTAAAGTTTTATTTCCATCGTATTCTGACCACCCAGTTTTCCATGGAAATGTTTGCCAGGTGTGTGATAAGCACAGGTGTTTATTAAATTTTAGTTGGCGTTGATTAATTGCATTATACATTACGACTTTGTTAATGAATAACATTTAACAATGCCAAAATGCACGTTTCTGTCTGGAGAAAATAGAAAATTACAAATATTTGTGTTGCTAAGTTCTGCATTTTAAACATTTGCATTTTGATGCAGTGAATAGCAAGCTTAAGGTACTGCATGTACCAAACACAAAAAAATAAGGAAAAAAACTAAAAAATGGAGTTGCTTAGAAGAAATGGTGCAGCTTATTTTTTATTGATACAGTCCTGAGGGAGGAAGAGTGTCTAAAGTTGGATTGTGAAACAGATGAGTTTTATGTTGGGAGTAAAAGTGCAATTATTTGATTTATTGTGCTTTTGACATTCAATTACCATTGTGAAAAAGAATATTTTAAACTTTGTTTGTTAATTTATTTTCTGCTAAATGAATATCAATTTTTTGTATGTTTAAGACTAGAAGGAATGATCACACTGTCACTGGCACTTTTGTCTTCGTTGAAGTACATTCAGGAGAATTGAAGATGACTAATAATGGCTGTAATAATAAGTTTGGTGTAGTGTTCGATTGACATGGATAGGTTTGAAGCTATTCCAAAGAATACCTATCAAGCAGAGCTGACTGATGTACATGTGTGGTGTGCTTGTGATGTAGATGAAGCAGCATCGTTCTTATCAAGAATGCATAGCGGCATTTTACGAACTTTTAAATGTCAACCAGTTTCTGTTTGTATTTGTCAAAACACTTGAAGAACAGAAAACATTCGGCGTCAGAGACAAGTAAGCAAACTTGCCTCACCAGTAACATCACCATTATCATCCTATTTTTATCCCGTTTTGTAAAAAAAGTTGTAATTTGCTTGAAGGGTTGTTCAGTAGAGATCACATGCAGTTATATGCTATCCAGATACCACGGTAATATCTCAGAAATTGTGCAAGATACAGATGTGGTTAGTTACTGCAGTTTGTTAAAGGGATATAATATATAGCCTGTCAAATCACACCATTTTTGTGACATTTAGTGAGCTTTTAAGGTTGTTTCAGACTTGTTAACAGTTATGACAATACTGATTGGGACAGCTGGCTTCACCACCATTCTTTGATGGTTTAATCGCATTTGTTAGGTGGTGGCCATGTGCACAAATTAACATGCCAGATGACATCTCAATTAGTTAAGGCATTTTTGCATGGCTCATGGTCAAGATCAACAGAAGACACATAGATCACACACTACATATAGACATCTCTAGCAGTAGCCCATATCTGTGCACCTAGTGAATGCGATGCGGGCTGAAAATGCAATTTTAATACAAATTATCAGCATTTGACCATTAGTATTGCAGACTAGGTCAGCAGTTTCACAAACTATTGATATTAGTGGTCATAAAGCCTGCTATTAACTTATAAAGATTTTATACGACATGCCATCACACAATACCAATATGATATCTGAGCCTGATTTTGGTGATTAGATAAGTGAATAATTCTTTGCATTATTTTGGCTGTCATTGTGCTAAGTCTGAATGCGTTGGTTGTAGGTCTCTTGTGGCTTCGCTACTGATGGTTGTATTTCGTGATAAAATGGATTATGCTACAGAGTAAGTAATAACCACCAATACCATTGTTGCATCATGACGACATGCTGTGTTGACGATTGCAGTATTTCCATCTCTAATTTTAAGCTGAATATAAACATTTACAATATTGGTTTAGAAGATTCAAAGGTGTGGATGGTTAACCTGTACCATACAGTGTAAATTCACTTTGTACTCATATGATGTTATAGGATTCTCTCTGTTCTACTACATGAGCTTATTGATCGATCTATCGAGAGGAAGACAATGAAGCTGATGCTACGAAGGTGAATATGCTCAAATATTTTGCAGTTTGCATTTGCTGTAGCTGACAGTGGCCTTATTGACCATATCTCCTAAGTACATTACTGTTCTGTTTGTCTGTTGACCATCTGACTGATAAGTGTAACAATTTATTCGCAGACTTTAGAGAGTAACTGGCAGAAAAAATTAATTGTCTTAACAATTCATTTGGTTATTTTTGCTGATGCAATTTGACAATTCTAATTTGTTATATCATATTATTTGTGCATGTGCAAATGAACTCTACATTTTTTAGCTAATAATATTGTCATTATATTAAAAATCTGTTAAAATTTGTGATATTATGGCTTTCATGTCATCTGCACAGAACCAGGTGTGACAAAACAGCGATTTTTCACAAATTTCACTGTATCCAGAACAACTTAGCCAGGACCTGTTGGACTTCTTTGGCATTGTATCCGACTTCACTTGTGAATTTTGTGATGTTGCAGAACGGAATCAGTGGTTGAGAAGTTACTGACGAATTGGCTGTCATTGTGCATGTATCCGTATTTGAAAACACACGTTAACAAGTCACTATTCATGTTGTACAAAGCAATTAAACACCAAACTGAGAAAGGACCAGTTGATGCTGTGACGGCCGAGGCAAGATACTCTCTGTCAGAGGATCGGCTGCTACGAGAAAAAACTGAAGCTCGAACACTGGTCAGCAAGTTTCTCTTGTACCGTATTTTATAACAGAGAAATGAACTGACGACATATATTCTTAGGCAATTCTTATGCTAACTGCATATCTTCATAACAGGTTCTTTGATTGGATTCAATTTTTTTTAGTTTCTGTATGTAAGCAGCTGCAGTGCCCAGCAAAAAACTCTATTTTTGTGCATTTTGGACTTTAAATGAGTGCTGTGTCAAATGAAGGGAGAAAACTTAAACTGAAGCCAATGGCAGCCCATGCACTGTACTTTTATGGAGTTTTATAAACACTGACTAATAAATAACAACTAGTATATATTTTTATGTCGAGGTTACAGCTGACTGCACGTCACATTTGTAGTGCAACTGTACAATAGCATATGCACTGAGTACATTTGTAATGCAGTGGTGCAGTGTATATACACAGCACGATGTAAGCATACTGATGTAGCAAGTTGTCCATTTCTTGATGATGACAAGTAGATCGGAGTAATAGAGAAAATGCAGCAAGCATGCATGTTTTGTCGACAGACGGTCTATTTACTGTCGCCGACAACTGATGGCTGTGAGCCAGTGACATGCAGATTGCTTGACTGTGACACTATCACACAAGCCAAGGAGAAGGCTCTTGATGCTATCTACAGGAATACACCATTCTCTCAGCGACCTTCTGTTCACGACCTTGACCTCGGTAAGCACACTATTGCTTCTGTGATGATTTACCCGATGTTGACATTCATGAATGCTTATCTCGATTTGATTTCTTTACACATTTTTGTTATTTTACACAAATGCATTGTAAAATGGAGTACATAATAAAGTTACAATAAGCTTGATTCTTTTTGTGTAGTCTTGGTAATAGTTGTGGAGTGATTCGATATATTGAGAGTATTGATGTGCTTATTAGCCATTAATCAGTGAATCAGAAAAGGTTTATTTTGATGATATTATGTGTATTCTTTGGATAATAGACATGTTATTTTTTGAAATAAGGGAAAATTGTTTTTGTTTTTT
>Ga0209782_1001584_pt1 | contig 12022 bp, 5 predicted proteins | sample WorMetmaBAHAMAS1_FD_187390 | JGI IMG/M metagenome (GOLD analysis project Ga0209782, IMG submission 187390) | Marine gutless worms symbiont microbial communities from Max Planck institute for Marine Microbiology, Germany - Inanidrilus... | ecosystem: Host-associated > Annelida > Digestive system >... | reverse complement strand
AAGACGTTATTATTTAACGTGTAACTGTTGTCTTCAGCGCATTTGTGGCATCCTGCGAAAGTGCGCTCTATAAATGTGCTTAATAATAATAATAATAATAATATATAATACCACAACCACAGTGTCGTCAACCGTAATTGGGCCCATTCCATGGGGCCGTAGCGGTCCCCTCTGTCACGCGTTGTCGTCGTTGTGGACATCGATGCGCAGGCGGCGCGCGACAGTACCACTAGCGACATCTGGTGAACTGGCGTGAGGCGGCTCGTTGTGGCGAATGGGCCCAACATTTTTTCAAATGCTTCTTGTGTATGGAAACGATATGTAAGCCACAGCCAGGGTTGCGTTATTCAAGGTCGAGAGGCGCGACGAAAAAGCAGAGGCAACCTGTTGTGTTTGGGAAACACAGTTTTGGTGCTACTCCAAAAGGTGTCTCGTAGAATTTTTGGCGGTACGTGACGACGTGTCACTGAATGATACTAAGCAAGAAAAGACAACTTTGTGTTTTGTCACTGGCGTCGTAACGAGAAAGGGACTCAAGACTTTTTTAGACTTAAGTAGTTACGTTTATGTCCGTCCGTGACAAAAAAATGTCGCCGGCCCAACCGACCCCCCCCGCAATTCACCCATAGGGTGAACGTTCAGACCAAGACGGACCAAAAAGTCTAATGTAAGGGGGGGGTCTAAAATTGTTATTTGTTGACCAAACATGGGTTCAAAGTTTCAAATTAAATAGGCTCATGTAAGGATTCAGGGTCAAACTTTTGACCATGTGTTGAGAGCTGACGCGCCTCTCGTACATTGCTCGGAGGAGGCGCGACCATATACCGCTAGGTATTCTAGTTCTCGACTAGCGGGCGTTGGTGCATCGTGTCCTGTCAAAGTTGTCCGTGTGATCGTGTGATTTTCGCGAAGATGAATGTAACGAGCTAAACGGCATTGCGCAGCACATCAACTGATTAGAGCGTCTAGACGGGCGAGCGTGTTTACAGTGTACGACCCCTGGATCTGCAGCCTTGCACCCCCTCCCCCCTCGCCGACTGATTACTTCCTGAACGGCGGGCTGGGCGCCGGCCGTGTTCCCAGCAGTTTCCCGGAAGTAGGTCTGCTCGGCTGCGGATGCTGGCGTGGCTGATGGTGTAGTGAGCGCCCGTTCACACCTGGTCACATAAATTAGTTATCTCGTCGTCCTTGAAGCAAGTGCTCTGGCACTGAGTTGAGCCCACCCACGTGCCGTTCCTCTTTCTCGCGCGGTTTTGTTGTATTTCGACCGACCGCGTCGGGCCCCTTTCACATTGCAAATAAACTTTCGAAAGACGTATGTAAACAACATCGTCGACGCTAATCACCACTTTCAACAAATAACTCGCCATAAAACTCAAAACATTACTAGATAAGACGCAGAATTTCTATTAAAGGGATATAGTAAGTGGTATGCGCTTTATCGAATGGCTATGTTGCTGATAACCTTTGGTGACCCCCCAAACCACCCAAATTTTTGCATTTTTCGTCGCCTTTCATATCTTTGTAGTGGGTTAACGTAGAGATTTCAAATTTGGTACACATGTCGGTCGTAGCTAGTCCCAGCATACGGACTACAAACCGTCTCTAAAAAGGACGTGGTTATGTCACGTGAGGCATAGCAAGAGATAAAGTAAATAAACACACATAGCGCTGAAATCTACAATGTTTCTGGGGCGCATGAGGCCCCTGCACTCACACGAGATAACCCACCCACGTTACAGACGAACGGACGTAATGCTCTTAACATAAGCGCGACATGCTAATATAATATGGCATTAGATGTTGTACGTCGGATTAAAACCAACAATGGCCGATTAGCTTCAATGCTCTTGCAGAAGCAACACATTCAGCAGTAACAGCCTGCGTCAGTAAACCAGATCATTACGGCGGCGATGCTGGCGCCACCAGGCGGCGGATAATGACATCAACTCGGTTTTTCCCGCCTACGCGTCTGCTGCTGCTGCTGCGTGTGGGAAGGTTGCCGTGAGCTGCACAGGTACGGTAGGTGCATCGTGAAACAGACGGCGGCCTATATCTCACACGAGCACACGACACGACCGCCTGTGTACCGCCGATGCGGCAGCTAATTACTTTCCATCAGCGTGAATGTCGGTCGGCTAACGAACTAACTAACAAACCAGCTGACGCCTCCTCTCGCTATACTGCCGCCATTAAAGCACGACATCGTATCAGCCACCGCCGCAATCAACCTGAAGAAATACGCGGACGACTAGTGGTACAATGAATTACTACCGTTCAAAAAATACCACGCAAGAGAGGTTGGATCCTTCCGGCAATCAATTAGTTGGATCAGACAGACATTTAGGCAGAACTACATAAAATGGTAGTCTGTGAGTCACTAAGTTCTTGCAGGTGTGAATAGGTCCCGTCAGTAAATAAAGAATATTTATCCCAGATCCAGCTTTACTCGATATTTTGTAAACTTCCGGTTATGAGTAATACGGTTCTAATCATAACAGTTTGCGTGAAAGTTGCAAAATCTACATTTTTAGTCAAAAATAAAAGGACAAAGTGGGCTGAGTTATCGAGGTATTATTTATACAATTGTTTTGTAAGGTAATTTTAGATTGTTGAAGACCAACCATAACATGATGCATTAAATATTGCAATGACGCCTGTACTAAGCTTACCGTCTTTCACCGGAAACATAAATAACATAGATAAATTCTTATATAACTGACGCGCCCTATCAGCGCACCTGTGCTGCTGCAAGGTGTTGGCTTATCAATCACTAGCATGTCGTACTACCTCAACATATAGCATTCAATCGTTTAAAGAACCCCTGCCACAGAGAAAAAGTATCCCTTCCCATGGAAGTCCACGACCCCAATGCAAAACGTCGTTCCATGGGCCCAAATAACTATGTATCACAAACTGCATCTTTATTATGACATAAATACGCTGCGTCATCACGGCGGAAATGCAGCTGAGAGTGTTTAGCAGAATAATATATTTACAGGTTTTGCTAAGATGTTAAAAAGATGAGAAATACAGAAACTTCTGTGACACAAGACATACGCCATCTGCATCAACAGTAAAGCAATTAACTCTACAAGACAAACACTCAATGAGCAAGACTTCACCTATCACTGTTGTTGCAGTACTGCCGCCACTGTTTGAAACTTTGTCCAGAAATTAACAGTTAGCACTTGTGAGCCGTCCAAATATGCAGAAAAATCTTCCAGAAGAAACTAAACATTTTCCAGAACTTTTCAAGGACCATCTTCATTTTCAAGTACTTTCAAGGCCTTGATATTAACACCTTAAATGCTAAAGTGCCACGACAACTACATCACTGACACTGACCAGACCGTTAAATCATCTTGCCAACACCTGGATACACGATCCCACCTACTTTCACCAAGCTTCAAGAACATGCATTTTCGGTTGCAAATGACTATTCCTTTGTGTCAGTAGTCATTTGCAACATATTAGACACCAGTTAGAGTTTTTAAACAATATCTCAGTCAAGTCTAATCTTCTTAAACTTCATTTTAGTACTTACTTTTATCAGTGTTGGTGCGTTAGTGGACAGCCGTTTTTCTGTAACTATCATAGACTAGACAACTAAACTAAAGTAAAAGTTAAACTAAGAACGATATCTTACCATCATGCCCGGTGCAGGAATGCCGGGTGGCTGTGGCGACAGAATGACATGTGTCAGTATACCATTCTCATCGACTATCTGCTGGACCATGTGACCAGGGGGAACCTGCATCGGCATTGGCACCGGCGGGCCACTGTTGGACACCATTCGCACTGTCGCTGGGCCTAGTTACACGGCAAAAACACATCGCAATCTATCTGCTGCATCATACGTAAACCACACATATATACACTGCACAAATACAGGTAGTAAGAACTCAGCACAGCTGAGAAATATGAATCATACCTATGACAGTCTGTTTTGCATTTAGAACCAGTCAAAGAGTAAGTGCACAGATACGTGTTATGCTAAAAACCACTGTCGTTCACAATACAGTATAGAACTGCTTGTGGTAATCTTCCGTCGTAACCTTTGGACAAGTCATTGTTCAGACACTGCTTATTGGAGACGATGGGGTAGGTACATCATACATTTACTAGGCAATCAGTTTACCGAGGAAATGGTGAATTTTATATTGACAGATCACCTCAGATGCCAGGTTCCATAATTTGAACTAAATGTGTTGAAGCATTTCAAAAATTCAAATACATATATGCATCAACCTATAGTGCTTTCACACTAGGATGCAAATCGCTCGACAAATTGCTCCACATGCGGCTGAAAACGTTGCTCGCCATGTTGTTCAATGGCAGTGTTCACACTAGCACAATGTGGAGCGATTCGACGCATGTCGCTCGAAGAATGTCCATTTACTCGCTAGGCTGCAGCACCAGCAATATATACGATGAAGATTTACAATAATTTCTCACTCAATGTACAATGTAAACTGAATTTCGACATTTAACAAATATTAAATGTATAAATTGAAGTAATAAAATAGTTACAAAAACATCGGTAAAATATATAGCCCTTCCGGCAAGTTTGCCGAGCGGGCTAAATCAATGACAAAATAATAGATACAATAAATTTGTATTTTTGGTCAAAAATCTGGTATACATTTGTGCTGAATATATACGATGCCGGGGGATTGTCGGCGCACTTGTCCGAGTGCTTTCTTTCACACTAGGACACATGTGCACCGACAAATCGCTCGATTTGCGTCGTAGTGTGAAAGCACTATTAGATATGACAGTTATTCAGTTGCATCTTGATTCTCCTTATTCACTTCCACTGGAACCGTCTATCCCCTCGGCCGAGCAAATCATTCCATATCATTAACAAGTCATCTAAGTCTTTCTCGGACACATTTTGACTAAAGGCGGAAGATGAGGGAGTTACCGTGAATGAGTTGGACACGATCTCCAGCACGTACGGAAAATGTTTCGCCAGCATTCACGTGAACGTTAACCACATACTGCTGACTGGGTGTAGCTTCTGCCGACCCACACGACATAACACTCGCAGTGCTGCCAGTCACTGGTGTACAGCCATCGAGGTGATCTTCGGAGACCGGCATATGTGAAATGACCGGCGAATGCATCATCGGCGGCGCACCATCCGTGCTAACATCCGCAGCTACAGTTGCACACGACGGATGCATGGCTTGCGGAACGGCCGGATAGTGCTGTGGAACAAAAGGTGGCGTCAGCATGTATGCCGGCGATCCCGTGGTTACCGGTCCATCATAGCTCAGACACAGGGAATCGCCGTCGATCGGGGTCGAGCCATTGGCACCGACGCCACTGTCTGCACCATCGCTTGGCTCGGTTGCATTCCATTCATCATGTGTCGCAGTGCTGGGAGGCGGAGCCGGCGACGCCGACGACGACAGGGATCCGCCACTGTCGCTGTCGACTCCGCCGCCGACTTCAACCGACGTCATCGTTCCCGGTGACGGATCCTCGGCTTGGCATGTGATGCCGACAGTCTCTGCCACCGACGAAGTGGTACTACCTGGTACATCTGCATCGGCATCACCGTTGACCGGTGCTGCTGGCAGGCTGTCATCAGACATTGTCACCATCGGCCCCGCAGCCCGGATATGCACCAAGAATCTGACAACGCACCCACAAGTTCATGTTCAGCCAGCCGATCCCCACTATCTGGTCAACTGTTCGGCAGTGGCAAAGCATATCATTTACCATTAAAGCAATATATGTTAGGACTCTCTCTGATGGAAATAAAACAGCAAAACTACAACAGTCTACCACAGAAGTGTTGCAGTACTGAATGCCGATGTAAACAAAAATTTCAGTGGTACTGTCAGCTGAAAAAACAGACTGTTAGTTCGTGGTTGCCAAGCATACCATTCTGTTCTAATTATAACTGTATAAATAAATAACTAAATAAATAGTGTATTCAGCTTTTTCATTAACTGCACTGCCATCTGTACTTCATAAACTCTATTCCATAATAACACCTTCTGTATTTTTGACGTTGCTCATTCGCTGACAGGAATCCTCTTTGGCCTGTAAAATCCTACTCACAATTATGCCCAAGTATACTTTTTTGGAATATCTGAACTAACATAAAACTTATCTCTGGCACATGAGGTCATAAATGAAAAGCTGGAAATCCACTTGTGAATATTATGAGAACATTAAAGGCAATTGACGGGATATGAGTGACTATAAACATAATGTAAAATTGACACAGTGTTACAAAATCCATCACGTAAAACTCAACTTCTGACTAATCCAAACCTGCTCAGTTATCATGACTAGGAAGTCGAAAAATTGACAAAAACAATCGAAAACAAAACTGATCAGCTGAACACATGGGGACGAAAAAGTGAAACATTCCAGGGAATATTCCAGTAAATGCTGCAGAAATGCAAACAAATGAAGGCAAATAAAATAACTAAGCTAAGGGACAAACTGTGAAAACATTCATCCTCAAGTTACCAGCTGCAAAAGTCATGAACTACTGGTATATGTGCTCTAATGTCCTAATATATAACACATAAAAATACTGGACAAAGAGACATACCACGTAGTGCAAAATGTCATATATAGAATACTGGATGCATGTTGCATATGCTTCTTTACTACATCACATTTGCTGTAACACAACACATTAATAGATCATCTAAACACCTCATACACCACGATACCATAGTCACCACAATTGATCGATGTGGATGATTACGATGACTAACTTTTATTTATTTTTCCAGTGACTACATTTGGACCAATCAGCAGAGCATGCCAATGGCTCCAAAGTTAGTCATCCCCACTGTAATTTTTACCCTTATACATTGTGACCTTGTTTCCACCTGTTTTGTCACAAAATATCATTTTATCAAAATGTCTGAAAGCATTAACCCAGTTTCTGGAATAGATGCTTCCCTCGAGTTATCCACACCGTGTTATCTTAGTATCTTTAATAATAAGGTTACTTCTCTCAGAAACTTATCCCCAAACTCAGAGTTTACTAGCCAATTTTTCTCCTTTTTGCAGTGATTCACTGATCACCGCAGTGCAACATTCTGCGTTTGCACTGCATATGGAAAAAGAAGAAATGTTACAAAGTACGAACTTTGTTTAACTAGCTGACTGAGCATCCACCTTTGTTTACACATGAGAGACGTAATTAAAAGCATCATATAGATCATCGAACAACTGAAACTTGCTACCAGTTAGTTTAACTGGCCTGACAGCCAAGTGGCATCGAAGTCTGGGGAAAGGTGTAGCTGAATGGGCAGTACAGTAAAAGTAGTTCTTCATTACACATGAATGAAATTTATTTCTTGGCTACAGTGTAGAATGATGGGCCGTCACTACGACCAGTCTGTGCAGCGTATAACCAGTTGGAATTTTCATTGCACTGCTCACGTAATCATGGATGCAAAGTGATCTCTCAGTAACACATTCATTCCGGTCACACTATTATCGGTCTGCATTAAAAATTTACTTTACGGTACTACAAATTTGAGTGAGTTGGAGAGGTAGCTTGCCCCTCCTTAGTTAAAAAATAATTTAATAAAAAAATCACGTTACAGTAAACCATTCTCGCACATATGTGTGAACAACTACTTTTGTGCATATGCAATAATGCATGTGCTGTTGCCACTTTCTAGCGCGAGATTAATATATACATCTCGTGCTAATGCTACGATATCAGTGTCCATCTGTCTGTCCGCCTGTCTGTGACGGAAGTGCACTGGCGCATATTAGCTAATTTAGGTTTCAAATTCTGATCCATATTTACCGCGCATTGTGGGGAGGGGTAATCTAAACAACATATCGCGCTATGCTAGCCACTGCTAGGCCCTCTTGTTACATTACTATCTGGCATCCTACATGTAAACGGTGGCCCTGTTTTTTACTGTTGTGGGTCAAGCCTCCTCAAGAGCCTTACCTACTTTAAATTTACAACAACACTTTACTGGACACTGCATTGAATGTAGTGCAAATTTTGATTATAGCGACCAATCGTGCAACTACTCTAGCCAAAGTCTGTCTAGACATGTGCAATACACAATAAGGGAATATTCAATTTAGGAATCCGGATTCGGATAGCGTGTGTGTATGCAACTATAATGTAACTTTGTAAACGTGTAGACGAAACTTGTATGCATTAAGTCGCCAAAATTTCACATTGTTTTACTGGCTGATGTAGTTGTTTTATTACTTTTAGCTATGAACACTGTTACTGCCGCCATATTCGTGTACACTATCGTGTAATTATGTAAACGTGTACATGATAGCTTATTGTGTACACATTTACATGTACACATCTCTAATATATTTACGGAATCCGGATCCAGATTTGTATTATCGAATATCCCCTAAGTGGTGTGGACATGTCCCTGTCTACTACAATATTCAACTGGCAGTACACAAGAACACTATGAACCGGTCTCACTAAAAGTCGACCGCACGACCACACAGTATAGAAGACAACTGCAGGCGATGATGCATGAATCTCGATAGTTGTATTTAACCCACATTTCGATTACTTCGTTTCTTTTGTATTTAATCGACTTTTACACGATATACTTTCACCGCTGCGCATTTTCTTTTTTTACTTTTCTTAATTTCATTAAATTTTGATCTGTTTTTTGGATATGCATTACACATATACAGACAGTTAACTGCATACAGCATGATCGCGTCGTCTGTGCGGTCGGCCTGTGCAGTCTTAATAATGCGTTCGGCGGTTGTAATTATCATGGTCCAGAGTGTTCCAGACTGTGCGGTCTTTGTGCGATCCTGTGGTCGGCTTTTAGTGAGACCCCTATGAACGGCTGTAAGGGGTGTTAAATGGTCCAACTCCCTAACACTGGAGTAAAGTTCACATTCAGCAGATCAGAAATTAACACCACTATTACCATACTTGTAGTCGCTATGCAAAATCAAGACAAATGCATAAAAAGTTATATAGCTGTGTCAGATAAGCAACAAATAGGTGAGGTCCAAGCGACACGTAGGCTGACAAGTGCACTGCCATAATGCTCGTAAGAAAATAACGCATACCAGCAAAAATGCAATCAGCTAAAACAGACTTCAGTATCGAGTCATGTAGCCGAGCTATTAGTAAGTTGGTAAAGTATACGTATACCATAAACGGACCAAGCTTTGCATACGAACGCGGCTTAACATACGGCCCGCAACGTCAACACAACAACGGCCATGTTGAATATTCTAATACGTCACAGCCGCAAAGAATCATGGGAAATAAAAATACCACCCACCCGCCTACGCTGACGGACGTCGCGAAGTTTCGAAGTAGCAACTGCGAAAGTCTCGGTCTCCGATCAAAATTGTTGCACAAAACTCGCCTTTTACTAGCAGAAGAGGCCGGAGGTCTTTAGTTGTGTTTACTAAAGTGAAAATCAAGAGTTCAAGTTTTACTAGGCCGTATCGCCAGCGCTGCAAGCGGCTATGTTTGTCTGCTAGATGCGAGATCGTATTGCGCGCTATTGCTACAAATAGGCCTATGTAACCGGTTAACCGGCTACGTTACGATAGGTTACGAGGAAGTTAGATGTGGAAAGAGAGAACGACAAGACTCAGTCACGCAGTCAGCAACGGTTTATTCAACGATAGAGTTTTCTTCTCCAGCTCGCCCGACCGCTCCGGAGTTCGTGCCGTACCGGACTGACCCTCGGCTGAGGCCGCGTCCTCCCACGAGGCCGCCACGGCAGCCGAGGGCCAATCAGCGTGCAGCCCCGGTACGCCACCAGTCGGATTAGCGACGGCGTCGGGGCGGGCCTAAGGAGGTGAAATTATGGGCGTCCGTCAGTCCTCATCACCGGTAAGTCGTCAATCAGGAGATCTGAACTTAGGACGCCGTCCCACGATTTGGCGACGTCGTCAGGGAGCTGGCACGGCGCTCGCGAACGGCGGCGTGACGTCCCCCTGGCGACTGGGGTGAAATTTTGGGCCCGTGGATTTCTTGGGTTCTCCCCCCTTACAACCCCCTGCCAGCCTGAGGCCCCCCTGCGGCCTCGACCAGCACGTGACCCATTTTTGTATGCGCAACTGTGGACTTAGAAAAAATTCTCCACTGAACTCCGTGAACTGCGATAAACAATGTCGCCGACGACGGACTACTGATTATCGCACCTACGGCGCTCTAGGCCACACTAAGGCTTAGGCCTAAGCTCCATCGGTTCGATTTGTCACTGTATTTGTTGCAAAGTTGGCTGTATAACTAACATATAGGCCTAGACAACAAATCAACCAAGTGGAGTTTGAGTATTATATCGTTCAAATATGTGATAATAACCGACATTTCTCGGTGTGTGTAGCAGTTTGCTATCAACCGACGCTCGCTGCCTGGTAATTAGCCTAAACTCGATGGGTCGATATGGTCGGTTTTACGTGAAGCAGCGACGCGCGGTCCATCGGCGTTAGCAGTAAGTACGTAAGTAGATTTATATAGCGCATAAAGTTATCAACCTCTAATGCGCTGAATAGCAGATATACTTGTAATACCCCACTGATAAAATACGTTTCGTAGATTCACAACAACATGCCCATTTCAGTGTTTCTCTTTTTTCTCTCTTGCGCCATAGGCCTATCAAACTAATTTTTATGCCCCGCCCTATACGGTTGGGGGCACCTGGTGTGGTGTTTTTCGTGTTTACAATGCTTCCAGCTTTTCACCCATAGAGTGTTGTTATATACATGTATAGGCCTACGGACATTCGAAAGTTTTTTTTTATCTTCGACGAAAAACGTGTGTTAGCTTTTTTAGGCCGCGTTGCACATACAGCGTTAGCGGTCTAGTCCATACTGGTCAAGTTCCGTCGTCGTTCTGTCGGTCTGTTGGTAACGAGCGAGTAGGCCTATGTATTGTGCAAAAACGGCTAACTCGATTGTGATGCCGTTCGGGTTTGGTGGGTCGGGTAGGTCTAAGGAAGCAATTGCATGTAGACGGGGGTCCAGATCACAAGGGTAACAGGCAAATTTTGGGAAAATGGGGAGGCGCAATTTAACGTGTAAAAAGAAAGCAACATGCATCGGCCATGTAAAATTAAACATTCTGGCGACGCGGCCTCTTCCTAAATTACTTTGAGATTTCTTGTTCATTTTCGTTTCGAACATAATGAACAACTACTCTCTTCCATCTACGGCAGTCGCATATATTTGTAAACCCGACCCATTTGCATCCCAACCAGCTAATAGGCCTACTAGACCCAATCCGTCTACAAAAACACTATTAGGGCCTACTGTATATTGCCAATTAACCTATTCATTTAATACAAAATGTAGCGTTATCATAAGGCAATCGATAGACAAACGTTTCGAAAATATCAACAAAAGCCAGACGATCGTATGTAGCAGACTTCGCCCCCGGCGCACAACCCACGATGTGCAGTCCTACTTTCTGATCTTTGACGTTGAGCAAAATTTGGTGGGAATCGATGCAGTAGTTTCCGCTGTTACGCTTTCGCCACACTACGCTGCATAGAGTTCACTGTGCGAAAACATGACGCCATCCACAAAACCGGAAGTACATAACGTGACGCAACGACGTCAGAGAAGGCACGAGCCACGGCCACACGCAACGAGTCACAAAAAGTTCGGTGAAGCGCGGCAGTGTGGTTTCTGAGATACGCGAACGGACGGACGAACAGGCAAGCAAACATAGAAACTCACCACAGTACTTTGCATGCCTCCCGGGGGCGAAGCAATAACACAGATCGATCAATAAGTGAACGAGAGTGAAAAGCCGCACTGCACTGACACGTGTAACAACGGCAGACATCAACAACAGAATATATCGATAGATCGATACGTGGTATGCGTGCACCCTGAGTCAAGACATGCATGCACTCTATGAAACGGGAAGGGTCTTCAGGGGCATGCCCGTAGATAAAAGAGGTCCTGGGTTCCCCGGTGTAAGCCCATCATAATATGAGTTGAGTTTTTTAGCCCGCATCGCATGCATGCACAGCCTAGATGCGGGCTACAGCCTACAGGT
>Ga0209782_1001583_pt1 | contig 12022 bp, 6 predicted proteins | sample WorMetmaBAHAMAS1_FD_187390 | JGI IMG/M metagenome (GOLD analysis project Ga0209782, IMG submission 187390) | Marine gutless worms symbiont microbial communities from Max Planck institute for Marine Microbiology, Germany - Inanidrilus... | ecosystem: Host-associated > Annelida > Digestive system >... | reverse complement strand
TGTTGAATTTCTATATTGTTTTATCTTGATAGATGTTGCTTATGTTTATACGTCTATTTTTATATTCCAATCGAACTTATCTCCAAGTGTTGATTTTTTGTTAGTCAGTAACGTAGTGCTTATATTTTGATTTTATATGTTGGTCTAATTGTGTTTTTACAGTTTGTTGATGTTAAGTTTGTGGCCAGCAGTTTGTGTTGCATGTGCAAACTGTGCAGTTCTTGCCTTCATTGTGTTGCTTTAACACTGGTGGAAATTAATTGAGCAATGATGCAAGTCAAATTTTAAGACGGCACCAGACAAATGTGCCCACATTCCGAGTTACAGTTGTGTTACTGAACAGCACTGAAGTAGATGAACGCTAACGTTAATGAGAAATCTATGAATTTTGAGAGAGTAATGCAAATCTTGAGTGCAGTTAAGCTGAAGTGAGTTTAAGTGCCTGCTAATTGTATTCTTGCTGCTTTTCAAAAATGGCCCACTTCTTCATTCAGTTTAGTTCTAGTGCTATTATACATATGAGTGTGTTAAAAGTGCCGTTAAGCTCCAACCAACTTATGCAGATGTAACATCTATGTAGCCAAAGATATGAGAATTAATCAGTAAGTGAGCTTGCTTTGCTAAATTTAATTAATTGCCGACTTTCTCTGTCGTATTCCTTGCTTGTTTTTATTACGTATCAGTTGAGAATTTAAATTTTAAGTAACCTTTAGCTGTCATCACTGTCGAACAGTAATTGAATTTGTTTAATTTCATTTCAACTTTTATTGCAGCTGAGTTGTGGGATCCTTTTCTAGCTCAAAATGTTATCATGCACACTTTTGCAAATTGCCCAGAAGCTTTAACAAGTATTTCTAATCATTTATAAAGTATAATATCGTATGATATACTTTCATGGCACAAAGCGTTTAATAATGCATGTTAATGTTGTCGTAATATTTGTCTTTGAGAACTGTCTTTTTAGTAGCTGCCGGTTCAGAAACCATTTTTTTCACTGTGGCCCATGTTAACTTGTCTCGGTGTTGGAAATAATTGTAACAACATAATTTTAGAAGAAAAGCCGATCAGCATGGTCACGGTTGTCTTTGCGGAGGAAACGTAGTTCACAGGTACTGCGAGTTATTCTGTTTCAGTGGCTGGTGTCCGCTGTAATTTGGGCTTTTTGCATTTGCTAATATAACTTACTGGGCACTGATGTAGAAGATATCTAGCCACCCTGTCTGCCTAGATGCACTGATATGTTGTAAAATAGCTTTAACCCTTTATGTTGAATTAAAAAAAGTAGGTGGAAGAACGCTTATTCCACTTTCAGCTTTTATTTCACTTCAAAGAAATCAAATGGCCTTAACATTGCTATCATCTTTTTGTTTGCTACACTTTTGCAGTGTACAGAAAAATGGCCCAAGCATTTGGGAATATTTTTCAGATGTTAACGAAGTGAAAGGGTATGCTTTATGTAGATGCATTGTTTGTCACAAGTTGTCGTTGATGCATGTTTTATTGCTGCATGAACGTGTGCATTGCAATTCTACTTATTTTGTTTTATATTTTTTTGTGTTTCTTCCCTTTATTGAGTTTTATTACTAACAATTCAGTGTTTTATGTAAAATGTCCTACATTGAAAAGCGGCTGTTTGTAACTATTTTGTCTCTTAAGCTGTGTGAAAATTTCCACACTCGTCCGATGTTCCATGATACTTTAAATGAATGTGCAGTTGGAAAATTTCGTAAGGATTACAAGCAGTGCTATAACTGTGTAGTAGAACACATGCTGTTAACTAGCAAGCTGTCATCATTTCTAACCATAAATGTAACCTCGCAAAATTTTATCATCTTCTGCAGTCAATAGCCTGCCTGCGTGTTTCCCAAATTTTTTGAAAGTTCACCCATAACTTTTTGACTAATTCTATTCACTGACAGACTAATGGCAATCAAATTATTACACCTGCTAGGCTGTGTTGACAGTAATTATTTATATTGATTAGGATTTGACAGTAGCTATTTGTACTACACCACCATAATTCTATTTACCATTGTTTGTTGTGCATCATAGTTTCATGGGGAAACCCTGGTGGACTTGTCTTGGTCCGTATTGAGAGGTGGGCATGAAAAAATGGCTGTTAAAACACAAATTGAAAACAGTAGCTTTAAAACCAACTTGCTTCATTGTGGAGCTTGTTTAACAGTCTAACTGGCTGTGTTGATTTTGCAAAATATTCTGCTTTTCAATATACTCAAATATTTCACTGCAGTTTAAGCAGGTTTTATGTGTTATGCATAGTTTGATGTAGCGACACTAAACAATAAGTTATTATTTTCACAATAATTTTCTATTAAGTACTTACATCACTAACCTTTTTCATTTCACTTTTTGTAGTTTTCACTAAATTCTGTATTTCGAATGTAATTTGCGACATGCAGCCGTCACTAACATCAAAGGTTTCCTTGTCATTTAACTTGCAAAATATTACAGGTTTTGTCCAAGTTGTGAGTTTGATAGTAAGTATATAAATATAGTTCTAAAAGTGCAATAAGTTATGTTTAAAGTGCTATTAAATTTTAAATTGTCAGCCATCACCAAGCATGGGCTTGTTCCGTGAATAAATTTAGGATGTACATGGATGGAGGGTGTTAGCATGTGTTTCTTTATCAACTGAGGTCATTGATGGGTGTGGCTTCTTGATGCTTTAATCTGTGTCAGTGCTTTTTGAAACTGTTGATATGTACAGGGTGCGCCAATAAAAAACAATCCCCTAGAAAAAATGCTGTATTTCAGTCATGGTAGTATGGATTTGAGCCAAACTTTCAGATTTTTTATGTGAGTATTCACACAAGATATCCTGCGAATTTTATTGAAATAATCGGCATAGTTCCTCAGATACAGCAGTTTAAACTTTAAAGTTCACTTTTTCAAGTGAACATACAGTTAGTTGCACATTGAATATGCATTATTAACAAATCAAATTTTTGCAGCTTTTCATCAACAGTTTAAATATTTCAATCATAAATTTCTGATGCCTATAGCTTACTCTGTATTTAACAAACTTGTTCTCAATGTCAGTGCCCACCAGTTGCAGCAACACACGATCGAAATCTGTTGCAAAATGATACAATTACTTTATCAATGAACTCGTGAAGAAAATTATTCTGTGTCGTCGACAAAATGGTCTTTTATCTCAGCATTATGTTGGCCGGCTTTGGCATGTGTATTTGATAGTGTTTTAGCATAGTACCTCACACGTGGTAATCCACTGGCACATCCATATGGTACATTTTCTGTTATTTTTACATCAAAATTGCAGTTTAATTACTGGTTCACTTAGAACACTGTACTTTTAAGTTCAAATGGTTGTAATTTTTAAACCAAAGCAAATATTGTGACGAAATTTGCTGCGTATGTGGCGCAAATCCTCGTCTGTAAAAGCTGTAAATTTGGTGAAAAAATCTTTTACAGTAACTGAGATAATGAATTTTTACTAAGGGATTGTTTTTTATTTTCGCACCCTGTAGAGCTTTTGTACAGACTGATTTTTGAAGTTTTGAGGTAGAATTGTTAGAGTTTGTTGTAAAGAAGTGCTAAAATGTTGTACAGTAAGTTTTTTTATTGTCACTGGTCTGATTGACTTTCTATTTGCAGCAGAGTAAAAGCAGCCACCATCATCGAGCAATACTCTATGTCACCGGCGATGCCTTGAGGGTTGTCGATGAAATCAGCAAGGTCTGTCAGTTGTCATTTTTATGTTACAGTTTTATAGCAACCCAACTTTATTTAGCATCATGATACCATGTTTTTTGCTATTTTCATCTGGTTTCAGCATTAGCTGATATGGCCATGATATGAATTTTTTCATAGGAAATCACAGGGTTTATTTAGTTGATTTCTCATTTTGTTGAACTCAGTTATTTGCACAGTGGTAGGAATACCTGGTCTTAAGTGAAATGACAAAGAGACAACTGAATTGAGTTTGTATTGAAGTTATAGTTGCTTTAATACCGTACAAGGCCACGTGACCCACCCCATGGTAAATTTATTTCAATTGATCGGTAATAAATTATTTTTGTATTTAAAAGTAATTCTATGATTATAATTTTTGTTTATTCTGTTAGTATTCTGAAGGTTTTATGTATATCAGTGTGAAATTGAGCATTAGTTATATTGTGTTGTCAGGGGCTAATTGTTGATCAGACTATTGAAAAGGTGTCATTCTGTGCACCTGACCGAAACCATGAGAAAGGATTTGCATACATTTGTCGAGATGGAACTACACGACGTTGGATGTGTCACGGATTCTTGGCTATCAAAGAATCTGTATGTTGTCTTAATCTACAGTCTGTTGTTTTTTCATTGAAACAGTTCTGTGAAGTTATGTGCCTAATTACAGGTGTCTAATTGTTGACAACGGCAACAATATAATACATGTACAGTCGTTGTCATGTGTCAGAAAACACTATCAGCTACTTAGTTTTCATTTTACTGTGTGCATCACTAAAGCTGATGGTAAAATTTTTTTGTTAGTTCATTATTCACTGTTTATTTCATGCCACCACCATTTTCACAGTAATGAATATGGGTTAGCTAGTTTTCTTCTTCTACTTAGGGATAAATGGCACAGATTCTTTAAAGGTTTGACTGGATGCCTTACTGTCTTTCAGCCAACAGTAACAAGGCACTGAATATCAACCGGTGGCCTGTTTTATCATTTTTAGCGCGAGATGTAATATATATGTCCGTCTGTCTGTGACAGAAGTGCATTGGCGCATTATAGCTAATTTATGTTACAAATTCCGATCCCAATTTACCATCCATTGTGGTCGCGGTGCATGCGGGCGTGAGGGAAGGGATCATCGCCGGGAAGAGTGGAGGAATCATCTCACGCTATGCTAGTCACTGCTAGGCCCTCTTGTCTTCATCTGTCATCAGACTGCTGTAGGACAGTGTGTTGCTTACTTATTGCTGGCTCCCCGATGCCAGTACAATGTCTCTTAAGGCAGTATCATATGATTTCTAATGGTACATTACAATACAGTTGGAATTCTAGTGTACAGCAGTCTTCAGTCTGCTAATATGGTTGCTTATGTTAAACCTCAGACCAGAGCGAAGTTTGGCGAGTTAGGCTTCTGTTTTGCCAGTCCAGATGCCTGCAATAGCGTGCCATCACATCTTCATTTTGTAACAGACACTGTAGCTTTTAAACATAAACTTAAAATGAACTTTTTAGACAAGCATTTGGCTATTGACTGGATACATTTTATCAGCACTTCTGGTATATACCAACACTTTAGAAATCCTGTTTGTATTCTGTTGTAATGTAATTGGTTTTTAAGAGCCGAGGGATAAATGTGACTTGCAGGGTGAGCGACTGAGTCACGCCGTCGGATGTGCCTTCGCGATTTGTCTGGAGAAGAAGCAGGCTCGTGAGAAAGAGAAAGTGACGGTGACGTTCAGCGAGAACGGCACGAGTTTCACACGAATGGGTTCCTTCCGACAGACTACACTGACCGAGCGACTAGCCGACCCGCAGAGTGCGATTGTTGCAGGTTGGTCTTTTTGCTTATCTTTTCTTTCATTACAGTTGCTGTTAGTTTCCATTCTGCTGAAAGTTGTTGAATATTGCAAGAGTTTATTAAACATTATCATCTTGGGGCCACTGGCTGATGTTAATGAACCAGCAGGTCAGCATCCTGTTGATTTTTCTGCTTTGACACTGTTGGCATCAGAAAGAGCATCAGGTCTGTAAAATGAGTCGTGATTTGTTGGCATGGTTATCTGTTGGTTTCAACAGGTTTTGGGAGAAACTGCTGTTTCAGTTTTTCATGAATTGAATGGCCCATCCCTACATGAACTGTGACCGTCTAATAATCAACTTGAAAACGCACTTGTTCGGTTCTACATACTGTTGAGACCGCGGCATATATTGACTTTTGCTATTATGTGCTATATACGTACTATTTATGTATGTATGTATGTAGTGATATGAACTAACAAATAGGCCAGCTGAATTATGTTGTCTATTATACATTTATAAAACAGCTAATAGTTCTCACTTTCTCACTAGTCTCTTGAAAATGAAAAGAACATTTATTTAACGATATTGCATATGACAACAACTAAACTAAAAATCGGAATTGCCACAAGATAGTCACGCCCAAGTGAACTTGTCTTTAGTCTGTTGAAAGTCATGACTTAGGATGCTCATCGCTTGCAAAAGTAAGCCAAAATCGCTTAGTTTTTATTTCTGATTGATTGCCTAAACGTAGTGCAGATTAGACCGTGCCAAAGATAATGCTGATGCTGAAGTTACTTAACTTTTTTACTTTTGCATCAGCTATTATCTATAGTAAATATATGTGTAATGTATATCTATGCATTACGTCAACAGAAATGTGGCATCTCATATTTAATAATTGAAAGAGAACAACCAGATAACCAGTAGGCCAGATTTACTAACGTTATCTATTATGCATTCATAAAACATAAAACAGCATCGTATCATCAACAAAAACATATGCTTGAATAAATTCATCAACTTATGTGTACAGTTTCAGTGTACAGACCAGTCTGAAACCCAAAAGTTACGGCCGCAGAAAACCTAGGTATTGATGTCGGACTTGGGAAATGACCTAGGTTTTAGTTTCTGATTTAGGTACTGTAACAACATGACAGTATGCCCATGATGTTGATGTTGTTGTGTGTTACGTAGAGCCTGTCCCAGTACGGAAGATTGAGAATCCGTATGCCGTCCAGCGGCCACATGCGTCAGTGGACATGCTGGAGCGTCAAGGTTCATTCCGAGGTTTCACACGACTGGCGGAGTCATCGCCATTCAAGAGGAACATATCACTACGTCTTAATGAGTTGCCGTCGACATTAGAACGACAGCGGCAGGTGTCGGGTGGAATCCTTGGACCGCAGCAGTATGGTGCTGGGGCCACTGGACCATCAAATGCCAATACTAGTGGTAAGCAATCATTTAAGCAGTTAATCATTCTCTACTTGATGCTGTGCTGTTGTGGTATATGCTATGGGTCTGCCTGTCACTTAGCTGTTATTCTATCGAAACGGCTGAACGAATCGAGTTGGTTTTTTGGCACCGAGGCTACCTACCCTTGGCTTATCTGTCGTACATTGTGCTGGAAGGTAATGCTGGTATCTACAGAAATGTATTTTCCAATGGACTTAGAAAACTTTTGCCACGGCATGTCGACTGTCGCCAGTATTGTCAACTTAGTTTGATCGATAACCGTTGCCAGTTTACCATGATGTCCATCCACCTTTGTCAGTAACACGATGGACGTTAAGGAATGCATCTTGGTGGTCCATCTGTAGCAGATGAGACTGTTGCACTGTTGGAGTATGAACAGTTTTCTATTTCTCGAATGCTGCACTAGTGAGATGGGTAACCATCAAGAGATGGGTAACCATCTCGATGTGCAACTAATCACTTTGGTGAACTCAAGCCTCCTTATTCTCACCAGGGCAGGAAATGCATACCAGCCAAAATGTGATGATGATTCAGACTCACTATAAAGCACTATGTTCTGTTTTACCGTCGCTTTAGATTTCTTCGAGCACAATATTTCAACTGTCCCATGGGCAAAGTAATTAGATCAACATCTTAGAGATAGTTTACATTACGTTTCCTTGCTAGTTGTGGTAGTACTGATTGTAGTGAAGTTGTAGTTTGCAGTTGTTCTACATCAGTTCGTTGACTGTACAGCATTTGGGACGATAATGGAGGCAGAGGAGCACGAGACGTCGCCTGTGACTGATGCCTGTCAGCAGCTGAGTGAAGGTCTGTTAGCACTGTCGGCACGTGACAATGTTCCGCTGACATCGGCCATCGCGACGTCGCCGGTGGGCCCAGCTGTCACATTCTCGTCCGCCCAGTCAGTGCCTCCGTTTGCAGGGGCACCGAGAGTGTCGCAGCCGGCCGTGGCTGCTAGTGGCGTCTATCCTCCACAGCCGGCTTATAACATGGGCGTTGCGGCTGCACCACAGATGCCAGCTGCAGTTGGTTCTTCGTTCATCGTGCAGCATCAGCAGCCTCTGAATCCTGCTATCCTCAATCACTCAGGTCGGCTGCTGTAGAAAATCCGCCGAGAAAATATCATTGTACACTGTGGGTGAATTAAAATTAAATTGTTAACAATGACATTTTATGGCCGTTAAGCCATCCACACATGTAAAATAAATAAGAGTATATGCTGCATTAAAATAAAATAACTGCTTTTTGTTGCATTTATTTTACATGTACAGACGGTATTGTACAGGTCAGCGTTTATTAGCAAGCATTTGCAGTTAAGGTTATTTGTCGGAGTAGTTTTATTTTTTGCAGATAGTAGCTAGTGTGTTCAGATTAGGGAGAAGGTAAGCTGTGTGGGCTCTATGCTGTAATTTGCCTAATTTTTGGATAATTTGTGGATTTCGGCTCCATATAATTTTTTGGCTTACATACTCAACTTCCTACTTATGTCCTTTATCCATACTTCTTTGAGAATAGGCCCGATCTCTTTCTAGGCCGGAGGTCGTAAAAGATGACAAAACCTAGCTTTAGTTTGTTTCCATGTTTATTGTGTGTTGTACTGTAGTGTATTTGCTACGGATGCATGTTTGCTTTGTTGTGTTTCATTTAGTTTTCTCAGAATTAGCCAAGAGATTGGCCGGGAAGAGTCTCCAATATTACCTATTTTTGTCGGATTGGATGAAGAATCTTAATTTAATCAACGAGGGAAAACGTCATAGCGTTTGACGTAGTGGTGTTAACTGTACCATCTCCACACTGTAACAGCATCTCTGCTTAACACATAGGGCCTAATTAATATGCAAATGTAAAGTGAATAACAAAATCGGAGGCAGTTCCTAAAGGATAGTGCAGTACCAGAAGGATATATGTTATATGAACATCATGACTATATATCTCACCCGGACAGTGTTTATTTTGTGCAAGATATAATGTGCAATATTTAAGTTAGTCCATTATTTTTTAAATTTAGGTATATCATGCCATTGCATGCGTCAATTTTGCAGGATTGCTTTTTTCAATTTAGTTGTCTACTGATTAGTGAGATGGTGGGTATGTTGTGTTTCTAGTTGTAGCCGGACCACATTATATGCCATTCAGTAATGCACAGTTGGCAGCATCAAGTTTGCCGGCACCGCATGTGAACAATCCTTGGACCCAAACTGTTGTCCAGGCTGCCGTCACATCACCTACTCCGCCGGTTGTTACAACGGCTGGGCAGAGTAAAGTCTCCGATGCCGAGTTTTGGTTAAATTCAACAGCAAGTCAGATCGACCCATTTGCCGCAGTGCCTAACGTCGGTGGTAAACCGACCGGTCAGCGGCTAAGACTCGTTAACGGGTCGGCTGACATTCGGCCAACTGGACAGGTGAGTCCACACGCAGTGACAGCCGTGGCTACTGTGCACCATCAAACGTCGGTTACTAAAGCCAACCAGCAGTCGTCTAGCAGCTTCATTTCCACCCCAGTTCGGGCCGGTGAGCAGAATTATTCAGCTCATCAACTGCGTGTTCAGACAGGCAGTGGCCACCCACTTCTGTCCAACCAGTCTGGAGTGAGAACGGCCGATAGCCAGCCGTTTGATCCGTTTGATTCCACGTTCGATTCTGCATGGGCTGCAAAATCGAGCAATCGTTCCATGGCTTCTGCATCGGTGCCGGTCAGCAATCCATTTCAGACTTCTGTCGATAAAGTTATGCCGGCATTTGAAGTAAAGCTCTGAGTCGGACATTTTTGTGTATATTGCACGTAAAATACTTAAGAATTCTGACTGGTACACTGCATTGATATGGAATAGTGGTGAATAGTACGTGTTGAAATACTGATCGTACTAATTTATTACACAGTGCTATTGCAAAGTGTGGTACCTGCCATGGCATTTCTATCCTGTTTAAATGTCCACCATTTTTCACCTCTCTCTGTATCGTGATGAATAAAAATGTCATGAAATATTTTACTTTGAATAGCCCTTTCTGGTGTTCGTTCCTAAACTAAAGATTGCAGCATTATTCCAATACAGTTACCTCATAGTGGAGGTGTCACATGCAGGTAGGCAGTTAATATTAAAAATTTTTGAAATGTGTAACTGCGTAAATGCGTAGACATATGTTAAATAGTAAAAAATGTGTAACTTTGTTTGGCAGATAATGCAGGTTACACACTTATATGTTATCTGCTTATGACCTCAATTGACCTTTAAGAATTTCAAGTACCGGAAACCTCTACATAATCAGTATGTCATGTTTTTGGAAGCAGCAGTAGATACATTTAGAAACATCTTCAGTGTGGAATGCATTACAATAAGGTGTATAGCACCATTTATGATCAACTGCTTGATAAGGTCATTTTGCCAATTTCTGGTGGCTTGCAATACATAACCATATTTGCAAACATTATGGAGTATCACGAGGTTTCTTTATAATAGTCGAGCTTCCTATTGTATAAACTGTTACCAGAATGTGATGCACAGTAGAAAGACACTTGCACATGGTGTGTGATTATATGCTATATATTACTTCAAGATACAAAGATAGGGGCCATATTGTCAGTGATGATTTCATTTTGCTGTAATTCGGAATTTCGACAGGCATAGGTGCTGTTGAAAATTGGATTTACAATTTTACATATTGTGTGATGAGATTCTGTCACTTCTTTATATCCACCTACCTGTGTAGTGGAACATTTTTAAAAACAACTTTTATTTACCGTATTTTCCAGACAGCATAACACACTGGAATATAAGTTGCAGCAGCTGCATCATATTTAATGATATTTGTGGGAAATTGTTGCATAAGGTGCACCGTGTTTTAATGAGATTTTTTACCAAAACGTATTAAGTGCAGAAATATAATCGAGGGATAGCATTTGTTAAATGTTCAGCCAGGATCAGCGTAGACATATGTTAAATAGTAAAAAATGTTTTCACACATTTACGTGCACATGTTCATCTACGTCGGTTTGTATAATCTTAGTGGGTCTTAGAAGCTCACAGTTTACATTAAGTTGATATGCATTTTAAACAATTATTTTAAACAATTACTGGTCTGATTGAGAAAGCACAGGTCGTCTTGTAAGATACTGAGTAAATCCTGTTATCAAGAGAGAAAGGGATATGCTAGCACTGTACTGTATTTCCCGATTTAAACTAGTTGTATTCTCATCATTGGCAGAAAGACATCTTGCCAGCGGAAACCAAACACTTCTGGGTACAATGATGGTAATTTTAACTTAATTGGGAGGTACAAGTGACGGAATGATGACGCTATTGTTGTGTCACAGTGACAGTATTGATGTAATGGCAGTGAACACAACAATATAGTCCACAGAGGGTGAATTAAATGTAGGCATATGACCAGTATTTGTATTGTTCACGCACAATATATGACGGGTATACCATGCTTAAATACAGGATTATAATTTTTTTTAAACAAGTCATGGCCTGTAGTCTGGAAAATACGGTATTTGTTTTGTGTAGTTCTTATAACAGGTTACGTATTGTTCTCAATATATTCAGTTAAGCACTGTCTGTTAGGTTGATGTATATTGTTTTGACTGGCTTTCATTTGTAATTGAGTTACTAGGCAGGTTGTAACAACAGCTGTTTGCTTTGGCATGTGCATGGGCCATTATTTGCTTGATAGTTCTGCCCAGGGTGACCAGCTCATAGAAACATCCTATGATGAATGATTTAAACATTAACAAAAAGCAACACCAGTGAAATATCAGATAATTTACACGGAATGAAGTGAAATTGGCAGAAATATCAACAACGGTGTATGTTATCAACAATGGTTTATCTCGATTCTGTCTGCCATGGCCAGAAATGTAAACAGTGCCTTTTATTAAATACACAGAATTTTGTTTCACTGAGTGAATAGACTTTTCAGCAAATAAGAGCTACCATAGAACAAATATATCCTACATTGTTGCCACCCAGAAGAGTGACTGAACAAAATATGGAACTGGTCACCTTGTCTGTCGTGATGTAGTTGTAGTTACATC
>Ga0209782_1001582_pt1 | contig 12027 bp, 12 predicted proteins | sample WorMetmaBAHAMAS1_FD_187390 | JGI IMG/M metagenome (GOLD analysis project Ga0209782, IMG submission 187390) | Marine gutless worms symbiont microbial communities from Max Planck institute for Marine Microbiology, Germany - Inanidrilus... | ecosystem: Host-associated > Annelida > Digestive system... | reverse complement strand
GAAAGAAGCTGCTGATCGACGGACCGGTTGGAGCTTGATTTAGTCGCACACGTGTCGATCAGCAGCTTCTTTCGCCAGCCTGCGTCTTCTCTTCTAGTGGTAGGTTTTTATTCGGTTTTTATTCAATAATTTAAAAATTAGCTAATGGCATATGTCTTATATAGTGAAGTTTGCATGCGATTCTGACGTTTTTACACCTCCGATGTCTAATATCGTTTCTGCACAAGAAATAGCGTTAGAAACTAGAAAGACACGATCGGCAAAGGCCTCTAAATACTTTCATCTTTCGCCAAAATCGAAAAAACGCTGAAAAATGGGATTTAACCACTGCATTTGCGACTAAATTAAAGTTAGAAGACCCTAAAACTGAAACATTTGATCTAGGAGGTGCAGAATCATCAGCTAATAAGGTTAAACACGTTGAGGAAAATACATGCCAAGTAGCTCAAAACGCTCAGATTGTTTCACCACAAAAATTAGCACAAGAAATAGAGGATTTTCTACTTGAGCAACAAGTATTTACCGATATAACAGCAGGCGCAACCGCATCAGGAGGTGAGCTTAAAGTATGGACACCACCGCTGGATTATAAATCAGCCCATATAGCGGTGGTAACTGAAAGTCTTACCTCAGCAGATACAGACACAGAACCGGAAATTGAAACTGATAATAAACTTGAACAGGTGGTTGATCCTGAAACAACTGTACAGGCATCGATGGATAGTGATACGATTAGTGTTAATTTAGCTGACGTATCGATAACAACTGACGATACCCCTGAAACCGTCGTATCGATATCAACAGCGGCGGACGATAGCGATACCGTTAGCGTTAATCTCGCTGCGACTGAACTGGCGTCGGCGACTGCAGCAGTCGTACCTGCAGCAGCCGTACCTCCAGCAGTCGTACCCCCAGCAGTAGTACCACCGGCGGTTGCGTTTGTACCTGTCAGAGTACCCTTGGCAGCAGGGGTACCGGTCGTGGTCTTACCATCACCACCACAACCTCCACCTGTTGTAGATTCTGACTCTGAGAACGAAATGGCAGAATCGCAGTTTAACACTCAGTTTGCCCCCAGAAATTTAAGGGGCTGATTAACGAAAATGCCAAGAACTGGATTAGACAGCTCGAAAATTACTGCCAGTACAAGGAATTCAATGAAGATAAGAGGATGGCCTCGTTTAAGGTACTTTTGGTTGATTCAGCAGCGGTTTGGTATGATAGTTTGTCAGATACTTGGGCACACGTTAAAACGGCTTTTGAGACCCGTTACAATCCACCGGATTTTATGAAATATCAACACGCTAATGATTTGTTTAATAAAAAACAGGGCAATATGTCAGTTGATGATTTTTGTGAAAAAATGCAACGTTTGGTGAAGATGTAGGTGCTGACGATTTGATATTGCGTTTTGCGGTCATAAATGGCCTAAATTCAGAGATTCGTAACCACGTTACACGTGCACAACCAAATACCTGGACTGATTTGGTGCAACAGGCCAAGGTCGGCAAAATGTCCGTACCAGTTGCGCAACCTTTGGACACCACATTGGCAGTAAAACTGGAGGTCATCCAGGACCAACTGAAACAACTAACAGCCGAAAAGGCCAAACCACATAGCGTGCCTCCAGTTTGTTTTGCTGGACGTTCAGATAGTCGTGATTCAAGCCGCCCTAATTCACAATCTGGCTCACCTAGACGTGTCCGTTTTGACCCCTCGACAGATCGTGGCATGCAGGATTACAGAAACAGTAATAATAACGCACAAAGTCGAAATTGGAATGCTGGTGGATTTCCAAATCGCGGATTTGGACGAGGCCATGGTTCACGTGGTTCCCGGGGTCACGGTTCTTTCCAGCACCAGGCCCCACAAAACTACAGCCAGCCAAATTATGTGACACCAGATTCCCAGCCAGTATATGGCCAACAAAATTATCTGATGACTCGCCAGCCGACTTATACCCCACCACCTCCCAATATGGAGATGGGACAAAGTGCTGGACAGACTTGGATTGAGAAGTGTAGTAAGTGTGGGCGTAATCAACATCAACATCCAAACATGTGTCCAGCTGTTAATGAATTCTGTTGCGGTTGCGGCCGAAAAGGTCAATTTTTGCGAGTCTGTCGTACAACAGCGAGAATGCAAGCGATGCAACAGTCACAGTGACGGTTAGCGCAGCCTCATCGAGCTAGCACTCCGACTTCGGACATTAAAATAGTTAATGACGTTTTTGATGGTAACTGGATAACATAACTGTAAAAATACGCAGTAATTCGGTCGATGCTCTTGTAGATACAGGTGCCATACACTCATTGATAAATGAACAAACTGCGAAAGAATTAAAACTGAAAATTGTATCTAAAATGGACCCCAATTCGAAACCATTCTTTTCAGCAAATGGCAGTGAAGTTGAGATTATTGGCCGTGTTGTGGCTGAATTATATCTAAAAGGTCTGAACGTAACACATCAAATGGAAGTGGCTAAATCTGGCCACTGACGCTCGAGCTGTCAATCAAAATGACCTAGATACCTTTCATACGGAATACGGCTTTAAACTCAGTCTGCATGCACTTGATGATGCGCAGCGCTACGAAATATTAGAGATGTTACATAGATACAAATGCGTATTCGCACACGACATGACTGAAATTAATGTGTGCAAGGGCGAACCGTTAAAATTAGAGCTGCACACTAACCGCAAAATGTTTAAACGTCAGTATCGTTTAAGTGAGCCAGATAAAGTCGATATGGACTGTCAAATACAGCAAATGGAGAAGTCTGGAGTAATTGAACGTTCCAGCTCATCTTACTATGATTCTCCAACATACCTGGTCATGAAGAAAAACGGCCAGAAGCGCATGGTGGTTTATCTATGTGGTGTTAGTAGCTTGATCGTACCGAAGCTAGTTCAATTGCCACAAATAGAGGAACTTTTGGAGACAGTAACTTCCTCCAAACCTCGGTATTTAACGACTATGGTATTATTGTCCGCAATTTCTCAAGTTCCACTGCATGAGGAGTCACGTGATCTGATGTCATTTATGGGTCCTGATGGACGCCGTTGGATATACTCGCTGCGCAATGGGCCTCTCAAATTCTCCCTCGCAGCTAAATTTGATTCTTTCTAACATTTTTTGTGATAAATCACGTTTCCATAGCCTGACGTGCTATGTAGATGACAATGATGGGAATGCCCATCTGCAACAATTAGAACTTGCACTGCAAACGTTGAAGGAAAATAATATTTTGTGCAGCCCCATGAAAACCAAGATAGGTTTTGCGGAGGTTGAATATCTTGGCCACCAGCTTAGTGCTGAGACTGTACGAATTTCTGAAAAACGTTTTGAGGCCATTGGCAACATTCAGCCTCCAAAGAATGTGAAAGCCTTACAACGCATTTTGGGCATTTTTAATTATTGGAAAAAATACCTTAAAGACTATTCAAAGCATACCTATCACATGCGACAATTGTTGAAAAAGGATGTGGATTTTAAATGGACTCTAGAGTGTCAAGCTAAACTAGATTATTTAAAATCATGCCTGGCATTTGATCCAATACTTAAGGCTATTGACTTAAATCGTGATATAATCATTTCTTGTGATGCAAGGATTTATGGCATTGGTTTTGTTATCATGTAGGCAGATGTAAATGGCATTTTGCATGCAATTAGGTATCGTTCATATTCCACAACACCAGCACAGGCTAATTATTCAGCAGAAGACTTGGAAGCTCTGGGTTTGATGTACGTCCTAAAATCAATTGAATGGCTTGCACAATTCAGACATGTGACTGTGATTACTGACAATACAGCAGTCCTTCACATCCAAGACTGGAATCCACGTATTAGACGACAGAGGTGTATGTTGACGTATATTATGCAATTTAACTTGACTATTTGTTATATTCGTGGATCATCAAATACAATACCGACTCGTTGTCGCGATTATTTCAGGATTCTAGCCCTCAGGAGCGACGGAAAAATGAGGCCAAATACATGCATGAAGTTGATGACTTTATTTTATCAGTAATGACGCGTTTTCAAAACCGCGCATCACTAGGACAGACAACGGACATTGCATCGGACGAGCGCACAGTACAGCGGCAGCTGGCATCGTCGCAGCACGAGCAGACCCTGCATACCAGAGTCAGGGACGATACCAAGTTTCCTGATGCAGTAGACTCAACGAGGGGGGGGGGCAAGAAACTCCCCTCACAATCAATGAAATGAACTTGTCGTGCGCTGAGCAGTGGTCACATGCAGCAACCAGGGACAATACCATTCTACCTGATGCAGTGCAGCATGAGAGGGGTGAGACGAAAATGCCCCTCAAGTCAGCGGTAGTGGACTCGCCCAGCCAGCTGCAGTCAGCCGCTATACCGGTACCACCGGTACACGAGCAGCATGCATTGGCAGCCGAGACCGTGCGCTCAGATGACGCAATACCAGCCACAATGCAGAATACCGAAATATTTGATCCGCCGATCCACTCTGACGGAATTGTGGATCCAAATTTCGTGCGGGAGTACAGTTTTCGTAATACAGTGACAAGGCAGCATCTTTTCTGAGTGAACTTTTCGCACACGTGAACGCCATGTTAGGACTACGTCACGTGTCATCAGCGGCTAGAACTGCTCGTTTAAATGGCCAGGCAGAAGCATTAGTCAAACGTCTGTCTGAGCACCTCAAGTTCTATGCAAAAGATGATTATAGTATAGAGGAGGTCATTCCAATTATTGAGGTCAATTTGCGAGCGACACCATACTCGAAATTATTAATTTCCCCATATGAAATAGTGTTTGGTAGGCCGATGCGGATCAGAGTTCCTGGAGATCCGAGTGCTGCACAGACAGTGATATTGGCAGACGGACAATCAGCTGATCCGAGTTCCGGCCAAATTGACCGGATTCGACACGACGTGACTCGGGTAACACAAATTTGACCCGAGACCAGCTGATTACGTCACGAACAGACCCGACAGGCTATTACAAATGGCTGTTGACAGAATTGCGACGTGTACATGATGCAGTTAAAATAGCGTGTGAAGAAGTGAAAAAAGATGATAAAGTGCGATATGATAAAGCACATAAAGTCATCGAGCCGACGTGGAAAATCGGTGATACAGTTTTGTTGCAAGAATCGACTGTTAGACCTGGTGCGTCAAAAGTCATCACGAAGCAGCGTTTCGTTGGACCATACATTATACAGTATATCGTAGTGGGCCGTCCGGATGTCGGACCCGCTTATCATCTTGTCGATGAAAAAACTGGTAAGCCTTTACGTGATTTAGTTTCAAATGATAGACTAAAGAAATATAATGTAAACAGACAGGAGCTTAATGCGCGCTTGCCCAGGTTGACAGAATCTAGGTCACAGATGCAGCAACCACAAAATCAGCAACAGACTGTTATGACAAAAGCACAGGAGCCTAGACCAGTCGAAATAATGAGTGATAAGAAAGTTGCTGGAAAACGACAGTATAGAGTAAAGTATACAGATGGTAAGATATACCTTTGCGATTGGGTTAATCGTCCACTGCTTAATCACTAAAACCAAGCAGCAGACCCGACGGTCTCCAAATATGCAGACTTGGTCTAACTGATGGTGCAAAAGTAGGCACCATTATTAGACAGTTTTTAAACCTCTCTTGCAGATCATTCTAATGCAGTCGAGTATTTTATTCGGTATCTTTTGGCTGAAAATTAACAAAACCCGGGTACTTTGAATCCAAAAACCAATAAACTAATACAACTGTTGTGGATGGTTTGCTACAGATGGCCAAGTTGCTGCTGTACGTGATGTGGACAGTGGCTAGTCTGCTTTTCACAGGGGTCATCATTACCGCGGATGATCGACACCCTGGTGAGTATCATGATCATACTGACAGGCAACATTTTGGCTCAAGTGTTTACATAGATGACTGGACTGAACATATTGATAAACACAATTATGGCTATGTGCTGAAACGTGTAAAGGACGTCCACATTGCCACGTATTACGCGAAATTGATCTTTCACCTGCAGTTACCAGACTGGCAGATTGAGTTTTGTGACTTAGACCATGACTGTGCATCACACTCAAATGTAACATTTGCTTGCAGAATGCTACGTGACGTGCTTGATGCCATCAGAGATATACGCGACAAGACCCAGGTGTTTGTACAACACCAGGTGAGACATATACATGAGGTTGTCATGGATTTACCTATCCGTACAGGAGCTAGATTACGTCGTGGATTTATGAGTGATGTTCTATCACACTTAACTGGGTTAGCTACCAAAGACAGTGTCAATGCAGGAGTTCACGTCCTCAGACAGATAGAAGCAGGCGTCTATGAGTCAGCCAGACTATGGGGTGACGGAGCCCATAGCCTGACAGCAGCCTTCAGAATCCAACAGGATCGTATGAGTAATGTCTTTGACATACTAGATGCTTACCGTAAGACCATACGGGGTATCCAGTATGAGTTTATGGAGTCACACCATCGGTCTATCACGGTGCAGCGAAGGCATAATAAGGTGTTGGGTTCTGCTTTACATTTTCTGAGCAATAACACAGCACAGCTAATGGAAATGGAGTCGTTATATAATGGCATAGAAGCCTTAATGACAGGACGAATCAGTCACTATATACTCCCACACGACTACTTGCAAGGAGCTCTGATGGACGTACAGAACTACTTACATTCCAATCAGCGGCATTTGACTTCGAGCAGGACTGACTATGCATTTTACTATAATGAGGCTAAATTCAGAACTTTCAAACACAAAACTACATTGCTTGTGGTTATAGACGTGCCAGTAACTGCTAGAAATCTGAATGCTAGATTTCAGATCTATGATTATTTACAATGCCTCTTCAGACACTGAATCGTGAGGACTATTACAGTTTGTTAGCTACAGACATAACAACTGTAGGTTTCTCACCGGACGCTGATCATTTGATCCAAGTGACTGGACATAGAGGACTCCCAGATGGTTATGTTTGGTCTGCATCAGACGTTTCTTTGACAATTGTGGACCGGAACAGACCAACATGTGTCAGAGCACTGATTGTAGGGAATTTAGCAGAAATAAAGGCAACTTGTCGCTATACTATACACAAGTACCCCTACCCACGCTCAGTGACACAGTTACAGGGAAACATGTTCCTACTAACTAATATATCAGAGTTGCATATGAACTGCCCTAACAGCAATAACACAGGAAATGAACTGTCAACTGTGCATCTTACGAAGATACAGAGCATATACACATTTGATTGCCATTGTTTCACTATTCATGCAGATGAAATACGAATAGTGCCAGATCTTAGGCGCTGTGAGGATATTGACATCTTTAACATGTCCACTATTCACTACCCTATCAACATCGCCTATCTTAGTGAGTATTTTACAGCTGACCAGCTGTCTAGTTTGGAGGCGGATACCTTACTGAATGACACTCTAGAGGCTGACTTACCTGACTTAACCATAGTTGACAAACAATTGGATAAAAAATTCTCTATTGAGGATAAAGCAGCTTTTGATATGGAAATGGTCATTAACAGCACTAAAACCAGTGCTGATGTCTATGACAATTTGGCACACTATTTGTTCAATGAAATGATTAAAGCTCAGGACTCTGCAGGCGACTTTGATTTCTTCAGCCCTTGGACATGGTTTACTATTTTTGGCGGGATAATGAGTTGTGCTGCTCTAGTTTTGGTTATAATGTTGCACCTAAAGGTTACTCCACTGTTTTTTATGCTGATGGCTCCGGGTTCACATGCAGCACCTTTGGGATTAACGTTGCCTAAACTCACGGCAGTGACACCACTTACTCAGCCTTCTATGGATGCAATGGCTGAATGGATAAAGCATGTGTCTCATGTGCCATCTCTCCTCCCTGCAGAAATACTGATACTACTCTGTATCATTTTTGCAATTGTGTTCAAGGACATTTGTATGATCTATCGTGCACGAAAAAAGGAAATGGCTAGAACCCGTCTAGCATTGGAAATTGGAAATGACACTGACAGCATAGTCCTGCTAGCAATGGAACTGCCTTATCTAAATACTACCATATACGACTTAACCGTGCCGAGTTGGCTTTTGATCTGGTGGAATCTAAATTTGGCGCTAAACTGTCATGGACAAATGGAGTTTATCTCACCAATACAGTCTTGGAGATCAATGTTGCTTTGCCACCTAAAATTACAGTGCCCTTTTGGAAAGTGGCAAAACTAAGGTCATTGTTGCAGATACTTCATTATGTCACCATCCAAATCTTATCTGATCCAGTGAATAATCAAATGGATGTCATTGTGCTACAGAGATCACAGGTGCTCATCCAACCAACAATGCATCGACAGCACCAGTTTACCCAGGACTTCCTTCCCTTGCTACTTCACCACGAGCCACTTTGACTCCGTTGGAGCAGAAATATTAAACTAACGCTTTATAGCCTCTAAAATCTCAGTATTATAATTACTTGAAATTTCAAAAGTATAATCAAAATGACATGATATTGAGAATGGCTATTATTACATAGTATCTATCTGTGAAATATTTTTCAGTTATTTCTATATGTTGAAAACAGCATTTTCTTTTGCTACATGATAGCACTAAAACACTTTTGTTACAATTTCTATTGGTCAGAAAAGCTGGAAAGCTGAGTGCGGTATATGCTGTTATAAAATATCTCTTATAACCACATTGTACAATGCCTTCTAACTATATTTACGTACTTACTTATTTACTTACTTACTTATCTGTAAATTTCGGGTGTGTGAAAGTGTGCAAAAATTTGACCACACATCATACAGACTTCGCTTCTTTTATTTCAATTTTTCTGCATACATGATATCATGATTACTGTTATGATTATAGCTATGGTAGCTGAATAGCGCCGAGCATTTTCTATCAGTTGGCTAGGCTATGGATGCCTCTGAGCGCCGAGCTCCAGCCTATTTCTCTATCTACCTCAGAATAGACCACCTGGTCTCCAGTCTTCAGTGCCTGTAGGCCTGTAGCTGTTGAGGTGATTTTTTTGTAGTGGCTGAGTCCGGTGCAGGCTCATGGGACATCAGTACAGTCCTGTAGGCTAAGGGTGTCCATTAGTGTGCCGGGCATAGATTTAGCCACCAGCTACTGTCTCTGTTGGCTGTTGGGGCAGCGTATGCCTTGGGCAAGCTGCTGCTCGGATTGCTTCCAAAATATCGACAGGCCGACCATGAGCACTGAGGGTGACGTTGGCCTAACAGCCGGACAGATTTATAGATGTGTTATTGTCATAGTGTGGTGAGCTTGAGCCAGATGATGTTATTCTCATCCCACCCATAGGCCACGGGTGTGGCTCTAGTCGCATCTGTCAGTCGAGCAGGCCAGCTTGGTCGAGCAGGCCACAGCTGTTGGACTCGTGTGAGACAAGGCCAACCCATTTGACGGCTTGTCCAAATAATTGCATTATACTGCTTGTCCTTGTTCGGAAGCATTTACTCTGTCCATGTATTCGCTGGCTTACTTTCTTGTATAAAAGTTCACCACACTTGTTAATACTCATACATATGTCTTATTTAGATGCTTTGACATCTGTGTTTAGTAGTTGCACTATGTAGGTTGGTGCACTGTTGGCGTGACGATATCGTGTCGGCATCACGACAGCATCACAGCAGGTGTTCAACAAAGTCAACACCTACTCATTATGTATGCAGGCTTGATGGCACAAGGTGGACGAGACGAGGGTGTCCAGTCGGACCCTGCTGGACACTCTGGGCTCTATGACACAGAGCCTCACGGAAATTCGTCATAGCCTCATGCAAATTCGTCCACCAAAACAGCGAGGTTCACGCGCTGGCAGCAAAGACCGACGTTGCACCAATAAGCAACGCGGGTGCTCCAGTTTCTCCTGGAGCACGAGAACCGCGTAGACCATCGCTGTACATGGCGAGCCAAGTTGCTAGACGATACAGCGATGCAGCAGGCGCCAAGAAAAATCGCACGAGTGGAGCCATGGCTCCTAGTCCCTGGAGTAGGAAGGGGACGACTCATGCGATTCTTGGCACAGCGAGTGCCACATCAGTGGGATCACGGGGATGGCCAACCCATGGCTAAGGTGCAGCCGGGGCTATCCCCTTATATTCAATCATCCAAAGAGGAGACACATTCCCGTTGCTTGATCATCCTCCCAACCTCATCTGAAGTTCCACCGGGACGACCAGTGGCTGCAGTCGTTCCATATTTCAAGACCACCGACACCCCCACCGACACCCCCGTCATCACCTGAACTTGACATTCCTTTTGAATGGGCTCCTATGCCAGCTGACCTGATACCACCACCCATTCTTCTGCCACCGCTGAATCCTCCACCGCAGAATCTGCAGAATCATCCACCCAACTATGCTCCAATCTTTAACCACCACTTGATCCCACATGAAGAAGGGTGGGGTTAATCCGTCATGATTGTTTTCCCCTTACTCATATGTCTCCTCTCCTTCCATTCCATGTTACCTATCCACTCCATTTTCCCATCCATTATACAATAGCTTGCAAGAAACCCATTTATGGGCATTTAATGCGTATAGCAGAACAATGCTGAGATCGTGTGCTTGTGGGGCTGACGGTGAACGGTAATGATTTGTCATGCCACATAGGTGAATCGATCCAAATGTTATAAAGGTCCGAATCCAGCTGGACCGACATCCATGCCCAACCGTCCAGACGCTCAACAGACGATAGGTGACGCAATCAAGGTGACCGTACAGTCGTGCCGCTTCTACACGTTGCGCCAACTGTCACGCCGCTGAAGGACGAGGTACAAGTTTGAGGCAGTGATGGTACGAATCGGCCGTCACTCCGACGTCTGAACGTGGCGTCGTCGAGCCGTCCGGTACGCTTGTCCGCCGAACATGGCGATGCGGTCGGGCACCAAGTTTAGAGGGCCGCCGACGTGGTCTCTCGCCGAGGTCGCCGCTCACGTGCTACGCAATGCGGCCTATCACCAGGCACGATAGCTCCGACGTCTGAACCTGGCGTCGTCGAGCCGGCTGGTGAGGACGAACTGTCGCCGCGTGTCGTGGTCACGATGGTCGCGATGCGGTCCCATATCAAGTTGACTCATACGTCTGTACCTGACGTTCTCGAGTCACCGTCGTGCACCGCATATCATGCTGTGCGTTCTGCTACTCTCTCTCTTCATCAGATCCAGATACAGACATTTTTGGAGACAAAATTAATAAATGAATTATTTTAATAAAAAAAGTAAAATGCCTGTGTAAGGCCCCTCTTATTATTTGGGACGAGAGGTAATATTGAGGGTAATTTGCCTGGTCCCATCTTTTTCATCTGCTCACGTCTACCTGTAGTGTGTGCTTTAGCCTGTGAGGCAGGCAGGTAGTTCAGGTGTAGCTGCCTGGGCCTGCTAGTCAGTGTCCATGTCTGAGTCTATTTTTAGCCTACTAGGCAGGCACTGTTCAAGGTGTGTAGGCCTGTTTCTGTCATGTGATGGCAGGCTTACAATCACATGGCCTGCTGTATAAAGCTGCAAGTCAGCTAAGTAGCAGTAGTAAGGAGTAAGGAGTAGTAAGGGCCAGCAGTAGTAAGGTGTTGTGTCTGGCCTGTGTTGTTGGTAACGACATCGTTACAGTTGTGAAGGGCTGTGTTTAGATGAGGCCAGTTATGCTTACACTTTAAGTAGAGCACAGTTTGTGTAGCAGTTGCATCTGCTGTTGGCTGAAGTGTCAGCTTTGTTGTGAAACTGTTGTAGACACGGTAATTTAGATCTATATATTATTGAAGTGTGTAACTGTATTAACTGTATTAACTGAGTTGTAATGAGAGTGAGTTGTGATTGGTGTTAGTAGATCATCATAGATTTAAGATATTGGTATTGTAGACTGAACAGTGACTGATATGAGAATAGATTCATTGTGATATCACATATTTATTTATTTATTTATATTGATTAGACTAGGGGCCAGTTGAGAATTGTTAAAGGCTCCTGTTGACTTTATAATTCATAGATTTAGTTTTGCTGTATATTTTTGCTT
>Ga0209782_1001581_pt1 | contig 12032 bp, 8 predicted proteins | sample WorMetmaBAHAMAS1_FD_187390 | JGI IMG/M metagenome (GOLD analysis project Ga0209782, IMG submission 187390) | Marine gutless worms symbiont microbial communities from Max Planck institute for Marine Microbiology, Germany - Inanidrilus... | ecosystem: Host-associated > Annelida > Digestive system >... | reverse complement strand
GGAGGGGAGGGGAGGTGGGCCACTAGGTAAAGGAGGTTTCACAGGTGGTGGTGGCGGCGGCGGTGCCTCATCATCTGTTAATCGCACACATGGCAAACCATGCAGTCACCTAAAACAGCACTGCAGACTTAATGTACATAAGAATATACAGCCTGCATCTGTTTAACTACCCTAACTGTGATAGCTTTATCATGGTTTAGGCCAGGTTCTGACAAAACTACCCAACAAAACCTTTGGCACAATGGGAATTTTTGAGCCAGGTGCCTGTCGAATGGATCACTTTTAGTTTTGCAAAAAAGTCTAAGTTTTTATATAGTTCTTTTTCAAAAGCTTTAGTTTTTATTTGGTTTTTAAACTAGAAAAAGATTTAGTTTTAGATTTATTAAAATTGAATATCATTAGTTCTACTAATAGTTTCTAAAATGCCAATACAGTGTGAGCGCTGACTAACACGATTAACCTAACCTTAAACCTAGCAGTAACCATAACCATACTGACCCTACTGATGCAAACCCGAACCTGGTTTTCACTCCAGGAAAAAGACTTCACGGTATACCATAGTCCAAATGTCATTTCGTTTAAATGTCACTGTCCTGATACATACATGCACAGTTAAACAACTACATGTATACTAAATTTTATTAAAAAGATTAAACAACTACTACATATGGAGACCACAGAAATGTTTGAAGTTCTCACATAAATAACAAGAGAGTCTAGCACTGGCTAGCATGGCGGGAGATGATTCGCCCGCAAGCAGCACGACGGCTGCAAGCAGCACGGCGCCCGCCAGCAGCACGGCGGCCGCAATGCGTGGCAAAGTGGGATCGGAATTTGAAACCTAAACTAGCTATAATGTCACAGACAGACGGACACTGACACGTATATCGAGATGTATATATTACATCTCGCGCTAAAAACACAAGACTTATGAAGTCTGCTCACCGGACTTTTTGTCATCCAGTGCATCGACGCCAAACTCGAAGCGAAGACGATCGCCAAGACTGAGCGGCTTGTCCAACATGCTCTCCGTTGCTGTAGCCGATGTACTCCACTGTGCCTTGCCCGCTATCACAGCAGCATCAGCAATGCATTGTGTTTACTGATAACTCATTCTATCTTCTGAATAATGGAAAAATACTGCTCTACTAATGGCTATTGTCACAGTTTTTCCAGGAACAGTTAGTGGTTCTCCACAGGTCTCAAAAAAAATCTGGAGACTAATAATTTTCTCTGGTGCTCAAGGAATATAAGTCAGAACATGGAGGGCACTCTGAATAACATAAAAGTGAGTTTTAAAAAACCAGAACACCAGACTTTTGTCCGTAAATTCACCAAATGTTAACAGATTGTCAGTGATAGATTCGATGGTAATTTGCAATAAAGCCATTATTAAATATCCCACCACATTTCAAATGAATAGCTACACTAGCTTGTGAAATATTGAGGTCCGAAAATTGCGACATGCATTGTGATTAATGATAACAATGTAACAACGGCTGACTGGTATAATGTAAAATGCAGTAAAACGGATGCTGCTGTGTTGTTAAAAACAGTTTTTTCACTGACGAAAATCAAACTTCACCAACTTTTCCCTACTTTCCCTTAATTTCCCCGACCATCTAAATTTTCTAACTTTCCAAAAAACGACAATTCTCTGTAGGACTTCACAAGTTTGTGACTTCAGAAATCGGAATATAAACACGATATATGCTCACACATTACCAACAGTCAGAAACTTGTCTGAAAAACCTGATCTTGCGGACTGTTTGACATAGGCTGGCCGCGGCGGAGTGTTAACTAGACTTTTAGAACAAACTGGCGTATGAGTCTTCGCAACGGCAGATGACGAAGCACGGCGTTCAGACTGAGAGCTCTTAGTTTTCAGCTTCTGCTGCCGCTTTTTATATTCCGCCAACGACATCTGCAACGATGTAACAAATGCACAACAATATTCTGGTGGGATCTTTTATTTGTAAGTACTTTATTAAAAATTTACGAGAAAGACTTTCAAAGATTACATAAGGTTTTACAGCGATACTGCCAGTTTGGTGGCATACAATGTACATGGCTTAATATAATACTGCAGCTGGTAGAACATTTGGCAGTGTTTTAGTATTTATGAGTGTCAATGTTGTTTTGTTTTAAACTATGCTCCAACTTCACTTTCATTTAAAACTTCTCTTATTTTGCAAACAAATAACCACCAATAAATCAGCAATATAACTTAAACTGGATTATTAGAATGTTTCTCCCATGAGTCATAAATCGTTTTTTGCAAACCATGAACGACTGTCGTACATACCTTCTTTTTACTGGCTGATGCATGTGATGTCGGTTCTTTATCGGAGTCCGATGATGGCTCAAAATCTGAGGAAGCAGCAACTGAAGTCCGTGTGCTGTCAGCCATTGGCTGGTCTTCATGCTTCGACTTGGACTTACGCTTGCTCCGACGACCAGAACTAGAACTAGATCTGCGGTGTTCCGATCTGGAGTGTCGAGAACTGTCTCCATGTTCGCCGTCACTGGATGATATAGGACTGTGAGCAGAGCCCCATGAAGAAGTGGACCGTTTCTGTGACTTCTCCATTTGAGGGGACAGAACGCCAGAAGAGTCGACAATGTGCTCATCATCACGGGTGTCCCAGTTCCTTGCTGGGTGCTGAGACGGGTGGTAGTTCCACTGCCGCCACGGAGCAAACCCTCGTCCACGAAAGAACCCTCTTCCTCGTGGAAAACGGCCGCGGTTAGGAAACCTCAGCCTCGGCTGGTACACCTGTCCACCAATGTGCGCAAAGCCTCTGAACACCGATGGCCCAGACTGATTCCACCGACTGTTCGAAGACGATATTCCACTAGAGTCGGGAGGCAGATCGGTGCCAACACTGTCCGGTTCATCGTCAGAAATTTCACCATCTTCTCTCTCGGTCGGTCTCTTCTTTGGTAAATATTTTACCGCTCCTGAATACTGTTTTGCATCATCATCCATGCTGTCGGCCGTCGTCGTTACTTCAGTCGTAGAGTCAACTGTTGGCGGCTCAACATGTAACTCGGCTTCTGGATGAATTTTTACCACCGTGTCAGCCGGCAATGCACTCACAAAAGTTTTATTCCGTTCAGGAGGACTGACTGTGATCACTCCAGACTCAGCCGACGACATGCCACGGGACTGTGGCACATCATCAGGTGGAGGTGGATAAGGTGGTTCCGGGGGAAGCCATCCTCGGCCAATCTTTTCCCGGAGTCGATTAACTGTATACGACGAACGTTCTCTAGACAGTGACGGCCTTGTATTAACCGGGACTACATTGGCCACTAAAGACCTGGTTGGTAGTGACTGTAGCTGATCTGTGGATAGTGACGAAGCAGGCGTGACAAAGCGGGGTGGTTGGGGAGGTTGCATGCCGCCTGCAGTAGCTGGAACAAGACCTTTTGACAGAAATGGCAGCTGCAAAGCATTTAGAATGGGGGCACTATACGGATGCCTACTGCGGACAGAAGACGACAAAGAAACAGATGGTCTGGCTGCAGTGAACGGCGGTCGAGTGCTCGTGACTAACGACAGACTTGGATGTGAACTGAACAACAGTCGGTCACGAATACTGATTGAAGCGTCCGTCTTCACTGTCGGCATTACCGAATGGTGACTGCAGACGACGGTGCGAGTGCACAATGTACTTTCCGTTCCTCTACATGTAGACAATGGCTCCATCTGATGAGTCGGGGCTTGGCTGGGAGCTACTACCGAGTCCTGGTGTTCAGACACGGTGCAGTCCTGCGACAATTGCTGCAAATTCACAGGTAAAGTATCAACGCAACAGCAACCAGAGTAGCTTTCAAAATCAGAAAACAGCTCAGCATATGCTGATATAGTGCGACATGCGGTGCTTAAAAATTTACATACTTACTACTCAAACAACTGACATATAACCATATCAACTTTGCTCCGTCACTTGCGTTTCATTTGTAAACAATCGAATTCGACAGATTCCAAATGCAATTTTGGGCACTTCCAGTTGTCATAGGCACCTGCAGATGGTACCATTCAATTTGCCGAGTGCAATTTCCTATCAATGTTCTATACGGATTTAACATGTAGCTCGTACCATTTCTGAGAAAATTGCCACCAAAATGCATCACACCATACATTCCCATATCCCACTGGTTTTCCTCCATAGAATTCAGTATCATAGGATCCGGGTTGGCTTCGGCATGCATGCAGCCAAGACACTGTCCTATCCTGTCGTGCTAATTTCCACTTTTTGTTCCACTATGTGATGTCAATCCACCAACGTTACAGACAAACAGATGGACGACATACTCATAGCACAAGCGTGGCATCCTATGCTATATGCTATATGCTGTAGTGCTAAAATCATACACAGTTCTGCACAATATGACCCAACGTACCATCCCACCAAACAAATACAGTACAACTACACTTCATCAGTCTTAACAATGCATCACATACAGTATATGTTATATAGACATACTCGATGCCAACAGACACTACACTACTAAAAATAGTAGTGGCCTTTGTTTTTGCATACTGTTGAATCGTTAGCTTTGGATTGTTAGCTACAACGTTCGTGTTTGTGAGCACCAAAAAACAAATTAATTTTACGTTACAATTAAAAAGAAGTACATTATCTCCATAAAAAAAACTGAAAACTCACTTACTTTGGCAATCATAAACAGATGTTGGTTTTTAGCTGCATCGCCATAGTGATTCTGGACATTACCTTACTTAGGACGCTATAAATAGTTTATATTCTAATTCTAATTTCTGCAAAATATTATTATGGCGACTTGTAATGAATGTATACACCAGATAGCTGTTCACGATTATCGTTCAAGACCATCTTAGACCGCTCTGTTCTAGCAAACATTCCTAGTATCTTAAAGTTTTCTGTTTTGACGGCTCTCCATACGTTATCGCTCCTGCACATTCCACTCCTGCATTTTCTACCCCGCAATTTTGCTCGTATCACATTTTCCACTCCCGCATTTTCAGTCCCCCGATGAATCAACATCACAAATACTGGATAGCTAGGTCAAATATATTCTGTTTAAAGGATATTGTCCAGACACACAGACAAACACATACAGCAGACAGACTGCTCCACACGGCTACTAAAAGTTGGCCAATGAGCCAAACCACCACAGATTTCAGTACAAACACAACATTAAACATATGAAATCGTACTTCAAAGAGATTACGACTGGCCAGCATGCGTCGTTTAGATTCAAATTGGTTATCCACAGATGGCCAAGATGTCTGTTTATCCACTGAGCTTCCATCGTCCGCCAGAGAAGATGAAAAACTGGAAGACATGGCATCAGCAGTGAGCCGACGCTTCTTCAGTGGGGTCGACACAGCTTCACAAACACACACAATATAATATTCACACCGCTAGAATTTTACAACGAAAAATGACATGCACGGCAGCACTCAAAGTGCCGTAAGTGTCTGCAACATTACAGTTAATTCACAGAATTAATCATAACAGTACGAACTAGAAAATGAGCAGTTGCACAACAGCCAGACACATGCTGGGCTTCTGAACAAGTTGCCATAGTAACGGCTACAACAGATCACATCAGTGCCTGCACGGATCGTTCAGCCGTACCTGTCAGGTGGCAAATGTCTACCCCATCTACAACACGACTCCTCAGCGCAACACGAAACAGCATCCCAAACGGCATCTCGATGGCTCAGCAGGTTGGCTGGTTAGAGCTTAACGGCACTTTTAACACAATTTAGGTCATATCGTGCCTTTAAGGTACAGACTATATTGTAAATATTAAAGATTTATTAGAGATTAATTCTTGGAGTAAGGTAAAATAAGCATGTTTGCAAGGCTCAGGGTTCATCAACCGGATTTTACTTATTTTGCAGCCAGAAACATATACACATAAAAATGTCAAACGAACAAAAATGTCAGTATAGTACATGTAAATAACGTCGTTTAAAAACACTTATTGGAAACTTCGGAAGACACGTATGGTTTTTTAAATCTGTTTGTTCTTGCAAATGGTATTCAATAGTTCTTGTGGTTGTGCCCAACAGACAGACACACAGACTATGCTATGTACAACATTTGAAGCAACAGCCCGCAGCAAACAGTAGAAGTGCTGGCGATAAACAATGCCGATGCACCATATACTGGAGAAGTTGGACTCCTCATCACTGGCTCAACATCGTATAACGATGAATTGGACGACTCTGGTTGTGACGCTTCTGTGCTCTCACTGATCGCCTGCTTCAGCCAGCGCTGAAACGCACAATAGAAGCACTGTCATCACTGTCATTTCTTCAAGCTGTGCATTACTGCATTATTAATAGACGCTTTACAATAGTTAACTACATGTTCAATGGAAAATTTGGTTTAACAAAAATAGATAGAGCAGAACAACAAATAACACAGCAGTAGTAAACTTCAAACTGAAATTGTCCAACTTTCTCCTAAGTATGTAGGGAAACAATCCCTAATCATCTGAGACACGATGAATTCATTTTAGGGTAATGTTTGTCAAATGGGAAAACAATGATTAAAACAAGAGATTGGCTAGGACAATATTGTCCTCCAAAAGTATAACTGTCTTTGTTGAAATGCAAGTAAAATTTTTGCTCAGGAAAATTAACATGCCAACTTTTTCCTGAACAATGACAAAATTTTTCATGATGTCCTTAATTCGCTAACTCACCAAGACTTACCAGAAAGTGGAAACCACACAGTATGCAACAGTTTAGAGGTACATATTATAAAGTGAAAAAAATGTAAAAAAATAGGTCAGTAAAGAAACTAAAAAACCTTTTTAGCAAAAGCGTGACCACGGACAGGGTCGCTAACAATGCCACGTGGTGAGTTGGACAGATCTCCGGAAGGTACTTCTGGACTTAAACCAGAACGACTCGAGTCTGACTCTGTTTCTGGCTTGTGTTCTTGTGCATTCTCTCGAACGTTAAGTTTTGGCCTCTGCAAGACGACACTGGAAGCCTGGACAATGTTGGTACCATAAAAATCCGATTACAATACGCACACTTCTACAATACGCACCACAAACGTTTACAGAAAATTTGTGGGAAAATGTTAGTTTAGCTGTACAATACGCCCATGATCTACGCCATAGTATTTAATATTTCTTCTTAAAACCGCGTAGCACTTACAATAACAGATCAGCATTAACACCGGAACGGACCAACGAGCCTATCGGTCCATCCCGGAGTTAATACTGATCTGTTATTGTAAACGCCAGAAGACGAATTTAAAATATTACATAAGAATGTGTAGTTAAAGCGTATATTTTGTAATGCATCACATCCACAAACCACACACATACAGTTCACAGAGTGAGGAATCAAATGACACGTCACGATAAATACTGGCATAAAATACAAAAGACATCAAATAAACAATGCAAATACAGGAAGCTGTACTTATATAGCAAAATGCCGTGGGTTATCAACGCTGACTTCGGTGTTAACAATGCATCGAAGGAAACACGAAAAATGCACCCAGATTTTGTTCAACTGGTTCTGGTAGGTTGCACAACATAACGGCTAACCTGGAGATACTGTAAAATGACACCAAGGCATGCTAATGTCATCTAAGATAAAATAACAGTAACACACTGAAGAGAACACACAACACGAACCCCAACCACTGACCTGGTTGCATCCTGTCTTTATTCACCACTGGACTGTGTTGCTTTCTTTACAGTCTCTTGACACCAGTCCCAAGATGAAGATGCACCATCGAAGTGCACAGTTATGCATCATCATTCACAGCTCCAGGATGCATTGGGCTTGAATTCGACCCAGCACCGAAGTTACTATAGGCCTAGCTGTAACTCTCGGGTTGGTTGGTTGGTTGATTGGTAACAGTGCTTTCACACAAAAGTTAATTGGTGTTTATCGTCCCTTTTCAGCGCAAATATATATATATATATGGCTATATCAGGGACGAAAGGTCAGGGGTGAAGAGCTATCCCTACTCAGTGTAGAAAGGCAAGCGATATATTAACCTCAACCTTGGCCGCCTTTTTAGTCAGCAGCCACCCAAAAAGGGAAAGGGATCGAGAGGCTCATTTAAATTATTACACCAGTTCCGATAACAGGGAGAGGCAACTTCACACCACAAGACAAAAATAAATCTAAATATAACACAAATAAACATGCATCCTTAACTAAAAATACTGTTAAACACAATATCAACACAAATAAAACTAGCCACGTTTAGTCGCCTCCTACGACATCTGGGCGTGGAAACGGAGTGGGACTATTCTGGTAGAATGGAAAGGGATGAAAAGCAAGAAGATAGATGAAGCATGAATAAGAAAGGGAAAAAAAAGATACTAAAGGATAGAGAAGGTGGGGAAGTGACGGGATAAGGGGAGATTGCCCCGGGTCCACACGGGGCACTTTCACACAAAAAAGGACAAGAAAAAAGAACTGCAAAAAACCTTTCTCGGTCTGCCACGTAAAGGCTTCTGGTTTGTCAATGGCTTTGGAGGAACAACTTTGTCCATATCCTCCACAGCGATGCTTGTGCTTAGACGCTCGGAGATTCTGCAACATTTTGCAAACACAGCGGACATACAGCAGTCAAACAAAACCCAAAAATTTTCTTCTGGTACCGTCAGAATTGGATTTTTCACAGGTCACCCACCAAAACACCACTGTCAAAGCAAGTAATTTTAACCAGCCACAAAACATTACACAATGAAGATGGCAGTGCACTTGTTAAGAAATGACTGCTTTGGTAGCTATCTTGGATACTAACACATGTACACACACACCTGGTGACGCATTACCCACTAGTACGGCTAAAAACTGCAATTACAAGCCAGTGAACTGAAATGTATTAAACAGAAATGCACTACAGCACTTGACAGGCTGAGACAGCAAACTTAACTTGAACTTAACAAGATAGTGGTAAGATAACCGGGAGTTTTACTAGATTCACAAGCAAAAAATAGTTGGAAAGCTGAAACTTCGACTAAGAATATATCACAGTAAAATGTAACAATGTTACACTTACGGCTTTTAAGTGGTTTGAGAGAAGCATGGCTATAATCCTGGTGTCCATAAATAAAAAAGGTAAAGCCCGTACATTAGTGCCGCACTTTATACATGATACTTATCTCTAAAGAGCTCAGGTAGCAAGAGGGATTACTTACAGGGATTACTTATAGTTTTACCAGCCATCAACACTTATTAAACCACAAGTGGCAGAAACTATACCAGCCATGTAAAAAGTCACAAACAATAACTGTACACTGGCTGGCACTCAATACTTATTTCACATTCATTTCAATATTCGTAACTGAATATGACATAGACTAACTTTTTTGTCGTCACTATGCTACTACTGTAAGCCAAATCACTATCATGAGTAATTCACTGCAGCAATAAATGATGCGTAATATATTTATGATATAATGAAAAAACTAAGCCTGACTTCGCTTGTACCACAAATTTAAAATCTGGACCCAGATAGCCTAAACTGTTAATTGTGACAAGGTCTAGAGATCCAAGAATTTAAAAAAATTCATCTTCTTCATGATGGCTAAATCAATAACAGACAAACCAGTGAACAAGCAGGTACAATGTTGTATCATGGCACAGTCTAAATCTAAGGGGATATTCAATTAGATGAATCTGGATTTGGATTCGGTGAATGTATTAGGGATGCACACGTGTAAACGATAAGCTATCGTGTAAGTTTACAAAATTACACGATAGTGTACATGAATATGGCAGCAATAACAAAATTCATTGCTAAAAATAATAAAACAACTACATCAGCCAGTAACACAACATTTTGGCGACTTACAGCAAAATTAAGCAATAATCTGTGGCAAATGAGCTTCACCGAGGACTCACTAGCTGACGTTACAGGCGGCTATGACCATTACTAGCTGTGATGTTATAGTAACTGAGAACCAAGTGAGAATCATTATTATCTGCCATATTCGTGTAAACTTAAAATGTTACCAGTTTCATGTATAGGTTTACAAAATTACACGATAGGCACATCCCTACTATGTATCCAAATCCGGATTCCTAAATCGAATATCCCCTAAGTTAGTGGAGAAAGATAACAACAGAACGACCTTGTAGAAGAACGATGTGTTCTAGCCAACAGCGTCTTCTTCTTTTGCAATGTGGTCAGCTTCTCGCTGACGACACGAGCCTGTACCACAGATTGATGCTCGGTTTATCAACACTGATGGTTGCATGGCACAGTGGGAGAACGTCGGTCTCTGGCGGACTTTCCCTGTCCTGTGCTCGACCTGGAGCTGCTGGGTGATCACTACTGTGGGTAAACCATCTTCTACAGGTCAGCCAACAAAGCCAACTCAGCCTTTCACCCTTTTAGGGTCGATAAATAATGAGTAAGCTGGAATCGGATTTTTGCTACTGTGTATTGGTGGCGCCATCTGGAGAAAGCTACGGAAACAACTGCAGGCCTGGCAGAAAGTAATGGCAGCCTACCGCCGGGTATACGGTGTGATTCACTTCACATCACCTGCAGGCTGACTGCCTGTACACCAGGATCAGCTCCGGGCCCAATGCTCGGTAATGAGTATGGGAAAACTCATAGATGGCCAAATGAAGCAAGACTCGGCAAATACAGTTTGAAGAGTATATACTGCATTATGCTAACATTTTGTGGATTATTTTCTTACTTGACATTTTCATTTTTTCACTAGTATTCACTTTGCTGTAGTGGTGTATTAGTCCAACTGCAAAACACTACAAAGGACTACTCTCTTGGCTTGTTACAGTAGTGGTACCAACATCTAGCAGACAACAAAATGTGGCACACAAGTGAAAATATCGGACGAACTTTACCGGACGACGACGATTTGGTGTTGTTGCAGTTTCCGACTCCGATGTGCTTTTGGAAACCAAATCCTCCTCGTTATCACTGCTGTCGTTGCTGCTGTTCTGCTTTTCATGCTCAGTCGCTGTCACAAACGTCCGAGACGCAAGTGGTCTTCTTGCGTACATCCCAAATTTCAGTTTGGCAGTTGACCGCTCATTCGGACTACCCTTAGCCGCCCGGAGTTTCGTTTCTAAAGTGACGTCAGCTTTCTTCGTTTCATCAGCAGTTTCAGATTTGATGACGTCAGTCTGCATTATTGCGACTGTAGTGGGTATAGGCTCTCCTCTCATTGTAATGATGGTCTCGTCAACACACGAAGCGTCAGATTCAATTTTGGTCAGTTCTGTAGAAGGCATCTTTTCCGTAAGTTCAACGATGTCTTCCACTGATTTAACCATCGTGGTTGCTGGCTTGTCTGTTACGGCAGCTGCACTGGTGTCATTAGCATCAACTTTCACACATGGCACCTCCAATGGAACCACTGCCACTTTCATACACGGCATCTCCACTGAAACTTCTGAGTCTGCCATACTTGTTTGCATGATTGGTTTAGTAGGACTCTCATATGGTGTAAGACGGCTTTCAGAAATGTCACATGGCGACTGTACTTCAGTGTCAGCAGTGAGTTCAGCAGCAGGTATATCGTTTGCTGTCATATTATCAACGACACACGACTGACTGTTATCTTCAGCCGTACTGTCAACAGCACTAGAGCCTGCAACAGCCTCCGTAGCGACTACATCTTCTGTGGAAGATTCCATACCATCATGTTTGACTTTGACTGCCTCAACAGTGCTTATTTCTGACAATTTCACATCTGCAACTGGGCTCAGCGGTGGCTCGTCGCCAGCGACCTGACTGTGATCAGCAGAGCCAGTGCCGGTGGCTGATTCTCCAATGGTTCCCTTCTCCACACTTCGTCTCCTCTTCTTCACCTCCTTTACAGTAACGGAGCCTGCAATGGGCTTACCGACCACTTCAGTCTTTTCCATCTTCTCAAACAACTTCATGAAAGCCTGAATCTTCTTCTCCTCTCGGCTCTGTTCACCAAATCAAACAACACCGCACACAGACCTATACTTCCTCATATTAAACTAGAATCAGCTCCAGGCTGGATTGCACAACCCGCCGCCGGAG
>Ga0209782_1001580_pt1 | contig 12037 bp, 5 predicted proteins | sample WorMetmaBAHAMAS1_FD_187390 | JGI IMG/M metagenome (GOLD analysis project Ga0209782, IMG submission 187390) | Marine gutless worms symbiont microbial communities from Max Planck institute for Marine Microbiology, Germany - Inanidrilus... | ecosystem: Host-associated > Annelida > Digestive system >... | reverse complement strand
AGGCAAAATTACCTACCCCCGGTCCTTATCGCTCTGTCATTCCAATACGGAATGGGCTATCGCTATCTGAATGAGCGCGTTAACAGCGTAAATGATGCCTCTAAACTGTGTTAAAATTTCCTCAAATTCAGTCCAGTAACTTCGGAGTTGACAGGGCTTATTTGTGAACGGCAGATACGACACGGCCAAAAAACTGGCGCATTTAGTCTAATATCTCCAGACATACTGGACCAATTTTCGCAACCTTTTCACCATATGAATGTGCTCTACATGCAGATGATGGATCTGTACCTCATATTCCAATGTTTTAGGGACGTTGGATGGCAACCAAATAATGTTGCGAAAATATTATCAACGTCGACTGATACCACTTGCATTCGTTGCACTAGTGCAGAAAAACGAATTGCAATATCATGGTCTAGCTGTGCGTGTTAACAGCGGAGATGATGGGGCTACATCGTCTAAAAATTTGGTGAACTTTTGCCCGGTAACTCCAGAGATCACAGGGCTTATTTGCGTACGTCTGGTATGACACGACCAAAAACTGGCATATATAGTCTAATATCTCTAGATATACTGGACCAATTTTTGCAGTCTTTTCACCATATGAATGCGCTTTATGTGCAGATGATGGATCTGTACCTTATTTTCCAATTTCTCAAGGGACGTTGCCGTCGCAATCAAATAATGTTGCCATAATGAAGGCAAACTGATACTAAGTGCATTGTTTGCATGTTTGCCAGATGACAGCACGGTTTTGGTTCGCTACTACTTGCTAGAGCGCGACACTGCGGCGCCGAGCGGGCTATACGCTAGGCTGTGCCTCACATTTCTAGTTTGTCTTTTCTTTTGTTTTATTTCAATAAACTGAACACTTTTATAAAATTTGTTTTGTTTATTCACCAAGCGACATCGTTTCCAGTCTGCCTAAGTATTAAGCAGGCCAACCCATCCATCCATCCACTGAGTTCTAACGGGCGCAGGTAGTCCTCTTTGCCCGCATCATGAATAATATAAAATCATACAAATCGGTTGACCTCTAATTCCGGTAATGTCGGCATGAAAACTGAAAAGAACATCTTGATTAGACCAATGTTTATCAAGTCGATTCTTAAAAGTGTTAATAGTTTCAGCTTCCACTATGTCATTGGCAAACTATTCCACGTATTAACGAATGCCTCCGTGACGGCGTGAATGAACGCTTTTTGGCACCAGATCCGTCAATTAGCTGTCTGGCACGTCATGCAGCGCCGTCTGGCACCTGATGCATCACGTATGTGACGTAACGTTGCGTAACGTACCGGCGTGCGATGTATCTTTAAACACCACACGGGTATCTGAACTATAGACACTGCCGTGTGATGTAATGTTTACATACCAAATGCGCCGTGTTTTGTGTCGGAAAACGTGATAAATTACGCATTTAACTAAGTGTTGATGATGAATATGATCGACATTTGGATGGACTTTAACGTAATGTGAGTAAAATACTGTTATATGCAACGAGACGAGAATTTATTACACAGAAACAATGGACAACAAATTTAATATGGGTTACCATCACACCGGGGCGGTCTACACCTGCCGATTCGTCCAGACCGGATGCTGATCAGATCCAGGATTTGAATCGGTTCTAACTCAGTCACTTATGCCATCAAGTCTAGTAGCAGTATGTTGTCATTGATATCAACTGACGTACTACAGCAAGCAAACATGCAAGCACTAACATATGTGATAGGATTACAGATTACTTCATAGTGAGATGAAATCAGCCACTAGACAGCTGCCTATGTACTGTAATCACATACCTGCTGCTGCTGTCTGCTGATAAGAAACTGTCGTCTTTGTGCCAAATGAGCAGTACTGTTAAAACGTGGATAACCAGCATGGATTTGTTCTACAGACTAAAATCAAAGCTTGTAATTATAATGTAATCTACTAGTGCCACACCAAAATAACAGCAAAATATAGCTTGCAGCAAACACTTTCCATATCCTTTGCATTTCTACAACTTATGGTCATGTATGTCAAAGACTACACTCATTTAGTTACTGATGTTTACTGTGTACTAGTTACTGGTGCTGGCACTGGTCAAAATTTTTAATTATCAATCAATTTCAGTTAGATTTTTTAGAAGAACAAACCACAAACAAAGAGTGTTAACTGCTAATTCAGCATACAACCAAGTTCTCAAAATCCTTTTTGCCGAACTGTTTGAGTAAATATACTTAACTACGTACGAGCTTGTGACGCAATTTAATGACAGTAAACAGTAAAATGCTGATATTAGCATTTCCTTCATTATCTATCAGTGTGTCATGTGTGTGTGTGTGCAGGTACATGTGTATTTTGAATTTTGCTTGATGATTTTTTTCTCTCTAATGTTTAATCCAGCACCTGTACTGCAATATCTAATAAACCATCCATTCAAGGACAATAGTAGCTAATAAACATCACTAACAATGCAGGATTCTTTGATCGGTTGAAAGTTTTGCTATGTACCATAGACTGGCACAACTACATGAGCATATCATGGTCACCTTAATCATATGCCTTGATGATGCCCAGGAATGTGCCGCATTGTCATGCCACTAGTGGCATGGAATGTCTGTATGCCCTCTTTGCATCCACCCAACCACGTGCACAAATTTCTCCCAGACCAACTTTGTCACCTCCTCTGCATCCTGCTAGCGGTTAGAAATATTTAAACCAAATTCAATAAGCATAATGTACTCAGAAGTTCAATAAAATAGGAAACATTAACTAGAAAAAACTGTTCACAGTTTATCTAATGTTGTATAAGCTGACACTCTAAATGGTACCAACAACAACAACAACAACATACATTTAACAGCCCTTCCCTTTGATTACCAAGGTGAACCAGTACTAGAAAAGATTTATTGAATAAACTTACAGTGAGTGGCGATGACATCAGTTCTAAAATGGCAAAGTTTAAAATAGTTGCTAAATTATAATCAGGAAACACATGCACTAAATTAGACATTTAAATCTGGCAACAGACAATTTAAGTGTGATAGCATGTGTTTGTGTTCATTATCTAGCAATTATTTTAAATTTAGCCATTTTAGACATGGCTTACATGACAATAGATAAACTGTGAAAGTAATCTTCTATATTGTCAGATACCAATCACTGCTACTATAACTACTGGAAATTCAGTGATTCTTAGTCAATTCAGACAATGCACATTTCACGGAGAATCCTAGTAACTCCATGCCTGTTAAAATTCACCAAATGACAAACTGACAAGGCACTGTATCATCATGCAATAGCAATAAAAGTTCTTACTGGAGCATGCATGGATGATGGCATCATCCTTACTGGTGGTCTTGGCACTGCTCGTGGACACTGCAGAGCAGTCTGCTGCATGCTAAATGCATCCAACATCGACTGCTGCTGAGGACATCGTCCAGCAACAGTCACTGGCTCTTGCAACACACCTACATCAATCACAGAAACACGCATCTCAGAGATAAATTCAAACTGGACTGTGGGTACTATATAGGTTTCAAGCAATAAAATTCACCTTCATGCTCACCCAAGGTCACTGGTATACAAATACAGAGGACTTTTGAAGGGTGGCAAATAATGATCTTAACCACATGACACTATGCTATTCAAAAAGGCCATATATGATTTCCTAACAGTCTTCCACCATAACTACGTCTCCATCATGCACTGTTTCATGAGATAACATCATTTATTTCCCAAAATTTAAAGAGGTCATACTACAGGATGTATTGTCATCCCAAGACTACTATCTCATTATGTTCTACATGTGTACAAAATTCGACAACTGTAGCTTTAGCTGTTCAAGAGATGATTAAGATCCCCAAATTAAAAAGTTGTTGTGAACATGACTATGCTCATTTGGGGGACAATTTGTCACCCTAAAATAATACTAATACTACACATGGCTACCAGACACAAAATTTGTAGCCCTTGGCTATAGCACTTCAGAGATAACGGCTACATGATGTGAATATACATGCCATACTTTAGGGACAGTTTGTCACTTTTAGGATGGGACATATTATGTTCAAACTACACACCAAATTTTAAGTCTTTACATCTATATATTTTTGCAGCATATACACATAACACGTACAATAGAAACACAACTGTTTATACCTATAAAGCATACAGGTGAACCTGTGCTAGCTAGCACACCCAATTAAGAACTTAAGGATTCTGGTGTAGGTAGTACCTGCATACCCTTGCTGATGGCAAGTTACACGACTGGATTTGGGAGAAGATAATGCCAGATTTCTCCTCAAAAGTGTTATGGACATCATCTCAAATAATGTTAGCAAATGTCATGCAATGCAGCTATCTCTGAGAAGAATGTGAAAGAGGGTCACTGGCATCAGCACAATGAGAGTGCAACATTCACATGAGTGTCACTTAAATGACATGTATGTGCATCGGCTCTAACCACTAAGCTGCAATAACTCCCAGTGTACTGCAGTGACTCTGGACAAGTCGTTTACCTGCACTGGCTCAGCCTTTCATCCTTAATTGGTGGATAAATCAAGTACCTGACATAACAACGGCCAGAGTAAGGGCGGGAGATTCTGCCTCTGCAGTGTGGCAGGTAGCTCAGTGTGATCCCATATGGCATGCAAGCTCCCGTAGCGCTGCGGTGCTTCTAGCACAAACTGCCATACACTTTCTTTACTTTTACTGTGATACACACCTGGTGTACAGCTCATCTGATACAATGAATGCAATGGATGATTCGTTAAGCCCCTTCCGACTGACATTTCTGAAATACAGTTGGCACACAGCAAAAGTTAAACACAGAAATCCATGTTGGCAACCTTCTATGACTGCAGACATCAGCATTCCGTAAAACCTCCGACTTATCTACTTTTGACTTACTATCTCTTCAACTCTGTGTGGACGTCCTTCATTGACACCCCCCAGCTGTATTCGATATGTCTGCCTTAGCCATGAATACATGTACAGATCTTTGTGCCACTGTTCAACTGCCACACTAGCATGCTGTTCAAAAGCTAATAATACTTTAGTCAGTAATTGTTTTAGTTTCTCAGTAACTGGATTTTTGTCTGGATAATACAAAAATTAATAATTACGTAAAAAAAGGTGGTAGTACATCAGCAGTTATGTTCAGCAAATTACAGAATTATTGCATAACCAAATAACTGATAACAACACAGCTAACCTGCTATTAAAAATGGTTTATTAGTAAGTTAGCAGTTAAACAGAACTGGTCAACATCATTTGTCTGTAAAACATTTCTGTTGAAGCACACAAACATGTGCAATGTGCTGCGTCTCTGGTCCTGCCCATCACATTGCACATAAAGGTGGAAATTAATGTAATAAACTGGATATGGTCATCTGATCACACTTACAGAGGTGAAATTCCAGAGTTTAGAAAAAAGATACAGTGTAGAGTACTCTTATTTCTGGAGATATCTGAATTCCCTTCCAACACAATGTAGGATAAGCCAAGTGTAGCCTATATGTCAAAATAAGCTCAATCCTTTAAGATATTTTGATACAATACTAGCCTGTGACTGACTAAGACAGGTCCACTGCATATAGCATGGTACATTCTGCTATCATGGGAAAAGAGCATAGAATAAAAATGATATTTCTTACTAGGTTGCTCAAATCGGTTCTGTACATAGCTGAACCGTAATGGACTGTTGTCAATGCCAGCAGAAACTACAGTGCTTTGCTGCCATATATCTTTATTTGAAGTGCTCTTGAAGCTCTGCTCTTGCAACCGTTTCAACCTCTTTTCTTCAAGCTCTCTCTGTATTTTATAAATCTTTTCAGCCAAAAGATGATAATACTCCTCCTACAGTAAAACCAATAGAATTCATGCATTTCAAGCACACAAGCACAATCAATAACTATACAAAACAGGATACAGAGTTAACTTATTTCACAGGTATTTACTGAATCTAAAGTGGGCAAGACTGATTGAATGAGCTAAGGTTTAACATCTCAGTCCACGTAAAACAGGTCATTTTGGGGTGCACCGGCAGTCGCTGAAGTGTTTGTTGGGTGATCAACTGTATCTGTGACTTCTGTCTGTGTGCATGTTTGTATGTATGTGTGTCTGCAGTCTGCACTATAAAAGAAAAATGGCCGCAGCTCTCAAAAACGAAGTCAGTACAGACATAAGCCCATGGCAAACACTCAGTGTGCACTGATCCTGAGGTCACAGAATCATCAAGTGCAAACGATGTGTATGCTCCACGACAGGCCAGTAGGCAGGCTCAGCAGTCAGCATGTAAATACAATTGCTGAAGTCTTCTAGTTTCTCTAAATTCAGAAGGTCTTTTGTGGCAATCATGTCACTCAGATTACATTAATGTAGGCCACATTTATTTCATGACTCATAATAAAGGTCATGCATCAACAGTTGTAAGCATTTCCATACCCGTTCAATATCTGTAAACAATTATTTTGGTTAAACAAGAATGCCAATATGACATGTATATTCAAGAACTCAACTGAATTACTAAGTATATTCGAAACCAACGATGTAAAAATTATACCTTATCCTTGGCAGCTTCATACATGTCACCTTCAACTTTGCGAGCATACTGAATGAGATCATTCATGCGCTGATCTTTCAATGCAGCTTGTTCTGGTGATGGAAATATTGCTTGAACACTGTCAAGAAAGACACATCAACAAATAATAACTTCAGTTGCTGACTGCCTACAACAATGGACAGCAGCTGATCTAGAGTCTAAACTAAGGACTATTCAATGTTTACAGATGCCAGTTCCACACAATATTGCAAACACATTTCTGCACTGACAAAACAGGGTGCTGCCATATTGTTTGTGGATTGTGTGAAGACTGTTTTCGGACATTCAAAACATGACATGCAGTAATGAAGCTTTACAGGGGGAATCCGACATTAAAAATAAATAGCAAACAACATCAGGAAATTAACTGGCAAAAAGGAAGCATGTAATATCAAGAACCTGTGTCCATAACATAAATGATTATAACATGCATGCATCAGTGACGTCTTATTTTTTATGTTTAGAATGACCATAAACAGCTGCTGTGGCACCATGTACTTCTGCAGCAGCATGATGTATCTGGTGGCAGTGACAACTCTATCAATGATGAAGGCTGTCTGACACCAGTGGCAGCCATGCAGAACTAAACAATGATGCTTTGTGATGAACATAAATGGCAGACATAATCACCGGATGTCAACCTAATAATCAATCTGTGGCATAAAGTGGCCTTGGCGATATTGAGAATGTCCCTAGGCTTGCCAACTCTGGATTTGGGCATTCCATGACTCCCTTCCCTCCCTTTCCCTGGGGGTCCTACTCCTAAACCAACTATGAGGTCTGGGGAGCACTATAAGCTCTCCCAGTGCGGTCTGGGGTGTAGTCCCAGTCAACAAACAATTTTGTGCATATCTAAGCCACAAGGCTTGCTGCTACCTCTTGTGGCAACAGTTTTGGTGCATTTTCATAAGTGAACAGCCATATGTCAAAGCTCGGTGGTCAACTTTTACATTTCCTGCACAAAATAAGTCTCGCCCAGGACATGGGACACAGTGAGTCAATTCCGGGATGATCCCGGCCATTCCTGAACGGTTAACAAGCCTATATGTCCCACCCAGAAGCATGAGCTGGGAGTCACTCATTGCTGTCGTCAACTACTGAGTAATTAATGCCAATTCCACTGGCGTTTTTCAGACCATAAATAAAAAAATATGATAAATGTGATAAATAAAAAAACTCATGCTCCTTGGCTGTCACTTCATGAAGTATGAACCACCTTTGATTTTGTTTAACTTCATAGCAGTTTATATATAAACACAAAGTTATCATTTATAATGCAAAAAAATAATGTGATTCCAAAGTCTTTAAAAATGCATTTAAAGTTAACATGTACTTCTGTTCATTATTAACCTAAACACAAAACAGTAATAAAAAAACTGCAAAATACTGCAATGATTCCAACTGTTTGTATATAAAACAGTAATATAAATATGGTAGCTTAGCGACTTACAGCTTATTCACAAGATGATTTCGAAGATCTTGTGTTACAGAAGATCGCCAATCTTTAGACAACGGCTTTGTGACAGAGCTACAACATGTAATTTCTGAAGACATTGCTGATACCGGAATGCAATTCACATCTGTAACTTGACCTACATCATGTTGTTTACTGCTGTTTCCAACTTGGCCCTCGGAAAAACTTGCAAATTCACTATTATGTGTAAAGTCATTACTTGCACTGCTATTGTGCTCCACTTGCACAGGCTGAATGTCCGACTGATGACTGTCATCCAAACATGATGATTCATCAACCAAAAATGTGGAACCTCCTGCAGTAGTAATACAGTTTTCACTAACAGCTAACTGCAAACCTGAGGAAGCTGGAATTTCAGCAGCAGACAGAGGTAGTTCAGAATTAGGCAAAATCAAAGAAACATCAGATGTTGGAGTTGAGCCTGGTGTTGCTGAGCTGATCCCAGATGTTGTTGCAGAAGCCTCATAGCTAGATGTGAAAGAGTCGGGACTATGCATAGTCGATGTGGTCAGTGTATCTGCAGTTTCCGCATGACAGTGAGGACTAGTTAACGCTGACCGTTCGTTGACTACACCCACAACCTCTGTCTCATCCTTTAACAATGCAGGTGCCATATCATTACCCCTTCCAAACACTTCGGACTGCTGTGGTGCAGCAGTCTCAGCTACATCACCACCAGGCTCCATGTGCAACTCACTGCTGCTACTGTCAGTGCACAGTATTGCAGACGCTGGGAATTCTGACGGCTTTGGAGGCTGTACAGATATAACAACAGAACCACACTGTAACGATTTTGTATCTTGCAATTCATCGTTAAGTGATACCAATGGCAACTGAAGGTCACTGTTGGAGACTGATACATCTGCACAAGTTGTAATGGAGTTAGTTGAAGAACTGTTTGTAGACACTGCAGTCGTAGTATGCAAGCTGGCAAGCTGCGTCGTGGAAGTATCAATGTCACCGATGACTGGACTACCAATGTCTGGAGTCCGACTTGCTGGCGACATGTGCTCTGATAGCCTAACATTCCGTTGGTTCAGAGTAGAGCCCAACTTCTGCACAAGCAGCGATGATGCCATGACCACACCATTTCTACGATCAGTTGCATTCTTCAAAGGTAAGCACACAGGACAATCAGAACGTGTGCAGTTCTTCCAGTGAGTGATTATTTGCCTTGAAGAAGCACAATGAGGTACTAGTGCACACACACATACACACCAACAACAAACACACTGATATGCTCATATGACTATTGAGTATTGATTACAAACAATAAATAAAACACAACAGCACATACCAGACAAAAAACACCAACCATGTAAAAATAATAACTGAACAGCTAACCCCATATCACAGTGTAGCACGGCAGTGCTTACACTGTTGTAAGATCGACCAGTCAATCCTATAGAGACAGCAAAATTTTCTGGGGCCAGAACTCCAAAACCCCTGAACCGATTAACAAAAAATCTGGTGTGGGTGATCACGTCGACGATGACTCCCTGCATGCCAAAACTAAAAACAATCGCCCTATTGGGGGCGTGGCGGCGTATGCATGAAATATCACCCTCGTGTAGTTTTTAGTGTGAGATGCAATATATACATCTCGCGCTTATGCTATGATGTCAGTGTCCGTCTGTCTGTCCATGTGTCTATGACTGAAGTGCACTGGTGCATTATAGCTAATTTAGGTTTAAAATTCCGATCCCACTTTACCACGCATTGCGGCCGCCGTGCTGCTTGCGGGCGGATCATCTCGCACCATGTTAGCCAGTGCTAGGCTCTCTTGTTAGTTTTCCTATCCTATCCTTTTTTGTGACCCTGTAGAACTGATTTTTACGCGGTTTGCTTCATACGATGTCAATTCCAAGTTATTGCATTCCTAGAGGAGTAAGAATGCTGAAAGTTTCCATTTTCCCCTATTTTTACCCCAAAACAGCCAAAAAGGGCCGTGAACCGGCCAAACGCGCAAAATATTCAAACTTTTGTATTATGAAAATGACTAATGCGATTCCAACCAAATTTTGCACAGTGATAAAGACAACCCAATTCTCATTGTGGGTTGTCCCAAAATTTGAAAATCTGAAAATTCAAGGTTGCGGGCGGTGGCCATCTTAAAAATCGAAAAAATGTGATACTTTGGATGTCCAATTTTGACAAAATTTTGCATGGTGGTGTAGATTTGGCCTCCAGACCTTAGGCCTAACTTAATTAATAACCCAAACAAGTGAGGATAGAGATTTGAAATAAAATTTTAATAATAAAACAGCAAATATTTACGGTATAAAACTTCCCAGTTTACAACCAAGTATAAGATCGATTGCTGAGTTATAGCTCTAAAACAGCTAAAATCAAAACAATCGCTAAGTTATAATCACAAAACACAAGCGCTGGGTTTTACATTTAAATCTGGTGATTGACAGATTTAAATGTTACAGCACATGTGTTTTGTGATTATAATTGAGCGATTATTATGATTTATGCTGTTCTAGAGCTATAACTCAGCAGTAGATCTAACACTTGGTTGTAAACTAAGAAATAAAATAAAATACAACAACACAAATCTATTACAGCAGGGCAAATGCCAGTATTAATATTATTCGGATATGAATTTGGGGTTTTTACCACATGACGCTATGCTAGCAACATATATACTGTCGTTGTGTCTGTCACATGCCACTATTGTATAAAAACGGCTACATCTAGAATAACATAAGTAATGCCACACAACATCCTAGGGACTCTCAGTTTTCTAATGCCAAAGATCTCAGCAAAAATTTTGAATTTGCTTATCCCCATTGTAAATGGGTACCGTGGGGTAGGTTAAAATTGGCAACATTTGACAAATAATTCGCTATAACTCAAAAACAGTAGAAAATAAGACGCATAGTTGCTATTAAAGTTAAATAATAAGTCGTATGCACTCTATTGAATGGTTATGTTGCCGATGACCTTGGGGGACACCTAACCCTCCATACCACTCCAATTTCTTCATTTTGCATCGCCTTTTGTATCTTCATAATGGGTGAATGCAGTGACTTCAAATATGGTACAAACGTTGATTCTAGCTAGTCCCAGCCTACGGACGAAAAAACGTACCTGAAATGAGCAGAGTTACGTCGCATGACCAATTTTAAACTGTGGGGGCCCTATTCATATCTCAGAAATGGCTGAAGCTAGAGTTCTCAAATTTTGTACACAGGGAGACTATACCAAGTCTTGCCAAAGGGATGACAAATCACCCACAAAAGGGGAATGGTTGGGCTCATGTAATGCATTTTGCGTGCAAAACAATGCAGACTGCCAAAGAATAAGTGTCCACAGCAGAAAGTGTTCATCATACTGACACAAAATCTGATGTGTTAGTAGTACAACAGTTAATTTTCAACTGATACTGAGTGACAGCTGGGGCTCTTGTTAGCTCTGCAGGAACTACAGTGCCACGTCCCCCTCTTTCAAACGTCATAATGGAGCACTGATTGACATACTTAAGTCATATGACACACAGCACACCTAATGAAGACATCTTTCCATCTTACTGGAAACAACTTTCAGGAAGACCCTAGCACACATGGCTCAAATCCACTGAATCCAGGGTTACAAGTTTCCAGAGAACGAGACTCCCCGACTTTCCCTGACTTGTTTTATTGCTTAACACTATGGTAAACAGTTATTGTTTCACACTAATTAAATATTTGTCAATACATGTCAATATTTGTGGATATCTAACTGATATCAGTATTTTTGTCATTGGTATGATGAAACTCTCAATCAATCAATCAGTTTTATTGACAAAAGGGTAAATCAACCACTGACATCGTCATAAAAATAAACACAAATAAAGCTGCAATAAGCACACATACACTGTGTCTAAAAAACGACAATGACGTTCTACGCTATAACTTCAATGCACATCAACCGATTTTGATAATTTTTGGCAGAGATATTGCTGAATGAATATGCTATTAAAT
>Ga0209782_1001579_pt1 | contig 12040 bp, 5 predicted proteins | sample WorMetmaBAHAMAS1_FD_187390 | JGI IMG/M metagenome (GOLD analysis project Ga0209782, IMG submission 187390) | Marine gutless worms symbiont microbial communities from Max Planck institute for Marine Microbiology, Germany - Inanidrilus... | ecosystem: Host-associated > Annelida > Digestive system >... | reverse complement strand
TTGGCGACGGGGCTGGTTAGGGCTAGTTTTATGGTGAGTATTACGGTGTGTTTAGCGGGCTGACGTTGCATTGCCATCATGATGGCAGCCCACTGTGCAGATACCAGTATGATACATGCTTTGTATGTTAGCTGGCAGTGACACATGTTTTCCTAAATTTTGTATGACGCTGAGAATATGTTGCATTTTCCACTATTTTGCTACAAAATGTCAATTGCAGAGATAGCAAAGCCTGTGGAGGCAAAATGTCTTCTGATGGTGGCGTTAACTTGCCACTGCTGGTTATACAACCATGAGCAGACTCCGTGAGAACACCGAGAACACCAACTCCAAGATCATTGCGGACCGCAGTGATCTTGGAGTGTGTGTTCTCAGTCATTGTCTACTGGTTTGAAGACTACTGTGACTGTGTGGTCCTTTGTACAAGTGGCCCCAGCAACGTATAATCTGACTATGGTGGCAATGACAAAATTTAGTATCAAGAAGTGAATGATTGACTAAAGCAGGCAGTAGCACAATATGGCATTTTTGACTTACTGTAAAACTAAGCAATAGTCGGATAATGAATATTATTGATAGCTGCCGAGCTAACGACACAGGTGGTTGTGGGCAGTTACATAGTACTATAATGCTTACTGCTGTCGTGACTGAAATCTACCTGCGTTTTGTGTTGGCTGCATGTAAAGTTTAGTAAACATTTACAGGATTTCGTGTACACATTTACAAACTTAGACGATATGCACATCCCAATGCAGCAGTTGCCTAGGAGATGCATCTTCTTAGCACTGCTTTTAAGATTTTACTGAACAGTACAGTGCTTTTTATTTTAACGTTCAATCAGTGCACTGTAAATGCTTTAGTGACAATGTTGTTGGTAATGATTCTGGCCTGTCTGATATTGTTTGTTAGTTTGTTTTAATAACCCAGTACTGGTAGTTTTTAGAAATGTATTTAGTCAGGGAATAATACAACTGTTAGAAGAACTATAGTCTGCCTTGCCAGTAGAATTTTCTTACCAGTTTAAATAAATAAAAGTTTCAAGATGATGGTTGTAGGTATGTGACCAAGTTTCCCACCTGTGTACACTCACCATTTCAAGAAATTACTTCTGTGCCTGCAAGAGGAACAGTAAGTTTTTCTTAAGTACTATAATGTGCATATGGATGCATTTATGTTGTTACAATATAATCAAAATTTAAACTGAATTACATTACTGCATAATACAGCCTTTATTATTAGAACTGTAGCAAGCTTAGTTGTAATTTACAATTTTGGATAGTTATTTTTCAAAGTAATTAATGGAATGTAACTAAAATATTTAGTTAAAAAATTATTAGTCACAGTAATAACATTACTGCAGTGTAAGAGTAGTTAGTAGTTGATATTGCCCACTCTGCAAACTTGCCGGAAGGGCTATATATTTTGCTTCCGTTAGTTTCTTTCCTTTTTTAATGATGCTCGGAGAACAATTATCTCACGATCCACTTTACCGATTTTTGCAGTGTTTTCACCGAATGAAAGCGTTTTGGGTGTCGATGATCGATCTGGATATCTTTTACCGATATCTTAAGGGACGTTGCCATGGCAACCAATTTTGTGAAAAATGGCAAACTCCCCACTTTCGTTGCTTTGGCATTTAGATATGGAATGGGATATTGCTAGCTCAATGTGCGCATTAACAACGTAAATGATGCCCCTATATCGTGTAACAATTTAGTAGACTTTGGTCCAGTAACTCCAGAGTTGACGGAGCTCATTTGTGAACGTCTGGTACGACAAAGCCAAAAAACTGGCGTATTTAGTCGAATATCTCCAGATCTACGGGACCGATTTTCACAATCTTTTCACCATATAAAGCGCTTTGGGTGCAGATGATGGATATGTACCTTATTTTCCGATTTGTCAAGGGATGTTGCCATGGCAACCAAATAATGTTGGGTGAAACGAGAAAGTAATGAAGGCGGACTGATACCACGTGCATTCTTTGCACTAGCATTCGAAAATGAATTGGAATATCACTGTCTGTATATGCGCATTAACAGCAGCGATGATCAAGCTACATCTAATATAAATTTGGTGGGCTTCTGACCAGTACCTTTAGAGTTCAACTGTGTATAACAGGCGTCGATCAGCGATCGGGTAAGTATATCTACGTTCACCAGGTGGCAGCACAGTTATGTTTTGCTACTACCTGCTATTGGGCGACACTGCAGCGCCGAGCAGGCTATACGCTAGGCTTTGCCACGCATTTCTAGTTAGTCATTAATTACTTCAGCTAATTAACTAAACATAAGAATTATCGAGTACTTTTAGTTAATGGTTAAATTTTTCTTTTCAAAATATACTGGGTGGCCCAAAAATTGGCACAATTTTTTGTATGCCTTAACTTTATCAAATATTAACGGATTTTCAAAATTGTTTTATGTCAGAATCATAAATAAAATTTGCAATAATACTATCACTAAAGAGCCCACCATACCTGAAGTGTGTTGCTACACTACCTTGTGAGATGTCATTGAGTGAAGCAAACTGTTGCAGTGTTTCATTGACTACACCATTGGTCAGTGTTATCGCCGGCTAGAATATGTCATCCAGCAGCAAGGTGGACACATTAAACATTTGATGTAAAAACTGTAGGATGTGATAGTTACTTTGGACAATAACTGAGACACGTTTCATGTTGTTAATTTCTTAAAATGTGTAGTTACAGTCGTCTTTTTTAGCCCGCTTGGCAAACTTGCCGGAAGGCTATATATTTTGCTTGGGTTAATTTCTTCTTTTTTTCTTTATTTTTTTTACTATGAGCAAAGCTATCTCAGTATCTACTGGACCGATTTTCACGATATTTTCACCAAATGGAAGGTATTTGCATGAATTTTCTTGATCAGGTCCAGTTTTTCCGATTCCTCAAGGGATGTTGCCATGGCAACCAATTTTGTTTCGTACCGGACTTGTTCACTCGGAGCCGAAGTATCTCAGGATCCACTGGACGATGGTCAATCCAATCTTCTTTTTCAGATATCTTAACGGACGTTGCCATGGCAACCAATTAAAGTCGAAAAATTGGCATATTTTTGTGGACTAATCTACGTTGTTGCGCTGCCATTCAGAAAGGGATTGCAATATCGCAATTCTGTTTTCAAAAGATTACATAGAATGAATATCTCTACATCGTGTACAATTTTGGTGACATTCAGTCCAGAAACCTCACAGTTTATGCTGTTAACAATAGCGCCTTTTGTGGCGATACGGCCAAAATCAGCATATCACGCCAAATATCTCAGAATGTTCTGGACCTACCTTGACCTACTGTGCAGGTTTGGTAGGCGCATTAGTGGGGATGATTTTCTAAGTATTCGTTTGGCAGTCGTTTAAGGGACGTTGCTATGGCAACCAGTTAAATATGGGAGACGTTCACAAATGTCGCGTGGGATCACCTTTACTCTTTGCTTCAGCATTCGACAACGGATTGGCTGATCGTAAATCTGCTTTCAAATGATTCAATGGCAATAATCACACTACATCGTGTACAAATTTGTTCATCACGTTGGCATTTCAAAACGATTTAAGCAGAGTAATTGGCAATCATTTCTGTACACCTTGTAGAAATTTGGTGAGATTCGGTTTAGTGACCCCGGAGTTTAAGACAAAGAATTTGTACAGTCGGCGTCGAAAATTTTTCTGGGTGACTTCATGTACGTTCAGTAGGGGGCGGGGCTGCTAGGCAAGGCAGCGATCAGTTAGTAAGTGTGTGTCATTAGTATTCGCTAAGGTGCACCGAGCGAGCTATACGCTAGGCTTTGCCATGCATTTCTAGTTTTCAGTTTGCTTTTAAGACATTTGACATTTCACAAAGTAGTGTAGCGACACACTAGTGGTGTGTTTAGATTTTTAGTGATAGTATTATTACAAATTTTTTTCTGATTCTGACAGTGAAATAACTTAATAAATTGGTTAATATTTGATAAATCTAAGGCATACAAAAATTAGGCCAAATTTTTGGGCCTCCGTGTATGTGCATTGACACTGTATAACATAGTGATATCTGTTAATTATTTGAAGTTTCTAATAAATTAATCAATCATTGTAATTGTCAGAAGAGCAGTCATATAACCATTTGTCACTTAGATAGAATGATAATGTAATGGAAACTTTATTTAATGAACTTGACATTTCATTTATAAGCAAGTAAGCAGCATTTATAATTGTGTGATAAAATAATGTACACGTAGAACAATTAGTGTGGCATATTATTATTAATATACAGAAGGCAGTTTTGCTAACTGGTATCAGTTTGAATAAATCTGTTATTTTAGCAATCAGCTCTGTTAAGAAATCATATACATAGTCCATCTGGGCAGACGCAGCGATTCCAACAGTCAAAATCGGAACCTGCTGAAGCTGATACAGTCGTTCAGAATGAGCCCGTTAGACCAGCTCATACTGCACCCAAACAGACTTTTGTACGGATTCAGTCAGGTAATCTGTTTTTTTAGATTTTATTTCATTTGTTTACTTTAGTTTATTTTTTATAACTTGTTTCTTTTTGGATATGGGTGATGGTATGGTGTATACCTTTCTTAAGAGTCAGTTGGTTGGATTGAGAATTATGGTCCTGTGACCAATTTTGCCCATTTCTCTTTGCTTTCCCTTTTTTGCTTTGATGCTGTTTGACTGACAGGATAGGCGGAAACCCACTGCAGCTCTCCCCCAAATTTTGGGCCCAGCCGTACTAACTCAGAGATAACTCTAGCTAACCCATTATGGGACCTCTGGAGGCATGCTGTCAGCCCTAGATATAGTGGTGCAGCAACTCGACAGCCCTCACTGGCTAAGCAACCGTGATGATAATGATGATAATGAACCAACAAAGCAACAGCTATGCAGTGGTGAAACAAGAGTTATAGTAATTTGCAGTAGTTTGTTTTTGTTACTGGTTTTAGCTGAAGGGCCAATGTCTTGGCTGATAAAGAACAGCAGTGAAGTTGCCAAGAAAATGGACACGCGTCCTTCAACTTGTCCAGCAATTTGCTCATCAGGAACCACATCGACGCCTGCTCCAGAAGCCATATCACAGGATGATGCCATTGTGAGGTAAGGGTTTCTTTTTCCTGACATTCCTTATTCTTTCATATTTTAATATAATATTCTGCATATGCATACCACACTGTAGGCTATAGGGTAGTTACAAAAGTTAGTACTCATGCTAGTGGTAGCCATGGTATGGGTAGAATGATCAGTTGTATTTCTGCCCTTGAGCATGTGGGAGGGGGGTCGGTCTGTTTGTCTGTCCATCGTATAAATGGAAAACAGCTTCAGCTATCAATATCAAGTTTCGTCATCCGTAGTGGATGATATTCAAGGACTGATTAGTGAATTTATAACAGAGATCATGAAAACCATCACAGCTTAAATGTGTAGCTACATAACTTTGTGAAATATTTGGTACATTTTTGAACAGCAGTGTTCGATGACCTGGCTTGTTGTGCCACCTGTAAGACGGCACCTGTGTAAACATTTGTAACTGGCAACAAATGGAGCTGTTCCTGTTGCATGTAAATTATTTGATGTCTGTGAATGATTGATGATAGGTATGGTTATGATCTGTTGGGAAAGCCAACCCGATCTCCACTGACGAAAGCCTTTGACATTTTTCATCATCTCAGCCAGTGTACTGGATCAGAACAAGATCCAGGTGTCTGTGTTTCTTATAGAAAGTATGAATTATTATGTTTTGTTCGGATTTTCAAAATTGACCGATACCGGTATATAGCTATTTTTATTTGCATAGTGTGGTCTGTTATAAATCCACAGTTTCAGATAGCGGTATTTGTGGATTATTTTGTTACATCATTGCTGCTAAGGAACATGAAGAGTAGGACTCGTATTGGGCTATGATAAATTAATCGTGTATTGTTTGTTCGTTGTTATTATTATTATTATTATTATTATTATTATTATTATTATTATTATAAATGTATAGATTTAAGTGACACTGTCACGCAAGCGTTGCAGGGTCACTGTACACATAACAAATAAAAGTAAAGAATCTACAATAAGGAACACAGAGCCAATGTTATCAGTTAGCAAAAGACACATGTTATGTGTTCATTGGCAGGTTAATTGTGTAATGTGTACCTTACGTTAAATTTTGTAACATTTTGTAGTTTTGTTGACAGTGTATATCATATTTTGAGCATTTTACTTTTTGTAATGTTTTCACAATGTTACATCTCTGGGTAACTTAACACATCACAAAACTGAGAAGGTTTTTCGTAGCATACATAAAACATTCTATGAAAGTATAGCAGATGGACAAAAAGGCGATGTTTGAAAACTTTTAATTGCTTAATGAAATCTCTACCTGGTGTTACACTGGTACCTTTAGTGCTTTGATACTGCTGGTTGGATGTTAGGAAGAGCATGTGGCTGGTAAATAATTGATTGTTGAGGTGCTGGCATAATTATCTGCCTGGAGCAAAGTGCAAATGATTTCCATATGGTCTGCCACCCCGTTACTCTTGCTTCATTGAAATCAAAACGGTTTACCCATCTGATGCTGGCTTATTCAGGTTGTCCTGAAAAGAGGCCATTAAACAGGTGTCTATTTGTTAAGAAGTTACGTTGATGTGTATAGTGGACTTTATTTTATGTAGATTTGATCCTGGAATGCCTCGGAATGAACTGGAGACTCCACTTAAAGCATATGTGCAGATCACAGCGTCTGTCAGAGTTGCTGATGCTTCAGTTTCCACAACGGCCACAACGTGCATGGACTGCCGGCCAAGATGAGGTATTTGAGACTATGGCACAGTGTAATTTTTACACCTGGAATCAATAAGCCAATAGGCATTGTTACAGAGGCAATGGGAGGCCTGACTGTTCAAGTTATCGATAAAAACATGGATTAATTATGGGCATTTGCCCATCGGACAACTTGATGTTATCACCCAGGATATCAGTGTCTTTGTTGTATGAGTACTGTTAACAAAATTTAAGTTGTCGACGGACTGGAAGTGGCCGTTTCTTCAAGGATCAGTTGGTGTGTGATTGTCCATGGTGGGCATTAATACTTTGAGTTTACTTGTGTGCTTTCACACTGTTGGTTTGGCAAGAGGAAGGCCATCCAGCCTGTAGAAAACTTGTGTTCTTTTAGGCTGCCTATTTCAACCTGGTTTAATTCCAGTTAAATGAATGTGCATTGATAGGGTGGTTGCAAGGTGAGGTACAATCCGGTGATTAATGACGAAGTGCGACGTCATGCTTGTGCACATGCGAGATTTCGTGACAACATTCTACCTGTGCAGCAGATCAAGCTCACGATTGACGACTCACAAGTGTCACCTACAGGTGAGCTGCACACTACAGTCATCAACACTCGACAGTTATTACGGTTATTAATAGGCCGCGTCTAGAGAGCGAAAGCAGCATATAGCCATCGAACATTTCCTCCAACCATCTGTTTAGTCAATTTGTGTGTCTGTCTGTCTGTCTGTCTCTCTCTCTCTCCCGTGCATTGTGGCAAAACAGCCGATCAGATATCGATGCGGTTTGGGATGGTAGGTTGTATTGGTCCAGGGATGAGGCAGGTTGGGGAATCAGTCAACGGGAGGGGTAATTTTGGGGGTGAATGTGGGGCGCCCCATTGTAACCAGTGGGGAGTTTGATGCAGCCTGTTCTCAAATTACTTTGGGCATTCTTGTTAACAACAGTTTTCGTGCAGTTTTATCAACTGTAACAGTTGAAGTAGCTTTCATCAGATATTGTTAGTATATTGTTAGTACAATCTGCAAAATTATCAAATTGAACAACAGACAGCCAGCTGCAGTGAATGCATATAACTATGTCAATTCAGGTCTGGCATTCGCTCTTGGCAACATGTATCGTGACAAGTTTGTTATATCAAAACCAGAAGTCACTTCAATTTTGCTGGCTGCTTTCTACCTGCAGTTTGCTGAGCTCAAGGATGCGTGAGTAATATCGTCGCTCACCGACGTTTCTTTCCCAAACTTAATGTTATTGAGTTATCTAGAGTTTGTCAGTCACTTTGCCGCCAGTATTGAATTTATTGCATGCCTGCATTGCACCTGTCTTGTGCTTTGTATTGTATTTAGGGCATTTTTAAGTGCTGACATATTTTGGCCTTTGCTGTCTTTCTAGAACATTTGCAGTCATCTCAGCTTAATGTTTATCTATTTATGTCATTTGTTATGTTCTGAAAATGAGTGATTGATTGCTTGATTGATTAATCAATTGATTACTTCATTATGTGACTAGTGGTTACTTGGCATTTGAAGTGAGTCAGAGGTGCCAATGTGCAGATGTCACAGTACGTAAACGGCAGTAAAAAATTTAGTCTTGATAATGGCAATAATCTGCATTTTAGTAGCTCTGTGACACACAGCAGGGAAGGCATGTGGTGCCTGTTCATTTGGTGCACACTATATCTACCCGTGGAGAATGTCCAAGCTGAGTTGATCTAGATAGCTGATACAGTTGCTTTTACTCCACACTGTGTAGATTTAAAGCTTTCAGCACTGTTGTTTAGCTTTCAGAAAGAATATCCATCACATGAAAACCCTACTTTTAGTCCATTTCTTCTAGGATCTTCGGAAACCCAGCGTACCCATGATAGTATGGAGACATAGCCCTTTTTAACAAAATCCGAGTGTGAATGTGTGCATGCATTTTATTTGGTATATATTTTTAGACTGCCTGTTTATTGCATTATTTTAATTTAGTAATCAGTTTCTGCCTTATAAGCTATTATTATTTTTATATTACTATTGTTATTTTTTTACTAAAAATTTAACATCTTTCAAATAAAAAATATTTGTCATTAAGCCTGCAGTTTAAAAGTTAACATACTGTAATCTAATGATGATTGTTATTATGCTGTATTTACAGGTGCTTGAAACTCATGATGGAGACTGTGTCAGTATCAACAGTTTGCCACTATCACAATGCCGCACTCAAAGTACTTATTGTCAGAGTTGTTTATGTTTTATTGTGTAATAATATTTGTTAACATGTTGACAGTCGACACATTTTCTACTTGAAACTGCAGTTGTACGAGTCACTGGCATTGTTCAAAAATTGTTGCATTAAGCAAAATCGTTTCTCATTTGTTGCTGTTTAATGTGTATTTAAAGAGGACATACAAATTTTTGGTGTGTTCTTTAAGTGAGTCCTTTAAGACTAAACATACCTACGTGTTTGTTTGTGTATTTTTCTTATGGCTACTGTTAGATATAATTTATTATTGGTGTTCAGTAGTGACCTTAGGTCTAGTTGGAACAATTGTCGAGTTATAAGCCATTACAAACAGCCTGTCTTTGCCTCAAGAACATCCATACAGGTGTTTTTGCTATATGACATGGCTAATAATCTGTGTCAGTTTAGCACGTGTAAGTTAATAGTGATACTAATGCACAGACCATGTGTTAGTGCAAGGAGGCTGAGCTGAAGAGAACATGTCAAGACTGGCTGGAAATGAAACTTGTATCGGATGTAAGGACAGTATCTTGTTGCTTCTGCTATTCTTGTTCTACGTGTGCAGTTGCGTTTTGTCAACTGTATTAATAAACGGAAGAAGAAGAAGAAGTTCAAGTATCTGCTGCTTGCTTCGAGTGGTCGTGTTTTAATACACACAAACACACTCCAGTTCAGTGGTTACTTTTCTGATAAGCTTGGATACCTGTTATAGCCTGTTGCTTCCCTGAATGTTGAAGGGTAATTGGCAGAAAATTGTTCTGTGTCCTATCCTCGTCCTGGTGTGAACAGTGCGAATTGTTGACTGAATATTGTTTTTTTTCATTCGCTGACTGACTACTATGAGAAGCGACATCGGTAATTCTTACATCAGCTTTATATCGACTCTGAATGGAGATGTACAATCACTTTACAACTATTATATTGGCCAGCCAGTGTTCAAGTCAACTAGCAAACTTTTACTGCCCACATGCCCTAGCTAATGGCAACTATTGCATTTGAATTAGGATGAAGATGCTAAAGTTCTCATCAACAGTGTTATCTCTGCTGTGTATATTTGAGTAATAAGTATGTAATTTTTAGGTGCCACATCTCGCACTATCTCATCAATAGATGGGTTTCTTGTTTTATCTGCTGTGAAGAAATGAGTGAGTACTTAAGCTGTGTGATGTAAACTGTGAAATATTGAGTCCTAGAGAATACTAGTCAGCTGATGATAAACATTTGAGAACAATAGTTTATAGTTAAGTTACAAGTATATGATGCATTTTGATTCATGTTCGTTTCTTTGTATGCTGTCAGCTTTCACAAACACTGCACTTGAGAGACTTGTCTTTGGAGGCGCTGCTGTCCACAGTGACGTCATTCCGGTAAATAAATATCTTTACTCAGATGCACATTTGAACATATCTCATACAGTCTGCCTATTTGTATTGTAACTGTGTACTGGTGTATGCGTTTGTCACATTTTTAATAAATACAATACAATACAATACAATACAATGTATCATTTAATGTCTATATTTTTGGGTGAACATGGGTGTTGTTATTGCCCATTGATTTTGCTTTTTTTTATTTCGTACCTGTGAAGTATGCATGCTATGATTCTGAGTTCTTTCCAACAGCTTCTTAGTATGTATTTCTTGGATGCTCCCTCTATGCAGTTTCATCTATTTTTGTCGTAATATAATGTTTGATCCGTCATCAGCAGGGTGTATCGACTAATCACCAGAGGACAATTCACTGGGCGACATTTCACCAGCTGCTAATCACCAGGTTTATTCAGCAAGGGCGAGAGACTGGATTTGATGTCATTTTCTTGGTTGTTTCACTTTGCAGCAGACTTCTGTAACAAGCTAACATCTTGACAAAGCAGAGAATATTGCTGACAATTTGATGTCACATATGCCAACACAGAACAACATATTGTATGTGGAAATTGTCCAGTAGTTAACTACCATCAAGACCTACTAAGACGTATTGCTGTGGAGGATTAACATCGATAATATGGTATCTCACGGTACAGCAGCAAGTGCTGTAGATAGACTATTTAGTAGCCAGTAGATTTACCAAGTTGTTCACACACACATTCCTCTGTCATCAAACAGTATAAATTGATACCAGTCACAAGGAGGTGATGACGTTGTGTGGGTGGGAAGGTAACTGTAGGTCCGGCATTGCGCTGGTCATGTGTCACAGACTTACTGTGGATTATCCACGGCTGGGTTGAGTTGCGTAGTAAGAGATATGAGCACCCTGCCCACCCCGCAAGGGACTTGGTCAACTTGCATCACCTTTCACCACATTCTGTATCCAAGGTTTCGACTACATTGCATATAGTCCGCATATGATGATGATGATGATGATGATGAAACATAGATTTGTATAGCGCATCATCATAAAATCTATAATGCACTAAACATTGGTTGGGTGACTGACACAGTTGACTAAACGCACCTCGAGTTAGAATACAGAATGCTGCGCAGTTTTCTGAGTATCGTAGTTAGAGTTCTTTGTTTTTGACAGGAATCATAATAAGGCAGTGATGACGAGGCTGCTGCTAATGACAGTAATGAATACAAGTTTATGTTGACTTTTGTACCTGAGGCTGCAGCTTATACAGTTGCCATGTTGGTGCTACCCCTGGTCAGTCACTCACATGCCACAGGTGGAGATCTGCCCCCTGGCGAGTCAGTTCAAGTATACACAAGATGGGATGGATGGACAGACAGATGGACATTCTATAGACACAGCACAGGGTGACCACTTTTCTGGAAAACCTGGAGATATCAGGGAATTTGGCAGTTATTAGGGAAATGTCGAGAAATTGGCCTTTTGTAAGGGGAATATGAGGGGCAAAATCTTGTCAGTGAAATCTGTTTTTAAAGAACAAAACATGTATTCACCAGTGTTAGTTGGTAGAATATTAGCAGTGGACAAAAATACAGAATGATATCAAATTTATGGCTGCATCAGATTTTCTGGAGTTTTGTGTTTTTAAGTGTGCTGTCATGGATCGGGGTTGGGGGTGGGTAAGTGTGGCATGGGG
>Ga0209782_1001578_pt1 | contig 12041 bp, 9 predicted proteins | sample WorMetmaBAHAMAS1_FD_187390 | JGI IMG/M metagenome (GOLD analysis project Ga0209782, IMG submission 187390) | Marine gutless worms symbiont microbial communities from Max Planck institute for Marine Microbiology, Germany - Inanidrilus... | ecosystem: Host-associated > Annelida > Digestive system >... | reverse complement strand
AAGGACATTGACGAACTGCGTGCACATATCCTGACAGCTTGGGACAAAATGGATCAGCGCATTATTGATAAAGCAGTCAGACAGTGGCGCACACGTCTTAGTGCATGCATAAAAGCTAAAGGCAGACACTTTAAACATACATTACGTCAGTAATGTGTTTTGCTAACGGAACAATATTGATTACTAGACATGTGCTAAATTTTATCACTTTGAGTCTGTTTCTTCAAAAGCTATACAATAAAAACCAAGGGTTCCCGTAATTATGAATCACCGTGTACATGCTAGTACTACTCCTCTTACATAGTTGTGACTTGTTTTCATATCTCGTCCAGTTTCCGATACACGTGGGAAATCTAATGCTCATTTAGCAGTCAATAATGCATTCCAGTGCGAACAAGCAACAGTGATGTCATAGGGCAGGTTTCCCGGAAACTGAAACCAGTTTTACTGCGGATCCGAAACTGAATTCACTTACTCAAATATTTTCTTAATGGTAGTAGTGTTGGACACATCAGTGAAGATGCTCTACATCGATTCTGGTTAGTACTGAGATGGGTGACTAGACAGACATATGGCCAGCTTGTAGCTGCTGCTGGTTGTCGCCATCAACTCCGATCATATAACAGCTTCAAATATAATATGCCATTATCGGCACAAACTCACGCATCAGTGATCAGGCATGATCACAGCTACCGGACCATGACTCTGGAACAGTCTGCCAGTAGACATTCACCAGCCTATAATATCAGTGTTACTATCTGTCGGTACTTTGACAGAGTTAGTTGGGCACCAATAGAAGTCTTGCACCAGCAGTCTTGTAGTTGTCAGAATGGCACATGCTATTAATGTTTATAGTGATGTTGTGGTATCACTTGAATGCAAAACGTACAAGATGCTATTCTGTGCAGAACATTCTGACTGCAGTGATATTTGAAATATTTAAATGTGTCTGTACGCGTACTTACACGTGTGTCTGCACTCAGCACTGTACCTGTAACTGTTAGTGAAGACGAATGTGCACCAGTTAAACCACTACATTGTCAGTTGTATATTTGCCGATGACAGGAAATACCGTGTCTCACCTTGGTCACACCGTGTTTCCTCCGGGCTCGTTTGGTTGCCGGGATGTCGGTGGTTACCTGTATATACGTCAGTCATATCAATGTCTGCAGCAGCTCACGCTGCCCGAGCCGCCGTTTCTGTTCGCTGTCTTGCTGCAGAAGTGGGAAATACCGTGGGCTCGGGCTTTCCCACTCCGCTTGATGCTGCGACTTGGTGCAGAATTTCGATGTACGTTGATCTGCCTTTATCGTTTCTGTCCTTGCGTTATCATATGTGTTTTAGTATATTGTTTAATTTCTTTATGTGAGGACAAGACTTGGCTCGGTTAAGTCAGTGGACTATCATTTATGCAGCAGATTTCTATCCAGATAATCCAATGCTCCTTTTCACTAACACAAGTGTCGTCAGAAAGGGATTTTCACTAAAAGTTGCTATATTTTTGAAGAAAAATTACACTTTATTTGTCCAAGCCCTGTGATATAAGCCCATACACAACGTTACAAGACATTTTAAAAATATTTCATATTGAAATAGTAGTTGGTAATATGTTCTTTTTTTGAGTTGCGCGAAATTTTGGAAGTTTTCACTTTCCAATGACGCTATAATTATGAACTTAAAATCATTGAGTCTACAATTACTCTTGAAAACCTCTTAGACTTGAATGTTCTAAATGTATTGAAAACTAGGTGTTTTGGAGGTGTGTCAAGTCAGTGTCACATGTCATGATGCTGCTTGCAATGTGCCAGATTACCCGTGTCCGCTGGTGAGTGTGCGGAACAGAAAGCCGGTTTACGGCGAGATCGGTCACACAATAATGAACCTTCTCGCGGACTTTCACAACTTCCAGTACACTCTGCCACAGATCAACGGCCTACAGATTCACATGGAGGACAAAGAGACGTCTGTCCAGCTGCCGAGAGCTCGATACAATGCCGTATGTATCTGCATGTGGTGTCTTCAGTGCCTCAGTTTCCTTTCGGTCCTTTGGATTGTTGATCAGATCATAAGAAGTGCTGCGACTAATTAATGCATCGGCCCAGCTGGCCGCCACCAGCCCTATACTACCCCACAACTAACCCTATATCCCTACCCTAACACTACTGACCCTAAATGACCCCTAACCCCACTCTTTTTGCTCATGAACTATGCTTTCACAACTGTAGATAATGGTGTAGCAAATGGCTGTAAGGAAGTAATTTTTTATGCCTGCTTCACCATTAGACGTTAATTAGTCACACTTATAAGAAAAACATTAGGCACATTAAAAAAACTATGTCGATTATCCCGGAGGTTCTCTTGTTGAAGGAAGAAGGTGGAGGATGTGAAAGGACAAGGAAAGTGACTAGCCTGTTTTCACCTGGAGGTAGTTCTGAATATTTATTTCCATAGTTGGCCACCGCATAACTTGTTTAGATATGTATGTTTTCAGTTTATCGACTCCTTACTAACTATCTCGATATCTTGCCATGCATGCATTTGTGCAGAACTGCTGTATACAGGTTTTGTGCCATTTTTATCATCGATTGTTGACTGCAACCACAGTTGTTTTTTATGATCTTTCCAGCTGGTCAGTGATATTCCTCACTAGAAGCATTTTTCAAGATTTGTGGACTGATTTTCACAAAATTTAAGAGGGAAGGTACTGAGCAATTCGTTTTATTTTCACAGTGTGTGCCAATCTTGGCCACAGCTGATATTCAAGATAGTGGTGCTGGTGTATGGCACAGCACTGTGCTACCTAGCCGACCTGTGTGTACCAGCTGCACCAGTGTCAGTCACACCTTGCAGTGTCTTGCCTGGTGCTCTCCTGGTGCCCTGGACCAGCGCATCTACTGGCCGTTCAGCTTTGCTGTGTATGGCCCAGAACGTGGAACCGATTATCTTCAGCTTTTGGACTACCAGAACTGTTGTTATCCTCATTCAAGCACAAGACCAACCTCTTCCAACTCTAGTCTGCTGGTTGCAGCTGTGTCTGTCGTATAGCATCGTTTGGTGCTGTCGTGAATGTTTTTCGAGTTCGGTGCCAACTACAAATGTCCCAGCTCATTTGTAGGGAGTTTGGGCAGACAGAATGTGTGAGTTTTTCTTTAGCAGTTGTGTGTATGTGTGCACGTTTTAGCTGATGAAAGTGTTAGACAGCAGCGACGATCACGTCGTGGCGTTCGGCGGCAGCTTCAGCATGGCGGCCGACTCGCATCTTGTCTGCATTCAGAACGACGACGGCCAGTATCAGACGCAGGCCATCAACATTCAGAACAGACCCCGGCGAGGTACGTTCACTGCCGAGTGCTAAACTGACGACCCTGAGCAAAATAGCAGCACAGACGCAGTGTTTCTGACTTTTATGTTACATGTGCAATAGTAGTGTCTTTGGAATTCAACTGTTAAGTTACATTGACAGATTTTCAAGTTTCAGTTTAACAGTGAGGGTAATAGATCAGAGAGTCATTGTAAAGGCATCAGTTTTTTTTTCCTCACCGTGTGACGGCAGATCTAGAAAGGATGAGACCACCGGACATTTTTTTGCCTGGATGCAATTGTTGCTTTCCGTTTCTTCAGGGAGCACATCTGGCCCGTAAAAACCGTGCCACGTACCACAGAGTTGTGTTCTAGGAGAGGAGAAGGAAGATGGGTTGGCTAATTAAGGTTCATATCGAATTACAGACATGAAAACCGCTGCTGTAACTGAACCAACTGGTAAAAATTTTCAGAGTTTTTTCACTAAAACAACTTTGCAGTGAATTTGTCGTAAAATGATCACTAAACCCCCCTCCACATGTCATACTCGTTGCGACACTGTGCTGTGAAATTTTGATCTTGAAAAAATAGTAACAATGTGAAACTTATCGTGATTAACTACAACGAATTACTATCGTTAATACTATTTACATTTGCTGCTGAGCTATCGATGAACATGATTGACCTTTGGCAGATTTACAGAAAAAGTAGAAGGTTCCAGTTTTTGCCTGACAGTATATGGTGTTATGTTACATTAAGCAGTTGACTGTGTGTGTGGCTGCACAGTGACCGGAGCATGTTTTGTCGTGTTGAACGGCGCTCTGAAGACGGCGTCTGGACTGCGTGCCAAGTCCAGTATCATCGAGGACGGCCTGATGGTGCAGGTGACCGCCGAGTCACTGGCCGAGTTGAAGCAGTCGCTACGCGACATGAAGGACTACGTCATCAATTGTGGCAGTGTGACGTCTCCGCAGCCGGATGAAGTGGTCAGAATTGAGTGGGTCGACAACGAACGCAACGTCAATGCCGGGTGATTAATTGCTGCAGTGAGATTTGTCTCACTCTCTGGTTGTACTTTCGATAAGTTTCTTATGTGAGTGATGTTGCATGAACCTGCTGTGGTTCTGGTAGAGAAAGTTTCCAGTACCAGTTTCAACTAAAACAAGATGTTGTGGTAGCAGTTTACAGGGTTTTTAGCGCGAGATGTAATATATACATCTCGCGCTTATGCTACGATGTGTCAGTGTCCGTCTGTCTGTCTGTGACGGAAGTGCATTGGCACATTATAGCTAATTTAGGTTTCAAATTCCGATCCAACTTTACCGTGCATTGTGGTTGCGTGGAGGGGTCATCTCAACAACAACATCTCGCGCTATGCTAGCCACTGCTAGGCCCTCTTGTAATGGCAATGTGAATTGTACTGGCATCGGTTCTGTTTAGGCTCCTGGTCTGTAAGAATAGGTCCTGCTCTGATTCCAGGCAGAAATCAAAAGAGGCAACCAACCTATGTTTTTGTTTGTGGTATTTATGTGGTTTTTTGTGGTTTCTTTTGTTATCCTTAGTTTCTTCAGTACTGTGACGGGATTTATTGAGAAGAATGTCACCTAAATATGACTTATTTTGTATGTAATTGGAAGTAAAACTTCAACTCAGTACTCAAGTGTTTGATGCTGTTCTGGACTTATTAGGTTGTTCGGAGCTCTGATGCATCTTCTGGTGCCAAGTGATGATGCTAATAACAGTGACGCTGTGCATGATTGTGACAGAGTGAAGTCGGTGGTTGACGGCCAGTCACTAGATGGCATTGACAGTCTGCGGATCCACACCGCGACCGACTATATCAGCAAAGAACATGTGATACGCTGGACCGAACTGTTCTTTGTCAGCTATGGCTGCGGCTCAGACGTTGACTCACAGCCGGCCGACCCGGCTGAACTCAGTCGACTGGCCGAACATCTAGCACAAGCCTTCTGCCTTGCCGTCACTCCGTACCTCGAGCCGCTTGCAGCGTCTGAGATGCTGCCCGTGAAGATCGGTCTGCGTGTCACTGTCGGCTCTGACCAGGCTAGTATTCCACTAGTTTCATCATCGTTGCATCAGGGCTGGCTAGGCTGTTGGCAGTCTTGCAACGTGCCTCCAGCCAGCGCTGAGGCCTAGGCCTGGCCCAATGCACATAGTATTCCGCTAGAAAATGCATAACAAAGTATAGCATGCGCCCAGTCGGCGATGTCGACTTTGTGATATTGTATAAGGACACAAAATACACATGATGCATAATTTTGCTTATTCGGTACACAAATTATCCTAGTAAACTCCAAGATCACTTAACCAAAGCTCACCAAGTTTCTGTCGAGTGTCGAGGAGTCATGTCGCCTATCAATGTTGTGATCCTCCAATCTGTTGCGGTATGTTGCCAGTGCAATGAATGAAGGTGCAGTATGCCAGTTTTTGCCAATTCGCCCCAAATATTCACCCCCCATAGCAAGCAATGTCCTTTGAGCATTCATAAAAATAATGTCTGTGTGCTCATCCCCATCGACATTGCTATTGATCCTCAAAAATTTTTTTTAAGATTGGACAAGTACATTTGAGATAATTGATCTAATTTAAAAGTAGAATATACAGACCGCATGGCAGGCAGGCTGGGTGCCGGGCTAAATAGTGTCTGTCTGATTGTGACCTTTGACGTTCTGTACCTCTAGTCACTTGTAGCTGTTGAGATTTAACCTGTGAAGATTGCTGTTTATGTCATTATCCACTACAAACAGGTAAATTCTGGGAATGGATTGGTTTTGGGTGGCGAAGAGGATTTGGTGTTACCACTGTAAAGTCCACTGTGGTTTCCTATTGATTCCTGTTTCTGTTTCCTGTTGGTAAATAACACTCGTCATGCATCGTTTGGCCATATTTTTCAGACACAGTAGAACACGTTGCGTGATATTTGTTGATTTTTTAAATAAACAGAAATAAGCATTGAGGTAATTAAAACCCTGCTGTAAACTGTGTAAGCAGACCATCGAATGACAGATAGCACAAGTTGTAATGCAGCACAGTAACCAAGGATAATAACTCTGGTGCTTTCGCAGCCATAAGCTGTAGTTTCTACCACTGGCTATCACTCAGTCCCTACGTGACTTCTGCCAGTGCAGCTAAAAATTTATATGACAGCGCACAGCTTCAGATGTCCAAGATGGCTTACTGCAGTGGCTTCGGCATCTGTGCATAGTCATAAGAATGAATGCTGGTTGATGTGGGTCGGGTCGAGTGATAAAGAGGTCATGATGCTGGTTGATTTAGGTCGGTTACGAGGTCGGCTGCGGTGGATCGAGACTTCCCGACTACTGCATGAACGAGTTGGACGAGAAACTGATTCCAGTGATGAATACGGCCGTGACGCCGCCAAGCAGCGGCCAGCCGGTCGTCATAGAACTCATTTTCTACATCCTCCGTCAGTCACCTTCACCCACGTCATAGATATGAGCTCTACTTTTAGTAGACCGTCGCCAACTCATTGCCGAACTGTTTCTCACCAACACTTCTGACCTGCACTTACAGTTACTTTATCTCTTTACTGGAGTATAGCTCATCTGAGGATGGTAAATTGATATCGGCTTTGAGATGAGTAATAATAATAAATGAAGATGGTGGAAATGGATGATACCTGCCTACAGGCAGACTCACAGTCCAAGTTGGTGTCCTTGGTTTGAGGGATGTCTGCCACATGCAACGGAGTCTGCATTCATTAGATAATAGAAAAACTCTTGCAGTGGCCATGGTCGTAATTATAGCATCTCAAACATTGATAGTATTATTATTATCGACGTTGTTGTTAGGCCGCATCGCTCTGTACGATCTAGCTGTTCGACATGTTGGATAAGCTCATTAATATGCATTGCAGTAAGGTACATATACGCATCTTTTGAACTTGGCATTTGAGAGGCAGCGTGTTGCATAGTTACCATATAGTGTGTGAAAAGCATTGAAAGTTTACACCATGTACTTTAATGGGTTAAACTAATAGGAAGTCATACTTTGTGAGTGAAACGCAAGCATCCGCTTGTTGCTCCGGTATCCAGAAGTGCTCAAAATCATGTTTGGGTACCTTTTGACTTCGTTCTTTGACGGGTGAGGAAGTGTGTAGTTGTCATGCTAAGCTAATAAGCCTACTAGTATTTGGAGATTGTATCTTGTCAATGGAACAGAATCACTTGCATGGCACTGCAGTAAACGGGAGTGCCTGTTTTTTGGCACACACTGATTTCAGATATCCCAGAAACGATGCAACGCGTGCGTTAGCTGAATATAGAATGCTACAGTTACTGGAAGTTCGTGGGTAAACTAAGAACCGACTGAGATGCCGTTTGGTGGGCCCACTCGTTTAGATGAGAGCTGAATATGCTAAATACATCACACTAGATTAATAGCATTACTGTTTTGTACTTCTTGCCAAAGCCGTACGTTTTCCCATCCAACATTCCAGCGATGCGGCCTCTTCTCAAATTACTTTTGAATTTCTTGTTATTATTTTATCTCCGGCACAACACTTTGCTGTTAGTAGTTAAGCAGTAAAAAAATAGAAAAAAATGTTATGTATAATCAGTGCTTCATATAACTTGATGCAAATTATCCGAGGTTAATCTATTGTGTAATTTTTAATTTTTGAGTTGGTTTTTGTGAACCATCACATCACTTCATTGAGATGAAACTGGCAACCTTGTTTTCTAATGTATAACACCATTTTATCTAAAGACGTAACATTTGAATTTGAACATGAATGAATCAGTGAGTAACAGAGTTTGTCTGTACTCCTAATGTTGTTAATTTTATTTAACCAGCTCTTTTTCCACAGAAGTCCGTGTACTTTGGTAGGCCAGCAGACAGTTGTTGATGAGGTGACTGATGAATGAAGATGATGATTCTCGGCTTATGTCCATGGAAAGGGATGCCATTTTGAAGATTTGTTGTAATAATGGATGCAGTATGTTCTCTTAACATTTACATGTTGAATGGCTGAACATTTCATGATTTGTTGCAACATTTTGTTACACTATTGCAGCGGTCCAAGTGTTTAATGCACATAACCTAAGCTGGTACTCTTTTTTGTCAAAATTTTCCAATATACATGTAAACATTAAGGAGTGTTTTTAGATTCTGTGTACAAAAAATTATTGATATTGAACAACATTTGTTGCAGTTATTTACAAAAATAACGGGGGTCCGTTTTTAGGAACCACAGTGTAAAACCACTCAAGGTGTGCAGTTTGGTGACTAATATGTGTACATGTATCTGAAAGGCTAGTTTACTGTGAATATTCAGGTATATTGCATCATATTCTGACACATAAAGTTTATTTTCTATGAATCTAATATGTCTGAATATGACTGTGATTTATGAATGTTATTGGTAGGAGTTGATGGCTTTCACTAGTGTAACTTTAGTCACACTAACTAATATTTTAACTGTGTGCTTGCCATGTTGTTTTGCAATACTGTGGACATGTAACCACATTGTTCCCATTTAATTTATTGAAGTTGTAGCATAAATTAAAGTTTACTGTTTGCTGTGATATAACAGTTCTGGGACTGATTTAGTTGGACTAGTTTAGTTTGCTTTGCTTTATTGAATAAAGCATACAGTTATAAGAAATGCTGATATAAAATTTAGATTAAAAAGGAAAGAAACAACTTGAGCTTAGTCTGTAACCCCATCAAACTATTGAAAATTTATATATGTTGTTGTGTGTCAGAAATGATGTTTGATTTTTCGAGGAATAGCTACATTGTAAAGGCATGATGTGACCCGTTTATATTAAAAGTACTGTTAACCCATTAACCAACCAACAAGAAGTAGCTATTAATAGTTCTTGAATCAGTGTTGCATTGCAGTCATAGTAGGAGCACTACGAAGCTTTCATTGGCTGACGAGGCCATTTTACTAATGTGGTTTTGGTTTGTAATCATTCAGTGACAGAGCTGTTTTGTCAAGGAAAACGTAAAATTTTCATTCGCATCTAAACAAGTTTTTTCTTCTGAAATAGACAACATCGAAGAATTTTACTGATTTAATTTGGATGATGAGATATGAAAACAGTAGTCAGAATTTGGATAGAGGGACAGATCGGGACCCCAATAAAGCCATCGTAGAGATTAATATGTCAGGCATGTTTCGGCAGCCGTGTTTGTGATTGCTCACATGTTATTAGCGTTTTAGTGCTGGAACTTTGCTGTATATTTAACTCACCATGATGACCAGTTTCAGCTCTGAAGCTCCAGTCATCACCAGTTGGCAAATCATTAGCATTATTATTGCAAATATGAACGATGAGTTGATGGTTCTATGTGTTTATGTTGCACATTGACACCTTGTGTTTGCTGGGAGATTGTTAACTTTTGTGAAGCAGCAGATTACATGGTGTTTGGAATTCACATTATTTGGACTTTTTTACAGCTTATCTAATAAAAGTTCTGCTCCAGTTTCTGTGAAATTTTCGGAGAGAATTTTGTGTTCGGGTTTAACAATTAGATTCTAAGTGGTCCCAAACTTTGGGATTCTGTGCATGGAATTCAGGGTGCTTTGAAAAGTGCTAATGCCACTGGCCAGTTACGGATGATGACTTTTGGTGTTAATTTAGACAACTAATGGTGTCTGGTGGAACCTACATACATTTTTGATGAACTGCCAGCTGCAAAGCGAAAACTGTGCATCTCAGTGAAGTTCTAAGTGAAATGAGTTTGAATAATATAAGTACAGTAAAGCATTGTAAAAATGGTGCAAAAGTGCTACAGTGGCCATATCTAACACTGGCCTTTATTCTCCGCCCCTTACTTGAATTTTCCTGCCTAGAGTTGAGATGAAAACTGTTGACATTATGCAAGCAATATTGGTGTCATTTTGTAGCCCTTCCGGGGATGTCATGACCTTCAAACAACCTTGGATGACAAGGTTGTGTGAAATTTTATATTTTTTCACATTTTTAATTGAGTGTTTCTGCTAGCTAGAAATGTTGATTACATTCAGATGAATCTGCATTATGTGAAAGAGATGCCTTGCTTCAACAAAATAGTGGGACTTTTGTCAGTAACCTTGTCACAAATTTGGGAATTTTCGTTTCTTTGTTATACACGACCTCCATTGTCAGCAGTGTCACCTTTGAAGAATTTGGATGACACCACGTGTCAAATTTCATTTACAGCTGATGACAGTTTGTCAATACTGCAGATGGGATGCCTTTTGTGCCAAACGTCAGTGGCTTCATGTCAGACTGTAGTTTTGTGCACAGATAATACAATTGTGGACATATGTAAATATTTCAATTCACATATTAAAAAGTTAATAATTTCTTCAAAAATCCAGGATTTTATTATTTCACAGTGATGTGACCTCTCTGAGCGCCTTCTAGTGTTGTTTTTAGGTCATGTCTATGTATATATATATATATATATGTGTACATATATCTATGTATACAGGAAGTACATTACAGTATATGTACAGCCACATTACGTGCATGCGCACATATAGAATTATGTAAACTGAAGACAGTCTTGTCATTCATTGTATAAGCAGTTGATATGTAATGCATTTGTTTAAATGTTGAGTTTCTAATGCAATATCTGTACATATGCGATATATGATTGTTTATATTATATACACATTTCTATCCTAGTGTAAAATTATAGGTTGACAGGCAGGTATTAATGCTATGTGAAAAAGAGACGTGATCTAGTGTAATCCTCTGATTATGTCATTTTTCTTCCTGTATTTGTTTGTAAAGGATAAACCGAGAAGTTGTATGTTGATTTTTGTGACATTTTGGTATGAGAACCATCTTGATATATTTGCTAGGTGTCACCTTTGTAGAAGTTCGAACTTTTCAGAGGATTTCTGATTGAATATGTATGGCACATTATGCACAATTTTAACGTGTGAGTTTAACGTAGGGTTAAGCAGACTAAAAGCTTGAGATGACCATTGACATACTGTGAATTGATGTGCGAGTTTGCTGGCAACGTGTGTTGATAGTTGTATTCTGTGGTGCACAGCGGTGGTACACATTGTTAAGGTGCTGACTGATGCACAATGCCAACATGTTATGCAGTGTGGTAATAAAGTTCACCGTATCATGCACTGTTTTCTACTGTACTTCTTTCTGTTGTTGTTTAACTAGCCTGGTTTTCCAGAGTTACTCCAAATTAGGAAAATAAAACTTTGCGAATTGTGGAGCAGGTTTTTAACAGGCTGGATGCCCTTTCTGCCCTTCCATCAACATTATCTAAGTACGGCTGTTATTGAAGGTAGAGATGATTCTGTTATTGAGACTGATCTCCGAAAAACCTGTGCATTTTTATATGACCAACATATTGTCTGTGAACGTTTAGTAAATGTAAAAAAATGTTTACAGGTTTCATGTACACGTTTACTAACTTAAATGATAGGCACATCACCTGCTCTATCTCTCTTATCTACCCACGGCTGTTCATGAGATAATTTCCCAGTTTTTACCAAACTTTCTACGAATCCACTCATCTATCTTCTTGCTTTTCATCCCTTCCCATTCTACCAGAATAGTCCCACTCCGTTTCCACGCCCGGATGTCATAGGAGGCGACTAAACGTGGCTTTAGTTTTATTTGTGTTGACTTTGTGTTTTTGGTATTTTTAGTTAAGGATGCATGCGTATTTGTTATATATTTGATTTATTTTTGTCTTGTAGTGTGAAGTTGTCTCTCCCTGTTATCAGCGCT